>Ga0180432_10004653_pt1 | contig 18696 bp, 14 predicted proteins | sample SS_ome_10_FD_132414 | JGI IMG/M metagenome (GOLD analysis project Ga0180432, IMG submission 132414) | Hypersaline lake sediment archaeal communities from the Salton Sea, California, USA - SS_1_MS_2 metaG | ecosystem: Environmental > Aquatic > Non-marine Saline and Alkaline > Hypersaline >...
AATTTGTACTTATCTGGGTTGTTCCCTGATTTCTTTCTCAGAAGGCACAACTCTGACTCCGCCTTCTCAAGTTGTCTATAATCCTCAAGATACGATTTCTCGACAGGTGTCAGGTCTTCGCGATCATAACACATCGTAAGTATTCCTTTTACATTTTCCATTACGAATATCTTAGGTCTCAATGCATCGACGAGATCAACGTAGTTTGTGAAAAGCTTACCTCTGGGGTCGTCCGGGTCTCTCAGGCCCGCAATACTATATGCCTGGCATGGGGGACCCCCAAGTATCACGTCACAACCAGCATCATCGAATGATTCTATTATGTTCTGTCTGGTGGACTCCTTTGTTATGTCTCCTGGAACGAATATGGTCGAAGGATGATTAACCTTGTAGCTTTCCTGGGCTGGTTCCCAATATTCGTTCGCTGCGACAACTCTAAATCCCGCCATCTCGAAACCGGTGCTCAACCCGCCGCATCCGGCAAAGAGATCAAGACAGGTATAACCTAAATCAGTCTTCTTCAAGTTCTCATACTCCTTATTGCTTCGTTTGGCTCTTTGATGCAGTATATCTTTCTACGACGATCTTGGTGATCACGACGGCTCCTAATCCAGCCTTTCCTTCTAAGATCATAGAAAAGGATACTAACCTGATGGGCATTCCGTAGTTTCAAGGCCTTCACAGCCTCTTCGTTGCTGAATTCATTCTTGCCGAAAGTCCTCCATAGAATCGAGTATCGCTTCATCTCCCAAGCCGGCAAGGGCTCAGTCATAATGAAGCATAGTAAACAAATAGAATATATAAAGTTATTGTAGACTAATTTCGCTCCGCTTCATATAGAAGTTGCAGATATCGCTCAGGGGGCATTCGCAACAGTTTGGATTTCGGGGTTTGCAGACAAGGCCTCCAAGGTCAACAAGTCCCAAGTTGAAATCCCGGCATCTTCCTCGAGGAAAATTGTCTTGTAGTAATTCCGTGAAATCCTTATCCTTGCGAGGATCTCTTGTTGGTGGCAGATCGAAGACCCTTGACAGAACTCTAATGATGTTTGAATCCACAACAACTGAATCCACGCCGTAGGCCAGACACGCAACCATACCCGCGATGTACTGACCGACTCCAGGCAACTTCTCTAGGTCAGAAGGATCAGAGGGAATTTCGGATTTGAACTCGTTCACCAACATCCGGGACATCCCGGAGAGATCTCTAGCACGTCTTCTATGGAATCCCAGAGGAGCAAGTTCATCCTCCAAATCCTCTATAGTAGCATCAAAGAGGCATTCTACCGTAGGGTATCTTTCCACAAATACTTTGTAGAACCCAACAACTGTATCGGTCCGAGTTCGTTGAAGAAGGATCTCCGCAACAAGGATCTGGTAGGGAGGACAACTCTCCTTTCTCCAAGGAAATTTGCGCTGATTAATCTCGGACCATTTGATGACTTCTTCGACAAATAACTGCTCTTTGCTCATGCTTTTCCTCTCGATGAAACAACAAATTCCTATTGCCATCCAGTGTCAGGGACCATCGCCCATACGAGGACGGATCGAAAGCTCTTCTACTCTTCTCAGACTTTCCCTGGTGATCAAAGCTATGTTGAACCCCTGCTTGCCAAGTTGAGAGAACGGATGTGGGAGAAGTCCTTGAGCGACCAGCATACGTATCTCATCTAGACTGATTCTCCTCTCCAGTTCACAGTACTCAACAAGTGAAATCAGCTTGTGGTCATCTGATACATCTACAACTCTGTAGATATAAGAAAGACGTCCCTGCCCCCGGGTATTAGTTACCGGCGAGTATCTTAAACCATCGGATGTGATGTATATCAGCAACCTGTCTCCAGGTTCTATCAAGCCATGGCTCTTGTTCCTATCCCTACGCATCCAAGAATCATTCCTATAATTACCCTCGCGGAAAAGTCTCGCCGTTCCCCTAGCCGCGATCTGGACAAGGAAGCATCTACCATCCAATATCAACGACCGCCAGAGTCCTTAACCCTCATACAACCATTGTGTCTGGCTGTTAAACATTATGCTATAGCAGAGTATACAGCCATTAGTCCCGAGGGTAGTCGGTAACGGGCCAAGAGGCAGAGGATGAGATCTCCCAACGTCGAGAAGGCATTACGCCGTATCAGCTCGCCTGGACTTTTGCAGATCTTCTAATTGGATACATAGTGCACCCGCGAGATCGTCGTGGCTGATGTGATCACGAAGGCCGGAACATAGTCAGCCCACAGAAGCTGAAGCTGTCCTATCCAACAACCGGCGGACCTGCAAGCTCCGCATCACCGGATGGTTCTATGGCGAAGAAGTATAGGAATTCGACATTGAAGACCCATAGGGGTCTCCAAGAAAGTCGGTCCGCATTTCCTTCCTCATCGCTGGATGCGGAAACACGATCAGATTGTGACAGAAGGTGCGAGGCCAGATCACACGACCTGTGCTAACCTCCCCTAAGCGAATTCCGAATATGCCAGCTGTAGAAGAGCAATCGGGCATTTCATTGTCATCGCATGTGTCGCAACTTACAGGTCAAGGAACCATCCGTACCTGCTACTGGAAACGCCTGCACGGTCAAGGAATTCTCATCTTGGTCTAAAGGATCTAAGGTCAGAGCAACTTGATTTATCGGAACCGACTTACCTGCAACAACGTATCGGTCGGTCCTCGTCCTTTATCACTGTGGACAGCCGACAATGTAGGCAATTATCACGAGCATAGCACCGAAAGACTGGATCAGATTGCGTCTGCGCACCGATGGAGGTCTTGGACTCTTCAACCTCACTAACACTAAGCTACCAACGACGAGAGTGAATACACCCATAGAAGAGAGAAGCAAGAAACACTGACCCAATTCGAGTACGAGATAAGATCGGATCGCGAAAATGCCAACCACCGATGACGCAACAACCGTCATCCACGCCGTTGCCCTAGGACCAATAAGCATCGGCAGGGTCAGCCGTCCGGTTGCACTATCCCCAGCAACATCTCCTAAATCCTTCGCATTGCCTGCCAAAAGAATCAGTGCCATCACTATAGCCGAGATTGAAATCGTTGTATCAGAGGGCCCTTCACGCAGATAAGAACCGATGAAAACCAAGAGGCCAAAGGCGGTCGCTGAGGGAACAAGAGAGAGAATTGGCAGCCTTTTCAATCCGATACGAGGTAATGAATAGAGGACACCCAAGATCCAACATAAGAGCAGAAGAATCGAGATTGTCGACTCAAGAAAACGCGAGGTGAAAAAGCCAAAAAACGAAGTAACAGTGAACAGTGAGAAAAACTGTTTCCTGGTGGCTCTTCCTTTAGCTAAAGGTCTATTCAGATCGTTTTCAATATCCGATGACTGGTCACATATGTCATTCAGCAGATAGCAGGATGACCAAAAAAAGGCAAACGAAAGGGTGACAAGAAAGATGTTGACCCATCCCGCTGCCTGACCGGTGGAACTTCTATCACCGGCAAGAAGCCCAAGACCATAGAATATCATATAGGGAAAGCGGATCGTTCGAAACAAGTCAATTATATGCATCCAAACAAAGATATGTGTGTGAATAGAAAAACTTTGGGTGAGGGTATGATCGAATGTGGTGATTGCGGTTGGTCGAGTGAGAAAGATGTCGATCTCTGGTCTGATCCGGTACCGATATGTCCGAAGTGTGGCTCAACGGATCTTCAATACTTAAGGGAGCCAAGATGCAACAGGTACTGTTGCCTTAATTGTGAGAAGTTCAGAGAGATGATGTTCCCAATGGTAGCGGAGCTTGTAGACCAAAGGATAGGAGAGATCTTGAGGAATGGTCAAATTAGATCGGAGAATGAGCGATAGACGAGGCTTTGGTTGCCGTCTATTGTTTCTAAGCTGATCTGGGTACTGAGTACCGCACTCAACCTTGATAGCGCCATCATCAAGAACCAGGAATGCCCATTTAGAGATTGGTGTTGAAACTGTGGGCAAGGGAAATAGGGCTAAGGAATTTAGATGCCAGAAGGGGCCATCAGATCCACAGGAATATCTATACGTGAACCAAGAGCAGGAGAGCGAATGGGAACAAGAGGACCCCAAAGCCGCTCAATTACGAACTGGTGATTGGACATAGGACAAGCTGGCTGATACTGCATTTCAAGATACCATCTCACCAGCTGCGTCCAGTAACACCCGATAATCGCATCCCTTTGAACGATTACTCACCACCTGCTGAACCCACTGCTTTCTGGAAACGACGCCACATATAATGTAGCTTGCTTTACTGACGCGTGCGCACTGAGCTGAGACTGTCCCTTGCTGCAGGGGATATCTGGGGGCCCAATATTCAGCTGGGTTGGTCCTCGCGGCCCTCTTCCTGAACCACTCTCTGACCTGTTCGTCCGTCACTCCTCCAACGGGGGGAACCCCGATATACTTCGGGACCAACCAGAAGAGTGCAAGACCTACTCAACCAGAAACCCGCATGGTTATAACTACATTGAACCGATGCTATACTTACTACTACCAATTTGCTAAACTTACAGTAACATTAATAAGTGTCTCTCGCATAAAAGCCCACGTGGTTATGTTGGGCTTGGACGAAGACATCGACAGGGGTTTTGTCACCAGTAATGAGAAGAAGGCCAACACGCTCTCCTTCTTGACCGGCTCGGTCGCCTACCTTGACGGCGACTCCGGAGAGTATCGACTGGTCCCTCCAGAGCAGGTATCTGATTTTGTGAGGGATCTATACAAGAAAAATAGGTACGAGGACGTTGAAAGGCTAACGGACAGTTACCACAGGCGTACCTCTGGCGCTGATGAGAAGAGCCTCAGAGAGCTTGAGGCCAAGTCCTTCAGGTTTCCGGCCCACCGTTTCCTCAGACTTCTGGCGGAGGCCTACGAACAGGGAAGATCCGTTGCGGATCTCATACGCATCAATATATCTAGGATGATAGAAGAGCGACTTGACGGGATTAGTTCCAATTCTAACTTCGATGAGGAGAATTTCTCCAAGGTCATGGCTGTCCTGGAGGACTGGAAATCAAAGAAGGGCAGAAAACCGAAATCTTCCTACACATTGGGTTGGGACGTTTGGCTACTCCCCGGCTTCGAAGAAGCGATTGGGAAGTGCTACAATCACATTCTGTTTAGGATCTTCGATAACGAGCTGGAAAACCCGCAGCTCGCCAGCCTTCTGGCGAAGTATTGTAGAGCGGAGGAATTCGATATCTTCACATACTCGACTGTCGAGGTCTCTTATGACTCGGGTTTGGCTCTGACCGCGAATTTTCAGATCCCGGCTGTATTCACTCCGCTAAGGGAAGAAGAAGACCTAGACAGCTTCCTGTCGGATATAGCTAATAGCGGGTTCACCCGTGAGGATCTTGAAGACGTACCCCCCTTCAAGCAGATGCCCCGCCTGCTGAGCTTCGTCTCCGAGATAAGGGGAAAGGAGACTGAGGTTGTCCAGAGGGATCTCATGCTGGAGACGATTGACGAAGGGGCAGACTCATTCTTCGATAACCCCGCCAGCGGCCATCCACTATTCGTGTTGACTGACCCCCTGCAGATAAAGGGCGACAGATTGATTTGGGGCAACACCGCTCTGAGCGATGATCTCAAGGGATACATACTGGACCACCTCGTTGGAGAACAGGTAGCACGCATCGATGTGGAGGAAAGACAGGAAGAAGTCGGCGAACATGTAGAGAAAGGGGAGTCTGACAAGGCCCGGGAAATCAGCCATCTGATAAACATCCGGAGAAATGCGGAAATCGTCGCAGAGCAGATGGCCAGAATTGTGTTGGACGCCGCTTCCTCTCAAGTGGTCTCGATCGTGATGCCAAAAGCTGTTACCGGCCTCCTTGAACTACTCGAAATCGACAAGGAGGAACTATGAGGTGTCTCCCCTTGAAAAAACAAGATGATCGGTCCCTCATGGCCGTTTACATAGACAATGATAACACAATACTCTCGGTGAAGGATCAAACAGGGTCTACCGCCTACGACATTGAGAAGATGGCGAAAGACCTGGGCACGGAGGGCAACATGGTAATTGGGCGGGTATACCTGAATCCCGGAACCTTCAGTCAATCAAGACTCATGCACGTGTTCTGGGAGCAAGGATTCCAGCCTGTATATGCCGCCTCCTACCATGCGGGGGACACCATCAAGAGTCTGGCAGATCCTCAGATGGTTCTGGACATACAAGAAACACTCTACGAGAGACCAAGCATCGAGAAATTCGTGATAGCCTCAGGAGACAAGGACTTCGTTCCTGTGATTCGGAAGCTGAGGGAGAAAGAAAAAGAAGTCATTCTGATGTATATCGAAGGCTCGGAGGCAGAGATACTCAGGAAAGATGCTGAACGGCTTGGCATAAAACAGATGGAAGTCCCAATCCGAAGAAGAGCGGCCTCGAGAACCTCAGGAGGTCGGTAGAGTGGCGAAAAGGCAGGAGCAGAAACAAGAGCAGATGGAACCTGTGATCGTCAAACACAGGTACAAAGCTCGCCGCGGCGTCGAGTGTCCCTTCGTCATAACCCCGGGTTTGTCAGATCTGGAGGACATCCCCTGCCCCCACTTTCTCGGGGAGGGCATGATCAAGTTGCTTGCAGAGAGGGCAAATCTGGAGCCCAGCCAGTTCATCGACATAGTCTACTCGAAGGGGGACGCGTGGAGGATGACCGGAATAAGTGAGGAAGACAGGGACATCCTTGTCGAGTACCTCAAGAGGCAGGCAGAACTCCTCCAGGTAGTGGTCTTCATGAAACAGCACTTCAGGATCACCTTCGACATGACGCCGGACTACGGGAACGGTGATGATGCCTATGTCTAGGCCCCTCAAAGTCGATACGCCCATGAAGACGAATACGGCAAGAACCCCCAGATCAGGCTATTCACAGCGAAGGACTCAAAAGCTATACAGGTGCATGGAATGTGGAGTATCCTATTCTAGAGACGATATAGACAGTATGTTCTGCCCCAAGTGCAAAAGCCTCCTCATGAAGGGACCTGAACGGAGCATACCAGAAGGGGCAGACGCGGACGAGGCCTACAGAATCTTCCTTGATCAGGTGCTCGATCGGTTCCTTGCGCTAAACCCCGAAGTGAAAACGAAACCTGCCCGCCGTGACTACTTCAAGGAGATACCTCTGGGGATATCCGACATAACCCTTGATTGGGCGATAAGAGGGAATGAGCCAGAGAAGAGGCTCGAGGTATGCCTCATTTTCCGCAGGAGCAAGGACGAGTTGCTAGAGTACTTCCAAGATATGAAGGAAGAGCTGGAGATCGCCATAGGAGAAGAACTGAGTTTCGAGCACTGGAAGCGCAAGAACGAGGAACCAAAGTCAACAATCATCAGGACTCGGAAGATGTTCGGATACAGAGCCTGGTTGGATGATGAGGAACTCAGAGAATGGGCTGTTGAGACCATGAACAAATTCTACAGTACCTTCAAGCCCAAGCTGGAGGAGTACTTGCGCAGGAGTGCCTCAGATTCATACTTTTCGCAGGACCTTACCCGATGGCGACAGAAGACCAGCAGGAAACTGAGGTGCAAGAATGAAGGAGAATGACAGCCGGATTCCATATTGTCGCAACTGCAATCTGGGCTTCAACCCGGAGGAGATACGAGACTCGAAATTCTGCCCGAAGTGCGGAATGCTTCTGATAAAGAAAAGACCGAACATCTCTGTCTTGACTGTCGAGGAATCTGCCGGGGAGGCTGGGAATTCGACGTCGGACTTGGGGGATTGGCTAAAGACCATGGTGGAGAGATATCAGTCAACAACCAAGATCCCCGAGGAAGGAAGATGGAAGCACATGAATTCCGATCAACTATGGAGGGACCTCATCCTCGCAATAACCTACATAGGTGCATCAAAACCCGGAGAGAAGCTACGTGATAGTCCCGATATCGAGAGACTCAGCATCGAGAACATGGCAACTTTGACCCCCAAGACAATCAATGACATCTTCGCTGATTACAGCATCCGGTACGTATCTAGAGAAGTCATCTCCAATAAGGCGAAGTGGGTTTACGAGAACTACAGGAACCCAGAGATTGTCGAAAGTGGTAGATTCGTGCTCTTTGAGAAGCTTCCCCAATTGAAGAACACTGTGCCTGAGCAGAGACTCGAGATTGAACGAAAGGCTAGATCCATAGTGAACGACACTGTCAAGGGCTTCGGCAACAAGAATACGAGCGATTATCTGACAGGCAGAGGATATGCCAGACATCTGGCGGTTATGGATACCCGAGTCTCCAATCTACTAGCAGAGAAGCTGGGAGGAGACCCAAAGAGTTACACCACCCCGGAGTTCTACGAGGAATGGGAAGAATTCCTGATCTCCAGGGACCTGACTTCCGCAGTGGTGGACCGTGTACTGTATCAGAATTATGACCAGATAGTAACACACCTTGAATGATAACCCAGCACCTGCTCAGTTGGGCTGGCGGCTCCCACCTTTCTTCCTGAACCATTCTCTGACCTGTTCGTTCGTCATCTCCTCCACCGGAGGAAAACCCGCGATCCTGCGACACCAACGGGCATAGACACCAACCCTCAGCCACCCAAGACCGGGTCGATAAGGGTTCCGAACACATGTCCGAGGTTTCGACCACGGATGTTTCTTAGCGATCTTCACATACTTCGAATTCGTCTCACCCATAAGGAACACTCTCCCCACCTGACTATTCGTCCGCAGAATCACGAGGCGTACCGTCATTTCCAAACAGAAGACTATGAAGACACTACCGAGCGCTATCGGGAAGAGGTATGTGAGTACATTGACAGGCAGATGTCTTGGTTCACTGTGGGGCGGGAATCGTACGAACCGGTCAAGTAATCAAACATTATCAAGAGACACGAAATCCCTCCTCACAAACGATCGAGCAATGAGGATCACAGAAACCAAGACAGTTGCGACCATACATTGAGATGCCCTCGATAGCAGGAATGCCATGCCCCTCATGGGCAATGAAGAAGCACTCTCTCTGGGCTGACAGATCGATTTTCACCAGACCCTCTACCTTGGAGCGATTTGCGATATCCTCGAGGATATAGCGGCATTCCGCATCACCCGTTTTCAAGGCCTGGTACCGAGAATCCCTGTGGGGCTTATGCAAGAAGAGCACCCAAGGGCGGCTATCCAAAGAATATTGCTGTTGACTACCGTCGTTCTGGTTTTACTACCGGTCGTGGTTCAGCCTGCCAGCTGCGTCATATCCCTCGAGGAGAGATTCGATGGACCGATCGACTGGGAGGATCATACGGGATCAGCATTCTCCTTCTCGATCTCCGGCGGAGTGGGGCGTATCATAGAGCGAGGTGGCCAGCGGGGAGATCACTACATCAGCAAGGAGATCTCCCTTCTGGGGGTTAGATCCCCGCACATCGAGCTCGACTGGAGATCTGAGGCAGATCCCTGGAAGTATACCCTGGGCAGGGTTGACTTCTGCGACCCGGGAACCTCTGAGAACCTGGGATACATAGTCCTCGCTAATGGGAAGTGCAGGGATTTCGGTTGGAGCCATGAGCTATCGGATATCACCCAGATAGTCGGGGACCGACTCTCCATCGAGCTGCGCCTCACATTGCATGATTCCTGGACGGACGACCATGACCAGGAGTTCTGGTTCGATAATGTTGTCGTCTGGGGAATGCCCCACGTATCGGGGATCCCGGACATCGAACTGGAGCCTGGTTCTCGCAGCAGAAAGATCGCGCTTGACGATTTCGTGACCGACATTTCCTGCGAAGAATCGGAGATAGAGTGGAGCATCTCCGGGAACGAGATGATAGGTGTCGAGTTCGATGAGGCCAGCCGCCTTCTCCACTTCCTCTCCGAGGGCGATTGGACTGGTAGCGAGACCATCACCATAACCGCCAGAAGCCCCGATGGCCTACAGGGATCCTAGAGCATAGAGGTGACCGTGAAATCCGGCGATCACCTCTCTCCAGGCATCTCCACGACCTACCTCCAGGACGATTTCAGTACCGACGAGTGGGAGGATCACGCATGGCCCAACTTCAGATACGAGGTTACCGGCGGCGTGGGGCATCTGAAGGAGTCCGTTGCACCGGGAGGAGGCCCCTACGTGAGCATGGTTGTCAACGTGATGGGTGCGGACTCCCCGCGGCTGGAGCTGGACTACAGGGCGAAATCCGACAACTACAGGTACACGAACGGGTACGTGCTCCTCTACAATCCACATCTCTCCCAGTATCTGGGCCTGGTGGAACTCACCTCGAAGAGCGTGGGGGACACGGGCTGGAAACACGGCGTATACGATATCTCGGATATCATAGGCGATCTATCCGTAGTCGAGCTTCGCATGTACATCTCATCTGGATGGGCTGACGACTATCACCAGAACCTCTGGTTCGACAACGTGGAGATCTGGGGGGAGCCCTACGTTTCCGGAATCCCGGATGTCCGGTTCCCCAGAAAGGGGGCAAGCATCCCCATACCTCTCGATAACTTCGTGATCTCGGACCGCAAATCGGATCTCACCTGGTCTCTCTACGGCGATAACCACGCACACCTCAACATCGATCCAGCCTCCGGCGCCGGCACAATCAGCGGTGAGGAGGGCTGGTACGGCACGGAAACCGTGGCAATCATGGCGACGGACCCAGATGGGCGCGTCGGATACGATCTCATCGAGGTAACCGTCGATCCCCTGCAGGTCCCCGTCCAACTTTGCTCATCCCCTGCAGTGTCTGACCTCCTGGTGGACGGGACACGCGTGCCGCCCACGGAACAGCCTAAGACCGTGCACTGGACCGAGGGCACAGAACACACCCTCTCGGTGCCAGAGACCGTTGACCTAGGTGCCAGAAGATACGTCTTCGAGGGCTGGGATGACGGCGTTACCGACTCAAGTCGAACGGTCACGGCCGAGGAGGGGCTATCCGTTCAAGCCGTCTTTGCACTCGAGTACTACCTGGACGCCTCGACCCTACCGCCAGGGATAGCCACTATCCCCCAGGGCGGCTGGCATGAAACGGCAGCCGAGATCCACCTCAAACCCCCACAGATCCCCCGATACGCCTTCGATCACTGGATCCTTGATGGAGAATCAACGACCAGCCGTGAGCTGCAGCTGACGATGGATACCCCCCACGAGGCCACCGCGGTATACGAGCAGGTCGTCTTCTCCGTCACCATCGCATCGGACCCCGGATTGGCCAGTGTCATCATCGACGGAGTCGAATATGCCCCCGAATCCCAGCCAGTCACACTCGACTGGAATCTGGGAGACTCCCACACCGTCGCTGTGAAGGAAACAGAAATCGAGTCCGGACTGACAAGACACGAATTCCAGAGATGGAGTGATGGATCACCTACGCCAACAATCATCATCGAGCCGGACGCGGATATGGCAGTGTCGGCCGAGTATGCCACGTTCCACTATCTGGACATCCGCGTAGATCCCGAAGATTTGGTTGAAATAGGAGGATCGGGCTGGTACAGAGAGGGGGAGTCGAGGACACTGACAGCGCCAGAGGTAGAGGGGTACGGGTTTCTTCACTGGAATCTGGATGATGGCTACCTGGGAACCAGAACACTGATACTCGAAATAGACAGGCCCATTCAGCTGGCAGCGGAGTATCAGCTGATAGTCAACGATGTAACCCTAAGATCAATCCCCCGCGTGGCAACTCTCTGGATCGACGGATCAAGGATCGACCCGGATTCACAGCCCGCCTCCTACGAATGGTTGCCAAACGAGACCCATACTATCAGTGCCGAGGAAATAGTGGGCGGATCCAGCACTCGATACAGGTTCAGAAAATGGATGGATGGTTCCACATCCCTCACTAGGTCAATCAGGGCCGCAACCGACCTCGTTCTGGAGGCGATCTACGACACCGAGCACACCCTCGGGATTGACACTACACCTTCAGGCCTTGTAGAAATCGAGGGCTCGGGCTGGTACAGAGAGGACACCCGGGTAGATCTCACCGCACCAAACGTACCCGGCTACGAGTTCGAGGCATGGACCATAGGCCAAGAGAGGAGAAACGGAAACCCGCTGCACATCACCATCTCAGAGCCCAAGGCAGTACGCGCCGCCTACGTCAGAGTATCACCCGACATTCAGTCCCCAGGAGACGCGGAGGTGGAGGATATCTACAATCTGGCATGGGGGGCGATAGCAGGTGCTGAACTCTACCAGGTAGAGGAGGATACCAACCGGGAGTTCTCCTCCCCCCGGCTGGTTTACGAGGGCACGGACACCACGACCAGCACCATGCACACACAACCGGCCACGTACTACTACCGCGCGAGAGCCAGAAAGGACTCGGACTGGTGCGAATGGGGGCCCGCCTCATCGGTAGCGGTCTCCGACGGACCAGGTGCAACACAATCCGGAGCATGGTTGATGTACGGTGCGATCGGAATCCTGGTCATGACAGTAGGGGTCGTTGGCGTCAAGACCCTGACCAGTGGAAACGGCCTGGCCGGAAGCCATCTGGGGTACGTCATCGTAGCCGGATCGATAATCACCCTACTCCTGCTCTTGGCATGGTGGATGCCATCAGTCAACCTTACGTTCGCGAGATGGGAGGAGGCAAAGGTGCCCAGAGAGGGGATGGAGACCGTGAAGGTAGACAACTTCGGTGATTTCGAACTATTCGACAGTGGACTGCCCTCTCTCCCCGAGCCCGTGATACTAGTGAACTCCCCCCACGGGAACCACATGATACACCAGAAGTCGCCGGTCTGCTACTACGACGGCGTGGTGAAGGGCAAAGTCCTCGTCTTCAGGTGGGAGGACACCGATGTCGACTTCGTCTATGTCAGCTATCGGGTCATGGGAAACCAGGAGTTCGAGGCATACAGGAAAGACTAGCAAACGAGGGGTACCAGAGCCAAATACCCCCAAGAATGGATTTATACCTCACTACGCGCACACATGTGTATGTTGGGAAAAAACCTGCGTAGGCTGATATACATCATTCCAATAATCCTCCTGATTTGCATCGGGGGACTAGTTGCCTGGGCAACCTTGAGCGCTCAGGAAGCAACAGAACGTGCAGTCAAGGTGTTGAATGATAACGGTATTCAGCTGGAAGATGGCTTGCTCGTATTTCGGCCGAACTCCACTACAGACAGAGGTCTGATATACTACCCAGGTGGACTTGTCGATCCAGAAGCATATGCAGTCACCGCAAAGGGTATCGCGGATGCAGGGTACCTCGTCGTGATTCCCAAAATGCCTCTCAATCTTGCGTTCATGGGAGTCAATCGTGCTGACAGAATTCGGGCAGACAACCCAGAAATAGATACATGGATAATCGGTGGACACTCGCTCGGCGGCGCGATGGCGGCTGAATACGCCAAAAACAATGAGGATAGCATCGATGGGCTCATCATGTTTGCGTCCTATCCCGCAAGATACGAGGACTTCGTTGATTTCCCAAACCCTATTCTGACCATAACAAGTTCAAAAGATCCAGGGGCTCCTAAACAGGAAGCGTTCTATGAAACGGTTAGCGATTCGGCCCAAATAGTTGTCATCGAGGGAGGCAACCATCGCCAATATGGCGACTATAGTTATCAAAAAGGCGACGGCGTTGCCACGATTTCCGTTGTGGAACAACAAGAGCTAATCATCGCCGCCACGGTCCAATTCATGGACGCTCTCAAATAGCCCTTCGCGCTCTTCATCAAACCAAACTAGCATATACAGACCTAAAAGAAACCCGATTAAGAAAGACTAGATAGAATGGACTGGAAAACAAAAAAGTGCTAGAGAAGAAAAAAGATTCGTTTCAAGCTTCATTTTCGTATCACTCGTTTACTTAAGCCTGGGAATAAGTGGGCGTAGAGACTAGCGAACATTTCGGTATTCTCCCTTGTCTTCACGGAAGATGCCGATATGACGCTCGGAGATTCTCGTCAGGGTTCGAGGACAATCGGGGAAACCGGGCAATACTAAATATCATGATGATGATCCCTATTATCGACGTATTCTCGTGTCGTTTATCAAGAAGGTGAAGAAGAGAACCGAGGAAGCGGCGAAGGAAGGAACCAAGATCGGGGTTAAAGCCTGCGAGGAGGGAGTTGACCTCGGGAAGAAATGCGTCGATGCAACAAAAGAGGGTGGCAAAAAGACCAAGGAATGGGCCAACAAGGACGAAGAAAAGGATGAATGATGCCCACCACCGGCAGCCGGGAGATAAGGATTGTATGTCCCAGCCGGCCCCGGTAGTACAGTAGCAGAACTCTTATTCTGGGTTGAATTGGGGTCAGGTTACGAACCCTCCATCCGGAGCCCTGCGGGTCCATCTCATCTTCTATCCGAATTGAGGTTATCTGATGAGTTGAGATGTAAGGGGGTGTGGGGATGGATTCGAACCCACATTTGCCGGCAACACTCGACTGCTTTTCATAGGAGATAACGAGAGTATTCTGATCACATCAAACTAGGTCTGGGATGCACTCCCCCCATTCATCCCCCTGACATCCCTGATCATCGTCCTATTGGTCCCTCTCGAATTCTGGACAAAGAGACACTCGCAATACAGGCGATCACCGGGAACAGAGACCATGAGGGGATTTCACCGACCTCGCACCAGTCCTTGATCGCCCTGAGGAGATACATCCTCCCCTCCATCTCCCTGCCCTTCATCAGTGTACTATTAGCCAATTCTATCCTGTGTAGTATGACCATTGGCACCGGGCTATTCCTGGGGTCCGCGAACCCCGCCTCAACAAATGGCCAGGTCTCATTAATCACGAGTCGAAAGCCCTGATCCAACGCGGTGGTGACTCCCTCACTGGCGTCCTCGTATCTCTGGTGGTAAAAATCATCCATCGATTGCTCCCACATTTCCCTGATCTGTGCAAGCGGGATAAATTCAAGGGCCTGGACCGTGCTTATCAGATCCCCGAGCTCGTGAATCCTGGCCCAGATCCGGGTTGCCTCCACGTCATCCGGCCTCAGCCCTATGATCATGCACGGGAGATCATCCAGGGGGATAACCTGATCCGTCAGGTGCTTTGTGTTCATGTTCCTATCCACATAGGTGAGCCCAGGCGCGGTCGGTGACAGTTCGACGTTGGAGAACGCCAGACCCATCTTTGGGGGCAGGAAATCCCCGGAGATCATCCTCTCTTCGCCGTTTAGAATTAGCGATACGCTGTCAGGCCCCTCGTAGGCCCTTACCTCTACTCCCGGGTAGATGTAGAAAATTGAAAGCGGGTCGGGGGTTGCCTGGTTGAAGTAGATGTGATTCTCGAAAAGCTCGAATGCCTTGATGTAGTCCACCTCCGAACCCAGCCAAGGACGTTGTGTAGACCCGAATCCCCTAGGATATATCCAGAAGCTTCCGTTGTACGTCGTCTGGAAACCGTCGGGGGCCACCGTGAACTGCGCGTTGTGGTTTGCCCTGGAAACGTTGGTCTCGGCATCAAAGTAGGTTGCCGTGAACTGGTACCTCGTCGCATACTCCATATCCATCAGGAGCGTGAAGGGATCCAGCTTATTGGGGGCAAGACCAGGCATCACAACCCCGTTGACTCCAAGCTCGGCGAAGGCCACCTGGTTCCATACCACCTCGCTAGCTTCGTAACCGTCATAGGTCCTCTCCGTCCAGGCCGAGACGGGCATATCCCCCGTCATGAAACCCTTCAAGATACACGGATACCACCAGTTGTGGCTTGGGCCGAGCGTTCCCAGCGATAGATCTGGGTTGATGGCGTGGATCTTCTCCTCGGTTGTCTTAGCCTGCCGGTACACCGTCTCCCCCTGCCACCTCTCGTACTCCTCAAGCAGACCATTATCAAGAAGCCAATCATCCCTCCTCGAGGTGGCGAGCTGCGGGATCGTCGTGTTCGTCTCATCAGCGAATCTCCGCAGGGCCGCGTCATCGAAGGTGTAATCACAGTAGTCGAACCTCTCTCTCCCGTAGAGTTCGATGTCCCAGACGATTGCCGATATGGGGTAGTATAGCGACAGGTTGGCTATGGCGACCCCAGGCTCGTCTACGAGCTTGGTCCAGTAATTCTTGTCAACGGGCGAGGGTGTACGGTTCTCTACGAATCCATCCGCGTTCACAGCCCGCGAATAGTCAAAGGAGGGAACCGTGGCAGCGTACTTGAGGCCACAGATGTACGTCAGATTGTGCGCCGCTGCCTCCAGACTTTCACTCATGCATCTCGGGAGATTCACTTCGGCCCCCCATTTCGCTGGTCTATACAGTGCATCGAAACCCAGCTCCGCCAGGAAGGAGCAGTTCCAGTGCCCATCGTAGATCGCCCTGAAGTACTCGTATTCGATCTCACCCGCGGAAACATAGGCCATTGAAATCACTACCAGTAGCAAGATCAGCCCCTTAGTCCCTGCCATGCAATACATCCAAAGTGGGTTCCCATAAATAGGTACGCGCATAGTGATGTTATAGCGGACCCATGCCACTTCTTCTCCTATATTCACCATCTGGACAAGCTGCTACAAGATATGATTCGCCAGGCAGGCTATCGCGGCCAAAACTCAAGGGGGTAGGGGGATGAGAGTGTGGGATTCGAAGCCATGATGGCTGTCGTGTGGCCAGATCATCTGGGGATTTCCTTTCAGGCGAATAGCCAGTGCAAACGCCCCTTCGGGCTTATTCAATGATCGTTCCACAAATCTACTTGCATCATCTAATGGCAATAGTGTATACACAGTTGTGTATCGAGAACCTTACGAATTAGACAACAACCTGGACCATCGATCATGATCACCCAGTCCCTCCCTTGGATGCAAGGTTGCCTAATCATCTGATCTTAGGTACCGCCGGACGATCTCGGAGACCCGGAGAGCCGGGAATAGTCGGTGTTGTTACTGTCTCTGCATCTGGGTTCTTCTCCCCATTAAGGCCAGTCCGAGGAGAATCAGGGTGATTACCAGGTAATAGTGCCATATCCCCGCTACTACAGATCCAGGCACTGCACCTACGAAGTCGAGGTATTCGATTCTGTTGATCGGACCCAGGTACCAGAGCATGATATACAGAAATTCGAATGATTTACTTGACCCTGTCCAGACCCCGAGGCAGAACGCCAAGGCCGGGATGAAGAAGCCTCCTGTCAACCAGGCAAGCAATCCTGCCCAGTCAGCATGAATCGCCAGGTTGCATGCGACACCGCTGCCCGCAAACATGGCTAGAGCCACACCAGCTAGATATGCTGCAGGGAACTGGTGTCTAAGAGAATTGGCCGAAGAGAAAACAAGCTGACCCGTGTGATGGTGAGCTTCACGCGTTCCCATCTTCGACCAAACCAGAACCGGAAGCAACCATGCAACCGGTAGCAGGATTCCCCTTGCTGTATCGATAGGGAGAAGAAGACCGGTTATGATCAGAGCACAGACAACAGCGACCCCATAATCCCCAATGAAGGGCAGATCATCCATCTCCTTCAATACTAACCGGAACTCAGCGAGCCACACTGATCTAAAACGATACCGAACCACGTCAGGGCTAAGCGGCTCTATGTCGACATCCTTCAGAGACTCTACCGGTTTCACCTGTTGAACCAGTTCTTCGTCCTCTTCCATTTCAACGATATCTCGCGGCTGTTCTCCAGGTTCAGCCGGGCTTTTCCTTGATTCAAGGGCTGGATCAAACCTGTAGAAAAACACGGAGGCGATGAGGGATACCGCGATACCCAGACCAATCAACAATAGATGGGTTTGCAGGATCTCAGATGTCCACTTCATGCCCTGCCAGGTAAACATGTTCAGCGTCCGTTCTTGTGGCAGACCCCAGCTACCACCTAGGATGAAGCCTTGTTGAGCCATCTCAGGATAGTTACCCAGGCCCATGGCTTTCATGCTTGACGTGATTCGACCAATACCGAAGAGATCGATGGTTTCCGATAATAATGGCAGACCGATCATCCAACTGAAAGCATAAGCGATATTCCCGACACCCCCACGCAGCAAGGGCATTGACCCAAAAAGAAGCGCCACAGCCCCTACCAAGAACATGAGTGGAAGTACGAACATCAAGAAAGGATTCATCAAAGCCCAGGGCTTCATGGTGAAGTCCTCTCCCCGAACGATCTGCATTACCAGAGAGGTTAGCACAATGACAATGACCATTGTGGAGAGAACACCGAAATTACTCAGAGCATTGCCCAACATGTACAACGAGTTCTTCAGTGGAGTGGTCGCGATGATCTGCCCAACCCTTGTCTCCTCGTCACGCTTAACCGTGTCATTAACGATGTAGAATCCGAGAAGAGATAGAAACACTCCAGTCAGCATCGCGACCATGGACCCGATCCACGCACTATTATACACACCTCGATAGAAGGTGGTGGATGAACCCCAGGCAAGCGTAACATAACCTGCATCCGACCTGGGAACAAAGACGTATCCCACAATAATGGTCAGGCTAAGGATGACCAGGAAACGATATGTACGAACCTTATTCAGGTAACCAGTCCAGATTATTGCGTGGAGTACTCGAAGCATGCCTAGGCGACCTGTTCTATCTGCATTCATCCTGGTTCTGCCTCTTTGACCGGGAGATGGTGTAGAGGTAGGCTTCCTCCAATGTGGGTGAAGCCGCAGACCGACTCTGGATGCCTGGCTTGCTATCCGCGATCAGCCGTATGTGGAGACCATCCTTTTGATGGATAATGCTGCTGAGAGTATAGGCCCGTTTAATGGAGGGTAGCTGTGTGCTGGGGATAACCGCTTCCCAAACCCTTCCC
>Ga0180432_10004654_pt1 | contig 18694 bp, 19 predicted proteins | sample SS_ome_10_FD_132414 | JGI IMG/M metagenome (GOLD analysis project Ga0180432, IMG submission 132414) | Hypersaline lake sediment archaeal communities from the Salton Sea, California, USA - SS_1_MS_2 metaG | ecosystem: Environmental > Aquatic > Non-marine Saline and Alkaline > Hypersaline >...
ATGCTCCCTTGGAAATTATCTAATGTAATGTATCCTTTAGCAGTCGTTATTTTAATAATATATTCTCCATAGCTTTTAATTTTTTATTTATAAGAACATAATTTTACAGTAAAACTTTTTGTTTGACCATCTGTATCATTTGTATACCATGTTCTATTCCAAATTGGTAAATATGTATTCATGAACGTAGAAAACTCTTTATTATCTTTATTAGGATATTCATCAATAGTTAATGTTGGTTTATAGTCGGGTAGTGGATTAACGGTTCCTTTTTTTTTGATATTTATTTGCCAAATTGAACTTTCTGTTGGTTCAATAGTTAATGTTGCACTTCCAAATGAATATTTGTCCTTTTTCTCTTCTATGTTTGATGTTAAAAACTGGGTGTTAGCATCTTCTTTATTATTTTTAAATGCCACAGGATTTGATACAATAAAAACAAAACGAGTATTATCATCCCCCAATGCTTTACCCAAACTAACAGTATCGCCATATGCTCCATCAACTGGTAAACCGGATATATCTATAACATACCACACCTGACTAGAACCATGTCCAAATAAAGAAGCAGAGACATAATTATTACCAACCCCTGGAACAAAATTTTCTTTATTATTTCGTGTTAAATAATGATATAAAAATGTTGGATATTGTAATTTATCCTTTTTGTAACTAGTTTTTGTTTTTATAAAAACAGAGCATCTACTAGGTTTAGTATAATTATGGTAAAACCCACTATTATTACCATCCTCAAAACTTTTTCTATCAATAACCCTTTCTAATTCCCAAGAATCTGACGGAACGGAACTTAAAATAACATTATCCATACTACTATTTTGGTCGATACTTAAATATTTATCAATTCCAATAGGACTAATTGAAACTTCTGTTCCTTTTGATGTGAAGATTGGTTTGCAATATTCAATTGTTAAATTTTCCTCTATATTCTTCTTTAGTTTAATACGTGGAATTATACATTTTAAAGAATAAAAAACAATAATTCCTAAGGATACCAAGACAACAAACCTTAATATTTTTTCTGGAGTATTCATCTTTATAAATGAGACTATATTATTAGTTTAGATAAAATGACAAATTTGGTTAAATTATGTTCGAGTTTCATTAAAAACATCTCTTGCTTTATCAACATAATTCCCTTGGTTGGCCTGGTTAACTTTTGAATAAGGTGTATATGTGGCATATGGCGCTCCTATTACTGTCCTACCTATTTCACTATTCGACATAGAAGTTCCAGAATTATTTCTGGAAGAAGAATAATTTGGACGTCCATAACCCTCGCGATAATAATCTCTATCTTGCCACTGTCTTCGTCGTCTATACACATTATTATTTGCAGACATATCATCATACCAATTATTTAACGTATCAGCATAGCACCCTCTTCTATTGTTGTCAACGCACTGGTTGTATAAATTTGGTGTTCCATAACCAGAATAATAACCATATTCATCCTGATAACCACTTCGACCGCCTTGATTACATGACATATTAATGTTAATTGGTGTTCTATTGTTATCAACCATTAATTGATTTCTATCCAATGTTAGGTCTGATTGATAATTTCTTTTATCTTCACTTACCTTACTATCATAATACTTTCTTTTATCATCAGTTACATTCATTCTAGCTTTGATTTTATTAGATACTCTGTCATAACCTCCTTGTGTTGAAGGTGTTGGAGTAGGTATTACAGCTGGTGTAGGTTGAACAGAACAAGCTTTTACACCAATGCTACCATAATATGTTACTAAAGATGGTGGTACGGTTTCATCGATATAACAAAAGTCTTTACTTTCAATACTTTGTCCAAAATCAATATCTTCTTTTGTGCAATATTGTCCTGGAAAATTACTAGTTGTTCTATGATAACTATAATCAGGATTTAAACATTTGTCATTTTTCTGTTCAATCATTTCAATTTCCTTTTCAATTTTACTGTTTCCATCTGGGTCATTTTTTTGCTTTTCGTGATGGTTAGGGTGATGTTTTGCGGGATGATTGCTATGGTCCTTATGATTGGTTTTGTTTTGTTTTCCCATGTTACCTTTTGCTACATTGCTTAACATGTTTATAGCACTTCCAATTATATCAGTTGGATGTGCCTGAGTAGTTACATTATATGAATTATTTCCTTGATTTTTATACTGTGGAATACTGGGATTATTTCCAATATTTGTATCAGAGGATAAATCAGCTGGTCCTGCTTCCAATGCCACCGGACTATCATCGTCTTGAATGGGGTTGTAACCAGCTACGCCATTATATGTGTTTTTCCAGCTTCTTCCATTAATCCCGCTTAAACCAGGATCAAACATATCAGCTGTAAAGTTTTCACGCATGTCACTCTGATAAATATGATGTGACCAATCATTAGTTCTATATTTGTGTCTCATTGTTCCATTCCAAACAGAACCTCCATAATTATTATGAGCTCTTGAGGTCATCATATATCCTTTGTTCACTATATCAGTATGAGAGTTTAAATTATGAGAAGTTCCTTGTGGAGAAACTAAACGTCCATCTTCTCTCATTCCACCTACCAACGGAACTGTACCAGCTCCAGCTGTTATTCCCTGTTTATTTTTTCCAGCCGAATAGCCAGGTCCATGTCCATACAGTGGTGCATATGGTGATTTGCCAACTTTTGCATAATAAGGATTGTCCTGGTATTTCCAATTACTTTCCGGTGTCATACTATGTGTTTTGTGTGGTATCGGCGTTTGACAAAGTTGTATATTTTGATGATTTAGTGGTTGGTGTTTAACAAAATTCATAAGAAAATGGATTACCTAATAACTTTAGCTGGATAATAATATATCTTTCCATATGTTTATCTTTTACCTTAATCAAATAACTAACTGGAAATTTTAAAGGTGGTTTATAATTATTATTAATCTTACAATGCAATGATACAGAAGTTGGGCCATGAACATCTTTGTCGTGATTTATATCCCACGAAAACCACTCAGACGACCCTTTGTTTTTTCCTTTAATATTTGTCCAATCAATACCACCTTGTTGTGAAGATAATGGAACAGTAACGGTAGCTATGTTTCCATTAATTCTCCACAAGTTTGGGCGAATAACTAAATTTGTATTTTTTAGAATTAGAGGAGGTGCTATTGTATGTTTCGCAATTGCCTTTTGCTCATACGGATGTGACATTCCTAATACAGGGTCATGTGTTAATGTTAACCAAAACCGATAAACCCCACTATAGTTAAAATCTTGTATTTTTAATGCAAATGATACTGGAAATTCTGGTAAATCTTTTTCTTTAACACTATTGTTAATGATAAGTTTTATTTCTAATTCTTTTCTTTTTTGTTCATCTGTTTGGTTTTGCCATTTAACAGTTGGCTGCCACCAAAACCATCCATGACCATGTCTAGCTTCATTTAAATATGCCCATCCATTCGTACCCTGTACTTTGTTCCAAGAACTATATTCTAAACCAGAGTTTTGATGATATCCTAATGTTGGTATGGCCATAATATCCCTGGTGTCCATCTGACCAGTTTTAGCTTTTATTTTAATTACAGTACTAATAGTATTATTAGAATCCCATCTCCATCCAGTTGGGTCATATATATAAGGAGGATCAAGCACTAAAGGGTCAGCAGTTGCTACTGGTATTCTAGCAGATGTATAAAACGTTTCTATATATTGTGGTTTTAATATTAAAAACATTAAAACAACAAAAACAATGATAAGTATTTGAAACATTGTTAACTATAATAAATCGCAGAGGAATTTCTAGGAACCATATCCATACCTTTTCTTCACTTCTGCGCGATGTTCGCGACACATGAAGTATCGAGGTGTAACGTTAATGTTCTTAATATTCTGTGTGAATACTTCTTCGTCACATCCCAGTAAAAGACAGACACATGTTCCATCATCAATCATTTGACTCATTTTGAAAAATCCTGGAAGACTTTTCACAATGGGACCATCTGGTGTCCAAGGAGAAAGATTTCTTATCTTCCTTGGACTTCCACATGCCTCGAAATAATTTTCAGAAGAATCGGGTTTCTTGTCCTCAAGACACTCCTTTCCAATTGTAACTTCTTCAATTTCGTCAAGAGACAAATTTGAAATCAACATTTCCAATGCATCCTTTGTGATAACAATTTCGTCTTTTAACTCTAAATCAAGAGGTTTGCCCGAATATGTTTCGAACGATGCGCTGTCAGCGCTTTTCGAACGATGCAAATGCTTCGGACGCGTGGGAAGTTGTGTACTTATGGATGATAGCGTCGGAGAGATTGAAACATGTCTTTTTTGGACATCAAATTTTTCCAAATTACCATTTTTGCTTTCGAAGGCCATTTTTGAGTAAACTTAATGTATGTCAGGGGATTCATTAATCAATTTTTAATTCAATTAATGTAATACCGTCTCGGGTTTTATTAAGTTTCAGGAACTTTCTCTAATATCTTTTTTGTTTTTGTATCAAACTCTTTTTTCCATTTTTTATAATGACACACTTGACAAAAAACAGGTAATGTTCCATCTAAATGAACTTGTAATATATGCTTTTTTCTTCTACAATAAGCACATGCAATGCAAAATGGGTACGTTTCCTTATTTTGTGTAAAATATTTACAGTGATGACACTTATACTTAAATAACGTATGACATTCCATTTAATTTCATTAAATTTTCTTTAAATAAAATTAAAACGAAATAGTTTGAGAATATAATTTTAAAAAAGTAGGCGAAATGTCTTCCGGTGAGGGAAACAAAAAGACCTACACTAGTGTCAACCCTGATCACCTTCCTTCTCGGGAAGCTGTGAAGGTTTGGCTTGAGGTCGGAGGATACCTCAGTCGTGGCATCTCATTCTGCACCGAAGTGGAAACCGGTGGGCATTGGGACAACTGGGCAGGTGGCGTGCGCGGTGAACATGCGTGGGTAGATGGAACTACCATAACCGGTGTTGAGATTATCAAAGGGAAGCGCGCCCTCAAAATCTTGAAGGGGTTAGGCTACTTACTGACCGATATCTCAAACCCTGGTGACGGTATCCACTTTTCCTCGGATGGGCCCATCGAACTCAAAAACGGAAAATGGACCTCGACGAAGCACGTGGTGAAGGACCGCAAGTACACGACGTACAAAAAGGCCGGCAAAATGTATGGCGAACAGTGGTATTTGTACTACGGTTCTCTGTTCGAAGGGCATCGCATGTTCTTCTGGAAAGAGATACGCGCACCAACTCGCTCCGTCCAGGTCCATGTTCCGGTAACCAGACAGGTTGTGGATTCCAAAACCGTTAAGGACCCTTACCCTGTGTCTACAGCCCTTCCGGCTGGGACAAATGTTGAGACCAAGGCAGATTATCCTGTTTCTCGGCCAATGGGGGAGGATTATCCTGTTTCTCGGCCAATGGTTAAGACCAAGGATTCGAAACACGTGGAGACAAAAACGTCTAAGGTGAAGAAAGATGTTAGCGATGACGACCTTTGGCTTGTTGCTCAAAGGATGTTGGTTCAAGGAAAAACCAAAATGCAGCTTCGCGAGCTCATGCTCTACCAGCTGACAACAGCAAGCGGCCCGGAAAAGGAGAAGCTGGCGGACTTTTGGCTGTCGTCAGAAGTACCAAGAGTGTAACTACGTATATGAGCCTGGGGATTTGACTTTTTGGTGTTGGTTTGGGGGGACGGTAAAAACGGAAAAACAAATAAACAAAAAAAAATAAAAAAAAAAGAAAAAAAAACCATAGTAAAAATTGATTAAAATGTCTGAAAATCTTATAATACAAATGACTACATGGCCAAACGGGGCGATGAAAAGAAATATACGACTACCATTGTCCACTATGCTCAACAAGCAGTTGAGTGCAGGGGGACTTGGAAGAAGTATTTTGAATTTAACCACAGGGAACTTGACGAGAAGACGTTTGTGGATTATTTGAGTTCGTTCAAGTATTTCACATATTGTCGTATTCGTTTTAGCAATCGAACGTTACACGAATATTGCACATGTGGGTACCAGGACCATCAGTGTCAAGTCTGTTATGACTTTGGCAACTGTGATACGATCCAAGCTGGGTGCCGGTGCAAAAGTCTTCCGACGATTCGGCGATGCACTGTTCGGTGGAAGAGCCGACACACGTTTGTTGGAGAAGACAAGCGCAGTGCGATGTTAACCGAGGCTTTGATGGGGATTAAGAAAACCCCAATTGAGATGTGGTAGCTAATTTATTTCCCCTAATAGTAAAAAAATGATATTTAAAACTATAGATCTTCTATATTTATTCATTAAAAATGGCAGATGTAAATCGAAAAAGAAAAAGAAAAATTTGCTGGAATGACCCAGATTGCGACAAAGTTGGTTGTCGATTTAGACATCCAAAAAGACACCAATTAATGTTAGAAAGACACCAAAAGAAGAAAAAGATTCTTTTGGTCTTTGACCTTAATGGGACACTTACTTCGTTAACAAAGATTCGTTACAAACAAGGCGCTAAAATTCGCCCTGGAATTGAAAATTTAGAAAAACTATTTTCTTCTGATTTGTTTCACGTTGCTATTTGGTCTTCAGCAATGGAGCACAATGTAAATACGATGAAACAACTGTTAGAAAAAGAACTAAAACATAATTTTGATGTTGTCCTGAGTAGAAAACATACCATTCCCTCTCCAATACCAGAGAAAAAGTGGGAAACACAAAAACCTTTAAACAAACATTTTGGGAAAGACTATGGGATAAGCAGGGTTATCCTCATTGATGATAATTCAAATAAAGTCTTGCCATCCGAAGGGAACAACCTCTTACAAGTTCCATGGTGGGATGAAGAAAATCCAGACAATGATGTATTAAGTGTTTTAGTTAATTTATTATTAAGTTTAGAAAATGCAAAGGATGTGAGAAAACACACAAAGAGTTTGCAAGAAAAGCTTTGGGCATTAACGAGAAATTAAAATTATTAAATAGTAACTATTAAATAAAGTTGTGTTTACAACTTCAAAAGAGTTTCAACACCCTTTGAAATTCCATGAACATCTGAATAACGAAATCCGATAGTCACATGTAATGTTGGAAACTTATCTTCGATTCCAAAAGACTTGTAAATCTTTTGTAATCTAGAACTGGAAACCACAATATAATATGCACGGCTACCATTTTTACCATCTACCATTCCAATTCCAATTTTCTTAAAATCTTTTAGGGATAGATGGCGCAATTGGCTCATAAACGCTTCTTGGTCAAATCCCTTTGGAAAGTTTTTCCAAAAAGCAAGAGTGATGTGTTTAACAAAGTTATCTCTTAATAAAGCGTTGTCAAAACAGGCTTCAATATCAGGATGTTTCTTTGTTTCTACAAGGGTTTGTACTGCTTCTTGCACCCAACTCATAAGAACAGGGTGTGAAAAACCAGCATATCCCTTATTATATACTCCTTTTGCTGGAATCGAAGGAATGAAGCGAGGAACAGATGCTAATAAGATATCAACAATTGATTCGCATGCTTCAAACTTCTTAATTTGACCAGTAATAACACCAACAGGGATTTCATCCCTCCATGTGTCACGTTTCTTTGTTCTGGCACATAATATCTTTGCTACAACATCTGCATTTTTCTTGTTTAACCAGTCAACGGTTTTATCAGTCTCATTAAAAGACTGAACATTGACTGTTTCAACAGGAACATTAAACAACTGAGACATTTTGACATAAGCCTGCATTTCCCATAGTTGAATGTTTGTATTTGCTACAATTACAATATGTCCTTCTCGAAGAGCTGCTAAAGCTTTTCTTTGACAGTCCTTATGAGCTAGCTGAATTTCTTTTGAGTTATAAGAACCCTTTGTTTCAAAATAGTCATCTGCTGATACAATAACAGCAGTTTTATTAAGAAGGTCAAGTGATGCGACAAGAAGTCCAGCAAAATATGTTTTGCCACAACCAGAAGGACCTCGCAAAAGAATAATCTTTTGACTTGCCTTCTCTACCTTTTCCTCAACGTTTTCCTCATTAAGAGGCAATGCTTTAAAAAAAGTATCATATGTGGTCCCATATTTGGACTTTGCATCATCGAGTAATTTCATTTTGTCTTCTAACTTTAATGTCTTGATGTACCGATTAGCCCACCAAGATACAAAATCCACACCTGTTTTAACCCATTCTCCCTTTTTATTTTCACAATCAGGAAGAAAGGTTAACTGTGGGATTTTCTTCTTTAACGTTTGTTGACATTTTGTTGCCAGGGCAAGAACCATGTGGTTACTCATCCCTGGAAATTCTACAAGTGGGTCAACCAACATTCGCCAAAAGTTTTGACGAATACGACGGCCAACAACATAAAAACTGGACTTATGCTTTAACAAGGCTAAAACACCATATCCAGCTTCCGTTTCTTGCAATAAGTAAAGAACACGTCCTTCACTTGTTTTGTCATCTAAAACTTCTTGCAATGTATCATCCAGAGCCGAAATTGGCTTTAATGAATGAGTTACTGTTGGAAGTTCAAACATATCAAATAACTGGAATGCTACTACAGGGTTTACTTCAATACCATTTGGTCCCAGTAGTGCCACGTGCTCAATTTTGAGTTCCGTAATCGGAAATACGTGCTCTGACTGGGGATGGTTTAGTTCGCCCAATACAACATATGAGTTTTGAATAATATTGTGTGCAAAATCATCAAGTAAATCCTTTGCATCCATTGTTTCCAACATATCATAAACTTCTGAGGCAATAATATTGCCATAATCATTGTTAGATTGAACTGGATACCAATGTTGAGGATTAAGACCCAAAGGATACACTTTACATGTATTCTTTGAACCAGCAAAAACCCATGTTTTTCCAAAAATGGTACGAAGTGTCCACTTGGCATTTTCACCATTAGATTTATTCGTGTCCATAAAATGAGTAACATCAGCCATTGAACCATTTCGGAAATAGTGATTGGCCCTATCTAGGTCAATTTTTTCTTCCGAATCATCCTCCATTCCTGAAAACTTGCGAAATCCGAGAAGAATTGCAGTTTCTGTTTCATTTTCCCTTGAAAAGGTAATAATAGAGAGACCGCGTGGAACTAGTTTTCTCATGTAATCAAGTGCCTCGTAAATACCGTCGTCGCTAATAGTATTGATACCAATTTTTTTTGCTTTCCAGGTGCTTAACGAATAGCTTTCGACAAGAATTTTAAATTCCAAAATAGTCTTTTCGTTCGTGGTTTTCCGGATCAAAGGGTGGTTATTTAACAAAGCAATGTTTTCCATTGGATTGTCACTGACGTCTTCCTTTTTAATTTCGGGTAACGCTGGTGCTTTTTGCTTTTGCTTACGATCCTGTTTAACCTTTTTCTTAGATCTCTGCTTTTGCTTTTGTTGCTTCTGCTGAGAACGGTTCATCTTAAATTCATCTCTGGGCAAATTGTTATTCTTCATATTTGTTTGAGAAGCCATTTTCAAATATCTAATAAACCTACTTGTTTTGAATTATCAATTTTTAATATAATATTTATTTAATATATACTCTATAATCTATTATGTCGTCACAATGTACTATGATAAACTGTATTATGTCAAGATTAAATTATATTAATAAAAGAATTGACAAGTTGGAAACAGTTGTTAACTCACTAGATAATGATTATTCTTGGTTTATTGAAACAGCAACAAGTTCGTCTGGCCCAAATATATCAGGACCATTTAAAGTTAGTAATCAAGAAACTGTAAGACTATGGAGTTCTAATGGATTGATTACGGTAGAAGATGGAAGTATTATTGTTAATTTTGATATTATAGGCGCAACCGGGCCAACTGGTAATGATGGTGCAGATGGTAAAACAGGTGCAACTGGTGCCACTGGCAATGATGGCGCAGATGGTAAAACGGGTGCAACCGGTGCTACTGGTGCTACGGGTTCAACCGGTGCTACTGGTGCTACTGGTCAAACTGGTTCAACCGGTGCTACGGGTTCAACCGGTGCTACTGGTGCTACTGGTCAAACTGGTGCTACGGGTTCAACCGGTGCTACTGGTGCTACTGGCCAAACTGGTTCAACCGGTGCTACTGGTGCTACGGGTGCTACTGGCGCTACGGGTGCTACCGGTGCTACTGGTGACACTGGACCCATTGGGTCTGGGATTATGATTTTTGAGTTTGATGGTACTAGTCCAAGTGGAAGCACTGGTACAATATCTACTGTTGGTTTTACTAAAATGAATATTAAACTATTTGGCGGAGGAGGAGGAGGAGGAAATGGTTCGAGTCCTGATATAATACCTGTAGGTGGAGGTGGTGGCGGAGGTGGTTTTACAGAAGTGCCAAATATTTTGATAACAACTCCTACGTTTTCATATGATGTTGGATTAGGAGGAACAGCCGCAAATTCTGGTGAAACTACTACACTAAATGTTAGTGCTACTACATATACCGCAAATGGTGGAAATCCTGGTAGTAGTATAGGTATTCCAGTTGGAGTAAGCAATTTATCGTATCCAGGTGGAACAGGTGGAACAGGTTCAACAAATAATGGTGGAGATGGAACAAATGGATTTTATAATTCACTATTAGGTAGCACTACATCGGGCACTGGTGGTCATGGTGGAATGGATCCGGTAGCTGGATATGGAGATGGGGGATATGGTACCCAATCTGGGACAAATGGATACGCAAGAGTAATATTATATAATTAAAAAACTGATTAATATTTAAAGTTAAGATTATATTAATAGTAAATAAACAATGGACGATATCACAAAATCTCAAGGATATATTATGTTGAAAAAATGTGAAGGGAAAATGAATTATAAGATTGGTTCTATTATTCGAATGAAAACTGTTTATAACTCTTTAATGGAAAAAATAAAAGACTTTCAATCTTTAAAGGATAAAAAGAATAATGCTGGGGATATGGCAAAATATTGTTTAACTATTAGAGAAGTAGTTTTACCTGAAATTATGAAGGGTAGGGTTTTTACTGAACCAAGTATAAATCTCTATAATAATATCAGTTACGCTTGTAGTTTTTTACTTGATGATTTTCAGACATGGTGGGATGTTTCGATTCATTGAGTTAAAATTAATAAAATTTAATAGTAAAAATTGATAAATATAGTCTAAGATTGCATAATATAGAATTGAGATGGAGCATAATATGTATCTTAAAAAGTTCGTTGGATTAGTTCAGCGGATTCATAAGGATGTCAAAAGCGATCCTGGAAAGACATTGGAGATTAGTAAGGACGGATTATTAGAGTTGACCAGCCTGTACGAAGAAAACAAGGAGGTTTCTGAACAAGCTTGCGATTATTATTCTAAACGAGAACTGTACAACAGTGACAGTTTGGATGATGCGTATGTGATTTTTCATGAGACAACTAGGAGATTTTTGAAAGGCAAGGTTGACTTTGAATACAAGTTGCAGAAGATGTCATCGTATCCCAGGACAAACTTGATAAGTTCTGGGGATTTTGACCTTGGGCTTCTTGTGAAGGATCTCAATGAGGAAAAGCTGTTTGAGTTAACACTTGTGTTAATAGCGAATGGCTATATGCCAGAAAAAATGACAAAGAACAAGTTCAATCCGAAGTCGAACTCGTATCGCTTTTCGAAGATGCTGCGGAAATGTGACCTGCTTATTGAAACGGAAATCAAGATTCGAGATCTTGATGGAACTCGGGCAGTGTGCCGGTTGCATGAACACATCGACGAAAAGCTATCAGAAGAAGATTACGTGTATTGGACGTACCATAAGCATCTTCTGGATAAAATGGGTGATAAGCAGTTGTATACCCAGTTCAAGCTCATTATGTACCATGCTTATTTCCTTGGTCTGGAAGGAGCATTTGCTTTTGATTATTATGCATAAATTTATTATAGTTTAAAATGAAATAAAGAGAATATAATATATAAATATAAAATGGAAGACTATAAAAAGATGCCTGACAAATCTACTAAACCTACTCCACCTTCTTCTAATGCACCGGGTGGACCAGTACCAAAAATAGATCCAACACAGGTTGGGCCTTGTTGGTTATGGATTTATGCATTTAAATCTATGTTTAGCTCAGCTGGTTCGAAAGCAGTTGGTTGTTTTGGTCCAATTGTTTCACCATCTCCTCCAGTAGATGATATCCCTGAAGTTCCGGAAACTTCTGAAGATTAATTATAGGTTTATTGAAAATTATTTTCTTGGCTAATTAAGAGAAACAGAAAATGACTTAAAGGGAATTAAATAAAAAGCTGTTGTGCCACCAGGTCCTTAAATCCCCATTGGGGTCTCGCCTTCGGGTGCTGTAATATTTTTGTAAAAGTATTACAGGACGCGTGGCGCAATTGGCAGCGCGCATGACTGTTAATCATGAGGTTGTTGGTTCAAGTCCAACCGTGTCCGACTCTCGTTAAATCGGGGGCATATAAATGCTGCAATAATTTTATTAAGTTATCACAGGATTTATAAATTAAATGTATAAAGACACTTACATGATATAATAAAATATGCACGATAGACTTACATACAAAGATGTTTTTAATTTTATTGAAAGCAGTGGAGATACTTTAATTTCTAAAGAATATAGTAATACCAAAACAAAATTACAAATACAATGTGGTAAGTGCAATAAAATATTTCAAAAAACATATAACGCGTATAAAAAACGCCCGTGTCATATAAAAGCATTATGTGGAAAAAAACAAATATCTGATTCGACTAAAAAAGTTTGTTATGGTATTTTACATCCAGAAGGAAAAATACTTGGTAATAATAACTTTTATGTAGATGCGACAAACAGTTGTAGGCTAGCAACTTATTGTAAAGAATGTTCTAATAAAAAAGGTAAAATTTACAGAAAAACAAATGGTGATAAAACGAAAGATAAATTTTGCAAACAATGTGATAAAGAATACAAGGTTCGTCCAAAACAAATTTATTGTTCCAAGGCATGTAAAGGATTACACAAAAGAATTACATACATCAAGACCTGTCCTCAATGTGAAAAAGAATATAAAACTAAAAATAAAATTCAACAATATTGTTCAAAAAAAATGTGTTTCTATAATTGCCGGTCTTAAATCTGTTCAAAGTCAGCATAGGCGTTCTAAAGGTGAAAATTATTTTGCTGAACTATGTGAAATAAACTATGGAAATAAATATGAAATTATAATAAACCCTCCTATTTTTAATGGTTATGATGCTGATATTGTTATTAAAATGCCAATAATTACAAAAAATAAAAAATACATTTGTATAGCTATTGAATATCGTGGAATTTTTCATTACAAAAAAGTGTTTAAAGACCAATCACTAAAACAAACCCAAAATAGAGATAAATATAAAGAAAAAATAATAAAGGAAATGGGATATTTGCACTATGTTGTGAAAGATTTAGGAAGTTTTGATATTTCATTTGTGGAAGAAGAATTTTACTTATTCCAGGCAATGATTAATGAAATATCTATATAAATAATTATCTTGTCTAATATGATAAATGACTTAAAGAGAATTGAATAGAAGGTTGTGATAAACACACCATGTGATATTTTTATAATGTATAATAGGATATTAATGGATAGAGCACTGGTTTTATAAACTGACAGACAATGGTTTTAAATTCCACCAAGTTCTTATAATAATTTATGGGTTCCATAATGTTTAAAACATTATGGAACTTGTAGCTTAAGCGGTAAAGTGCTCCGTTCCTAACGGAGAATTGTAGGTTCGAGTCCTACCCAGTTCTAGTACTCAGGTGCTATAATTTAAAGTTTTATTTGAATTATAGGACCTGTGGCGCAATGGATAGCGCGCCAGACTTCTAATCTGGAGGTTGCGGGTTCGACCCCCGCCAGGTCTTTTAACTCGTAAAAGCTTTGCTTTAGCGGGGGCATCACATGGTGCTGTTATATGTTTGTAATTTTTAGTTTAGTTGGTAGAGCCTAAATCTTATCTTTGAGTAAAAATTATAAACATATAACAGGACCAATGGTGCGGGTCGCCACCGTGCAATGTTGGTTCAACCCCGTATTCGTGCCAGAGTAGCTAATGGAAGTGTTTAATTTTAACACTTGCTCGTTTGATCGCGAGTTCGCAGGTGCAAGTCCTGTTGGATACACAGATTTTAATAAATGTGTTTATCTTAAATTACGCTTCATTAACACATACATTTGTTGTTAAGCTTGACAATGCAAGTGCGGAACTTGTTGCAGTTCTAACTTGAAAACTAATAGGCGCTGCGAAATTATATGGAAAAAAGACATTCGTATATGTGATTTTTGAGAAAGCTCCTGTTTCCCATAATCCAAGTGTACCGGGTTTTGTAACATATGCATCAATATATAGTCTATCATCATTTCTAGTATATGTTACCCTTCCAGATGTATTTGAAATAATTACACCTGCTGTAAATGGAGCTGTTGCATTATCTACCCCATTGTTTACATTAAAATTAATAGTAAGTAAACCAAGATCTCTTAAAACTAAAACAAAATCAAGAGTTACTGAGTCACCATCATTTAATGAATTTGCTGGCAAAGTTAAATACGTAACAGTTGGAGAATTTCCAACTAAGTCAAATTTTGAATACTCACAATTAGGATCCCCAGCTGGTCCAGTAGGACCCGTTGGCCCTGAAATTCCCAAATTACTAAAGTCAACAATAACACTTCCTTCATTAACAGTCACATCACCAACAAGTCTAACTGTTTCATTATTACTTACTTTTAATGGCCCAGAAGTAACTGGTCCATTTGCAGTATTTGCCGTTTCTACAAACCAGCATGTATCTAGGTTTTCTATTTTTCCCTCCAATTCCCCAATTGCTTTTTCAATATATCTGGTTTTACCAGCAATACAATTTAAAACTCTGCAATTATTAGACATTTTATATATATATATATCATATTTTTTTCTTTACCTAATATGTAAAATGGCTTAAGCTCCGCGCTGGTTCATAGAAGATGAAATGGCTTAAAGAGAACTGATTTAATAGTTGTGTAGCCGGGAAGCAAAGATGGCGTGGCGCGACTTCAACCAATGTAGGTTAATGAGACTTCGTTATGTTATGGCTTTTTAGGTTCCTCGTGTTCGATGCGGATGCAATGATTCTTTATCTTTAAGGAATGATTGCATCCTTGCCCGAGTGGTGAAGGGGGCGGCTTCAAGCGCCGCTGGTCGTAAGACCGCGCAGGTTCGATCCCTGCAGGATGCATTAAACGTGCGGATTTATTCGTGCAAAGATATTAATATTAATAATATGTTTGGACGCGTAACTCAATTGGTAGAGTGCCGGACTCTTGATCTGGTGGTTGCGGGTTCAAGTCCCGTCGTGTCCTTTTAAAGTATAGTTAATCTATGCGCACTGATATATGATATTATATGAGTGGGCGTAGACGGTCAAGTGACCTAATCCGTCTTATATGCGGATTGGCAGGAGGCAGTATCCTGTATGCCCATTATAAAGAATATAATTGAAAATATTATATTCTCTATGGTTATTAAACTTAAGCCGGTGCCATAATTATTAAAATATTGATAATTATGGGACCCGTGGCTAAATTGGTTACAGCGCCCGTCTTATGAGCGGGAGATTTTGTGGGTTCGAGTCCCACCGGGTCCATTATAAAAAATTCTATTGAATAAATAGCATTCTTTATGGTTTTAAAAAGCAGTTTTTATAGCTCTTTAAATAGTAAATAATTATATAAGAAGCGCAGGGTGTCCTACTATATCTTGAAATGGTAAATATTTTATTTACATATGATTATGTAAAAAAACACATTGAAGGATACACTGACATATTACTTTCACAAAATTACATAAATTCTAAAACATTATTAAAAATAAAATGTGGAAAATGTGATATAATTTTTGAAAAAACATTTAATAGTTATAAAAAATATCCATTTCATAATCCGCGATTATGCGAAGGAGTTAGAAAACAAACAGATGATTTAACAAAAAAGGTTTGCCAAGGTATTTTACACCCAGAAGGAAAAATACTCGACAAATCTAAATTTGGAAAAGCTAAGCAAAAAAAAGGTGGTTTAGATAACGCATGCAGAGATTGCAGAAATGAACAAAGAAAACGTGGTAGTGATAAAACAAAAGATAAAATTTGCCCACACTGCAATGAAGAATATAAAGCAAGAAAAGAACAAAAATTTTGTAGCATATTGTGTGGAAATTTAAATAAAACCGGGTCAGAAGAAGCTAAAGCTTGGGGTAGAAAAGGCGGGAAAATAGCAGCAGCCAACCAACAAAAGCGTTCTAAGGGCGAAGTATACTTTGAAGAATTATGTGAAATTGATTATGGAGATGAATATAAAATTCTTTCGAATGCCCCAATTTTTGATGGCTGGGATGCTGATATTATTATTGAGATGCCATTCCAAACAAAAGATAAAGAGTATAACGGTATAGCAATATGCTACAACGGCGTATGGCATTACAAACAGTTAGGTAAAAAACATAAACTTAAGCAAGTTCAATCTAGAGATAAAATTAAAGCAAAAATTATCAAAAAACATAATTATTTCCAATATATCGTAAAAGATATGGGAAAGTTTAATAGAGATTTTGTTGAAGAAGAGTTCTATCTTTTTAAAGCAATGATTGATAACATAAAACTTTAGGAAATATCATGTGTATAAAAAACAAGAATATAAATTAGCGTAAATATACAATATGAATTTTGTTAACATACTTTCCGTGGTAATCGGAGCCTTAATAAAAATAGGAGATGAAATGTTAAATAGATATAAGTTCAAACCTGGAGAATTTTACTCTGAGTTAATAAAAGTTTCTATAACAAGTATATTTGTCACATTACTTATAAAGTCTAATAATATATGGATTTATTATTACACCTTTTTAGCTACAGCTGTATCGACTTTATTTGCTCCAGATGAATACTTAGATAATAAATATATTTTTTCACTTACCATCGTTCTCTGCCTAATATCATTCTATTATCTTGTAGTAAATAGAAAATACTTTAAACTCGTTTCGTTATTCTTAGCAGGGGTTATAGCAGCTGTTGTTTGCTTTCCGTTTGTTATTCAAGATGTTGCCCCATTCTGGTTATCTTTTTTTAATATTAAAGCCGAAGAATGGATTAGAGAAAAAGGTTCCCATAAACTTGTTATTAGAGGCGCTGCAATTGTAATTGCTATTTTTATCCTTGTTTTTGTAAATAAATTTGATTTAACAAAACATTTTACTAAAACAAATTTTAAAAGTGGATTTAATGTATTTGTTCTTATGATACTAGGATACTATGTTGTGGGTATTTTAACACAATCATATTATATGTATTTTGATGATAATAAAATGGCTTAAGGACAATAATTTACTGACCAGATAAATACCCATATCCAATAACAAGTACAACTAACAATAACATTATTACTGCACCATACCCAGATATAGTTTTAGCGAATGTTTGTCCTGGAAGAAAGAAAGCACCAAATGTCCCTATAAACATCAAAATAACTAAAAAGCAATGATACCAACGTTCATGATTATAATATAAAGAATTAATTTATTTAACTAAATTCTTTATAATTTATGCAGTGTCAAAACAACATAGTTCATTATTTAACAAAACATAGATATGAATGTAAAAATATTTCAGAGTATTTTTGTATTAAATGTAAAGAACGAAAATGTATTATATGTATTCGTTACAGATGTTCAATATGTGATAAATACATAATATGTTATTTTTGTGGATATAGAAACATAAAAGAAGACTTTTTTTGTAAACTTTGTGTAAAGAATAACATAAAGATGTTGAAGTAAGTAGATATTAAGGTTTTAAAATGGTTACATCAATAATTATTAGGCACAAGAAGATTTCACGACAAAATATATCAAAATTGGCAATTTTTGATGTTGATTGGACACTTATTAAACCAAAAGATGGTCGCCCTTTTCCAAAAGACAAAGACGATTGGATGTGGCTCCGAGAATCAGTTCCAAGTGTTGTTAAATCATTTAAGAATCAATATCATATTGTTTTTGTAACCGACCAATCGAAACCATGGAAAAAAGATATGATTGAAGATGTTTGTAAAGAATTAGATATTCCAATTACTGTTTTAATTGCAATGGATAAAAAGTTACACAAACCAAATCCAGAATTATTTAATAGTGTTTTTAAAAAATATGATACAAAAGAAAGTTTTATGGTTGGTGATACAGGTGGGCGCAAAGGTGATTGGGCAGCAAAAGATAAGGATTTTGCAACAGCAATTAAAGTAAAATATATTACTCCAGAAGAAATGTTTCCAATTAATAAAATTAAAAAAGTTTTAGTTGAACTAAAATCGTCTGAACAAGAGGTTGTTATAATGATAGGAATACAAGGGTCTGGAAAAAGCACTATTGCAAAAACAAAATTTTCAGATTCTTATGAAATAATTTCAGGAGACATTTTTAAAACTCCTGCAAAAATGATTAAAGAAGCAAAAAAACATGTTTCCAACAAGTCAATTATATTTGATGCTACAAACGGAACTAAGAAAAGACGAAAGTTATTTATTGATTTTGCAGAAAAATATAACTTGCCCGTAAAATGTGTTTGGGTTGATAGAACTCTTGAAGTTGCATTAGAACAGGTGAAAGAAAGAGAGAAAAATGGAGGACCACATGTTTCTAAAATAGCTTTATATGTATTTCGTAAAAAGTTTGAAGAACCAACAAAAGACGAAGGTTTA
>Ga0180432_10004655_pt1 | contig 18691 bp, 13 predicted proteins | sample SS_ome_10_FD_132414 | JGI IMG/M metagenome (GOLD analysis project Ga0180432, IMG submission 132414) | Hypersaline lake sediment archaeal communities from the Salton Sea, California, USA - SS_1_MS_2 metaG | ecosystem: Environmental > Aquatic > Non-marine Saline and Alkaline > Hypersaline >...
CCCGATGCAGAGAAAGAAGTTCGAAGTATTATTGCGACATGTGTCAAAGGCTTTTAAACCGGGAAAGCGGTATAAAGAAAAGGTCGTCAATGAAATGCTGTCTTTCTACTTTGATGATACGACAACTTTACGGCGCGGTCTGATTGACCACGGAATAATGAAGCGTGAGGGCGGGGGTGGTGAGTATTGGCTGAATGAGGAAAAGGGAGGAAATGGGGGGTTTTAATTTGTAGGGTTTGCCATGAGATACGAAAGATTTATCAGGTGAGATTTGACAATGACGCAAATGATGAAGGATATTTGAGAGTTATTGACGAATCTGGTGAAGATTATCTTTATCCGGATTCCTATTTCATTCTTATCGAACTTCCAATTAAGGCACAAGAAGCGTTAAGGTAATAAACCAAAGGCGCAAAGGCGATAGATCATTCTCCTAATCTGAATTGACTGATTCATATTATGCTTACATGAAAATAGAGTCTTCCCGGATAACCATCATCTCGATGAATTTTGTTCTTACAAAGGCAAATTTCATATAAGAATCTTGGGCAAGACTTCTAAACTGTTCTGGGAAAGTCCATATCAACTGATGTCCTTTTTTCTACAATAATTATCCAATGACCAAAAATGGTTCCGTATCTCCGCCTATCCCGATTGATACTAGAATTATCCTCAATATTTTAGTACCTGGTCGTCCTAAGCAGGAAGGGTGCTTTTTTTTGCAAAATCACCCGGGAAACCTATATATCCAAAAAGAAATGACACCGATGCCAAGTATACAGGCATCGTGGATAATTCGGCCCCATCGGACGTGACGATTTAGGATATCACGACCCCGGATCAGATATACTGCGAGAACAGGTATTAATCCAATTAGATAGTGAGCTTTCAAAGTAGAATAGGTCGGAACTTTCATCGTAAAGAGGAGGAAACTCATCATAAGCCAGATAGAAATCACCAAAAGCGAGAGCTCGCCGTTGCCGGCTGGACGTCGGAATACAGAGAATAGGGAGGAGAAAAAACCGAGCATTAAGCTGACGGAAGGAAATACAGCCAAAATTAGCGTAATGCTCATCCACAAACTTGCCTTTTTATATTCCGGATTGCGCCGTTTAATCAGGTTCATATGGTTATCGGTCCAAAAGTTCGCATAGAGTCCATCAGGCACATTTGTGCGCCTGGCTCTTTCAGGATGATGGAAAAACACCCCTCCAAAACTGATGTACGATCCTAAAGATCTATACGTCGGCGTCTGGAAGAAAGGAAATATGTCTTTGTCCCAGTTTGCGATAAACGGGGTCTTATATAAAACGATATTCCTCCCGTAAAACCATCCGCAAATCAGAAGACAGCTGCCGATAAAAACTAGTAGTCTGATCCAGTCAGCCCTTTTTAAGCTTGCTAATGCCCGCAAGCCAAGGACAAAAATTGCGCTGAAAAATATTATTGCGGTCGTGAACTTAGAAAGGAGAGCTAAGCCTGTCACTACGCCCAGACCAGCCACCTCCCAGAAACAGATTGATTTCCTTTCCATCAACCTCCACAGACAATAAACAGCAACTCCGGCCAATGCCGCAGAAAAAACTTCATTAGAGATATTGGGGTTGATTGATAAGCTTACGGGCAGGAAGGCTGCCCATCCCAGTGCAAGCCAATGAGCGAACGGATTATCAGGAAACACGCCTCGCGCCAATAGAAAAACCAGAACAACGATTCCTAATCCCATAAAACAACCGAAATACTGCACAGCCTTTAGAGCCGATTCTTTGTTGGAACCATCACCGAATATCGTATATATCTTCCCAGTAATCCAGTAATAAAGGGGGGGTTGGTACATCTGCCAGCCATCTGTCGGAAGCGGTGGTTTTATTGATCTGGACATCCTCTCGACGTAATCGACATGACCTTCTATGTCGAATGCGGATTTATCATAGGGGAATTTCCATGTGTTCGATATATTGAGATAGAAACAGAGCCCCAGGACAATAAGTGGAATGGCCCACTTAGTATAATGAGAAGAAGAGCTGCTGGAACGGGGAATTGCCTTTTCTGCAATGTGCCGAATGAACGCTGACAATCCAATCATTGCGACCCCCACCAGCCAGATGACAACAATCCATTTCATCCATTTCCAGCTTCTCCATTCCTGAAGAAGTCCTGGTTTTGGAGGATAGGCCATGGGTGATACTACCGGGCGAAAACTCTTGGGAGCGGAGTTTAGCGCCGCCTTCCACCCCGATCTTGTTCGAAGATATCCCGGCGATTCAACAAGCAATGCCGGGATTCCTTGGGGGTTGCTTACCTGGATGATGCAGGTGTTTTCCCCGGGTCGGAGAAACGGGCGCAGGTTAAAAATGTGTCTCTTCTTCCAGTTTGTTCTAACAGACAAGGGCCAGATTCTGTTTCCATTGAGTTTGATCTGCATTTCTTTAAATGCCCTGACCGTGAGTTCTGTGTCTTTTGGTATTTTTTTTAAATGAAATTTCCGTATAAATAATATATCTTCAGACACTTTTGGCGAGTATGATTTCATAATCCTCTGTTTAGGGTGGAAAGCCCAGCCAGCCTTGATCGATGGTATCAAAAAATGCACGTCAGGATTGAATAATGCTTCATGGAGCAAGATCGACAAGGGGCCTGCGAAAAGTGCTAAAAAAAGGAGAACTCGTAGGAATCGGGAGTTTGAGGTCAGACTCAACAATCTTTTTGTCCTTGTCTCCCCGAGCAGGTTCATCTCATTCTCTTTCATTTTATGATGCACATAGTGTTTGTCAAATAATATCCAGAGTGCTAGCTGCTACTTTTTTTTCATGAATGTGATAGACTCTTTTTTTTATCCGGAATTTGTATTTTGCCTTTAGATTCTTCCGTAGATAAGAAGGAAATCGGCAAATTGTTTGGAATGCCGTTTTTTCTATTGTTAAAAAGCGCGGGGCAACGATTTCAAGATCTTGCTTCAGCGATTCGGGTGTCAGAGGCTTGACGTTAAGCTCAAGGCTTTTCAGTTTTTTTGGTCGGCAATAAAATAGTTTAACGATCCGTTCAAAAAAAGCATAAGATCATGTTTTGAACCCTTTGACCGCAAAAAATTCTGAGTGTACTTAATTCTTTTAAGGATCCATTTCTTGAAGAAGTCAGCTAAAAGATTAGATAGAAAGAGTAGGTTTAAAAGTGTGAAGAACGGATAGAACGCTTTCCAGTGAGAACAAGGCAAAACCGTGATCAATAAGACGGGCAAAAGCGCATACCGAGGAGGCATAAAACGCCTTGCAGTCCAATACATTAGTAAGCTGGCTAGGGCGCGGAGAACAGTCCAGGCTAGTTGCTCAATCATCAGAGAAGGCGAGAAGAGCCAAAACAAGCCTGCAAAGAAGAAATAGTGCCCGGGAGCGTATGTGAATCGAAAAAAATCCCCTTTTCTAAAAGTCTTTGCTTCTGTACGTGTATTTGCCCCCCATGACAGTCAACAGAACATCTGTTTCTGAAATTTCCGTTGGGTCTATCTCTAATATATCTCGGGATAGGACGACAAAATCAGCGTACTTACCGGCTTTTAATGTTCCCCGGATATCTTCTTGAAAAGTCCCGTAGGCGGCATCGACGGTATAGTGCCGCAAGGCGGCTTCTACCGAGATACAGCCTTTTGGGTACCAACCGCCGGGGGGATTTCCGCTCTCCGTCATTCGGGTCACGGCAACCTCAATTCCTCTCAATACATCGTATGTCATAACGGAGTAGTCACTGCCGAAAATCTGCACCGCTCCCGCGTCGTCGAAGATTGAAAATGAATCAGCATACTGGGCCCGTTCCGGTCCCAAGAGCACGGCGAAGTTTTCCAGCACCGTCGCATCGGGATTGGCAAACATCGGTTGGGTCGACGCAATCACCCCGAGTTCTTTGAACCGTGGCACGTCGGACAACTTCGGCATCTCCGCGTGTTCAACCCGATGCCTGCTATCTCTCGTCCCGTTCACTTTTTGGGCATGTTCGAATGCATTCAACGCTATATTGATGGCCTTATCACCGATGGCATGAATAAGAACCTGAAAGCCTTCCTTATCATAGAGCGCCACTGTTTCATTGATCTCATCTTGAGTAGAGAAGGGGAGTCCCGTGCCCCCACCGACGTAGGGCTCGAACATGGCCGCTGTTTTGGCGTCGATCGTTCCATCCAAAATCCCTTTGACCGAAACCACTTGGATCAGCGGACCACTGAGCCGGTCACGCAGCTCCTTATACTTCGCAATTGCGGTGGCTGAATCCATCTCCTCTTCGAGATCGTAGGCATCGGAAGTCACCCCCTCTTTCTGGACCATCACCGGTGACAGGCTGAATCGAATTTTCAGCTCCCCGGCTGCCTCGGCCTTCTCATACAGGGGAATATCTTCCAGGGAAGTGGCCGCTTCGTGCATGGCCGTTAACCCTGCGGCTGCGGCTTCATCCATCGCCTTGATGAACGCGTCGTAGACCTGATCAAGTGTCGGTTCTGGAATGAGGTCGCGTACCACCCTCTGGGCACTTTCCTGGAGTTCTCCGGTAGGTTCTCCGTCCTGGTCCTTGATGATTCTCCCGTTGGGAGGGTCTTGAGTATCTCGGGTTATCCCCGCTAATTCCAATGCTTTGGAATTGCCGAATCCCATGTGCCCGTCGCGGGATGTCAGATACACAGGACGATCAGGCACTACTTTGTCGATGTGCTTTTTGTCGACGGTGTTATCGGGAAATGCGGCGTATCCCCAACCGTGTCCTGTGATCCAGCTTGAGTCGGGGTTCGCTTCGGCATACTCGGCAACGCGGCGCTGAATTTCGTCCAGTGTTTCCGCATCGTCCAACTCAATCTGCCTTCCCATACTAGCGGCACTGTGTAAAAAGTGTATGTGGGAATCCTGAAAACCGGGAACGACCCGCCGGTTTTCCAGATCAATGACTTCAACCTCATCAGATGCCAACGCGCGCATTTCTGCCGTCGTTCCGATTGCGACAATTTTGTCTCCTCTGATGGCCATTGCCTGAGCAGAGGGTTGTGCCGCATTGCCCGTCCATATCTTGCCGTTTATAAAAATCCGATCCACATCAGTCTTAGCTTGATTATCTGAATTACAGCAGGCAAGGACCAAAACCATCAGGAAGATGCTCAGTTTTTTATACATAGATTCTCCTCCAATGAAATATATCCAATGCAAGTGTATTTAAGTTTTTCTTATTTGTAAATATCAATCCTCTTGTTTGACGGCCTGTCTCTCACTGACATCGATTTCACGGTTGTGCCGTAATTCAGCTTACCTGTACACACAAGGCCATTGCATTTCAAGAAGCTTAAGGGAAGAGTCAAACATGAAAGGGAGAATTTTGAGTTATAATTTGAGATTCCGCTTCATCTGGAGGGATGATTATCGGAAAGAATCAAGACCAGCGATCTGAAACTCCAAGTCTTAGACTCGTACAACGAAAAGAGTATGGATTAAGCGGGCAATCCTAGACTAATCAGAGGTTGTCAAACTGATGCAGCGCGGCAATGGAGTACAGATCCTGTGAAAAGAAATTCTATAATATTCCAGCAAAAAAATTAAATCGCAATTCATTTCCAAAGGTGAAGAAAAAAGCAGCAAAGAAAAGCATTAAATACACGGCACATTCGAGAAGGCCCGCCTGCCGCCGTATCCAGAGAATGAAGGTAAGTATCGCGCAAGCCAGGAAAAACACCGAACGGCCAAAAAGGAGATATCCGAGGTCAAAACGAGGGATGACGGTCTGGATCATCAAGGCGAGTCCGCACATTCCAGACAGAGATACAATGACCATCAGAAGAACATTGTACACAGTGCGTGCCCCTGGCTGATGGGGGGCTTTAATTTTTTCCGGTGCAGCCGTCTTGGCCTCCCCCTCGGTGTGAAGAGGTGCAGACTCCTCAGTCTCCGGTTGGCGGGATTCTTCGGTGTGTTCCACCACCTCAGTTTTGATCTGTAGCGGCGATCCACATTCCTGGCAGAACTTCTCTCCTTCTCTGTATTCCAGCTTACAGGCAGAGCAGATGGCAACACGAGGTGTCGCTTGCAAGGGGTGCCCGCATTCCGGACAGAATTTCATATTGTCTGGATGTTTTGAGCCGCATTTCTGGCAGGTAATCATGGTTATAGTCCCCTGTTTTAAATTAGATTCCAAGCTTGTCTCTCGCCCTCTTATTTTTTTCGATTATATGTCCAGTTGCGGAAAAGGTCAATGCAGCAGGCAGGAATTATTTACTCCCGCTGTGTCGTGGTATATACTAGGAAAAATAACCAATGAAAGGACCTCGCCAGGGCATTCCATGTCTAATAGGAGCCATATGTCTTATTATTCTGTCTTTGTGTACCCAGCAGAACAGGGATGAAGTGTGCGTGGTCTACACTTCGGTCGACCAGGTTTACTCGGAGCCTATTCTGAGAGCGTTTGAGCAGGAAAGCGGAATCGCAATACGCGCTGTCTACGATGTGGAAGCAACCAAAACAACCGGTCTCGTCAACCGTTTGATTGCAGAAAAATCTCGTCCGCAGGCAGATGTATTCTGGAGCGGTGAATTCGCCCAAACACTCCTGCTCAAAGAAAAAAAGGTGCTCTCAGCTTACGCATCGCCCTCTGCGTCCGATATTCCCAATCCATACCGGGATCCTGAATTCTTCTGGACTGGCTTTGGCGGGAGAGCACGGGTTCTTATTGTCAACACCGAGAGGATATCAGTCGCCAAATCACCCCGTTCACTTTTCGATCTTCTGGATGCGCGGTGGCCGGCAAATGAGATCGCAATCGCCAACCCTCTCTTTGGAACCACGGCCACGCACGCCGCAGCTCTGTATGCCGCCCTAGGCCCCCGGGAGGCCAGGACATTCTTCGCAGGGATTTTTTCAAGAGGAATACGGGTGGTGGACGGCAATGCTGCCGTGCGGGATCTAGTCGCCTCGGGCAAACTTATGATGGGGCTTACCGATACGGATGATGCCTGCGGAGCGAAACAGCGCGGACATCCGGTTGAGCTGGTGTTTCTGGACCAGGGGCCCGATGGCCTCGGAACGCTACTGATCCCCAACACGGTTGCTCTCATCGAGGGAGCGAGGCATGAACAGGAAGCCAAGAAAGTGATCGATTATCTGTTGAGTCCCGAAACGGAAGTCCAGTTGATTCAGTCGGGCTGGAGTCACATTTCTCTGCGGAATCTGCCCGTAGCGGAATCCTGTTTGGAAAGCGGTGTTATAAGGGGTATGGATGTCAGTTTAGATGATGTGTACATCCAGTTTCTGACCGCCAAAAAAGATTTGCGAGATATTTACATCCGGTGATCGATGCGGGCTATCAATCAATTTTACCCAAAAATCCTAAACTCCCGTTTCAAGGGAGAAACTTGCGCCGGATTCATCCGGATTGTGTTCCTTTTTGTGGTCTTTGGCCCTATCCTGGTTCTCGTATTCAATGTCATCCAGAAGCTGGGAACCGGACACTGGGACTGGCTGGCCCTTGCCTTCCCGACGGGACGGCGCCTGGCTTTGTTTGCGCGTAGCCTGGGTTTTGCTATCAGTGTTACAGCCGGAGCCACGATCATCGGGCTCCTGGCCGGACTCTATTTTTGGAACCAGAGCGGCAAAGGGAATAAATTCCTGTGCTGGCTGGCCCTGGTTTTCATTGCTGTCCCTCCATATGTCCATGCCCTGACTTGGATGAGTGCTTTCAACGGGCTCGAAATCATATTCCGCAGGTTCAACCTGCCTGCAATAGCACTGGAGGGGTGGGGCGGCGCCCTCTGGGTACAGATGATGGCGCTGGTGCCTGTCGCCCTGGGCATGACACTTTTGGGAGTGGAGACGATCGATCCCGATCATCTGGACGCTGCGCGGTTGGCACGTCCCGACAGCGCCAATGTGCTTAAGGTGATCCTGCCATTGGCCTTGCCGCTTGTTATTGCGGGCGCGGGATTCATTTTCTTGCTCAGCCTGACCGATTACAGCGTCGCATCACTGTTTCAAAACAATGTCTACGCCCTCGAGATTTTTGCCGAATTCAGCTCCAGCGCTGAGTCCGGGCGGGCATTTCTCCTGGCACTGCCGCTGCTCTTGGTTACCGTATCAGTTTTAATCGTGTCCCAGAAGACTGTGCGCAAGGCAGCTATGAAGCCCGTCCGCACCCTTCCGTCTCCTGATCGTCACTTCGCGTGGCCATCCTGGATGAGGGCCTTGCTTGGAATTGGTGCGGCATTCACTGCAATTGCGGTCTTGGTCCCTCTGGCAGTTCTCCTGCTTTCTGCGGGATCGCCCAAGGCACTCGCGAGGACGGTGACTGCAGCCCAGAGTGAAATAGGTTTCACCTTCGCCATTTCTCTTCTGATTGCCCTTATCAGCATTCCCCTGGCTGTTGCCTGTGCTGGGCGGCTGGTAAGGAGCAACAGAAATCACAGGCTCTGGTGGTTGTTGGTGACTATCCCTATCGCCGTGCCGGCTTCACTGACCGGCATCGGCCTTGTTTTCCTCTGGAATCGGCCGCTCTTTGGCACCGTTTACGGCGGTGCTCTGATGCCGATACTGGCGGGATTGGCCAGATTTGCTCCTTTTGTCACCCTTGCAGTTGCTGCCCAGCTGCGCCGAATAAATCCTCTGCTTCTCGATGCCGCCCGTGTTTATCAAACCAACCTCTGGCGATACTGGCTGAAAATTCGCCTGCCTTTATTGCTGCCCGGCATAGCTGGAGGCGCGGGTATCGCTTTCCTGTTGAGCTTGGGAGAACTGGGAGCGACCCTGGTCGTCGCCCCGCCGGGGCTGGCAACCCTGACCATGAGGATATACAACTATCTCCATTACGGTGCTTCAGACAGCGTGGCCGGACTCTGCCTGATCATACTGGTCTCAGCGCTGGCAGGAGGGACAGGGGTGCTCATCGTGTTCCGCAGGGGATTTCGGCTGGTAAGAAAGGGATAAGAGTTTTGATATGATCGAAGTCAAAAACCTCACAAAAGCCTACGCCGGCAAAACTGTCCTGGAGAGATTGGATCTCGAGCTGGGAAACTCTGAAGCAGCGGTGATCCTCGGACCATCCGGAAGCGGAAAGACAACGCTGCTCAGGCTGCTGGCCGGTCTGGACGTTCCCGACTCTGGGGAGATCCGCATGGACGGCGAACTGGTCAGCCGTCCCGGCTACGTTTTAGAGCCGCACAAACGACAGATCGGGTTTGTGTTCCAGACCTCGAATCTGTGGCCGCACATGACAGTCAGACGCAACATAAGCTTTGGCCTGGGGAGTATACGCCAGGCTGAAGTCAGGGGAAGGCTCAATGAGGTGCTCAAGGAGGCTTCGATCGAGGATTTGGCAGAGCGCTATCCGGATGAAATATCAGGCGGAGAGGCGAGCCGGACCGCTATAGCCCGGGCCCTCGCACCCAACCCAAAATATTTATTTCTGGATGAGCCTCTGATTCATCTCGATCCGGAGCTCAAGTTGAAAATCATGGCCTATATTCTGGAGTCCTGGAAGAGAACCCGAGCCAGCATGATCTATGTCACACATGACCGAGACGAAGCGACAGAGATCCCAGGATACACATTTTATCTGAGGTCAGGCCGGCTGGAAAGAATGGACTCTGCCCCATGATACCGAGACGGGATGAGATTGAGGCAAAAAAGCGGCTTCCCGGCATCTTTGTCCTTTGCGCCTTTGGGGCAGTCCTAATCAGTATCCTGATTTTCTTGCTCAGGTCGTCCTCCCAACCTGAGCAAAGGATCCTTCCGGAAGGATGGACAATCATCCGTCCGCCGCATGAGGTTTCGGCCCTGACTATTCGATCAGATCAGGTCTGGGCCGGAGGCCGCGATGGCCTGTTCCTGATCGACCGTCGCAGCGGAGAAAACCTTGTTCTTCCCGGGGAAACCCCCAGGTTTAGCTACATCAAGGATCTTCTGATCGCCCGGGATGGCCGGGTGTGGATCGCCCATCGGGAAGGTCTAACCTCCTACAGCAACGGCGTCTGGACAGAGCACACGCAAACAGAGGGATTGCCTCGAGCGCCGTTGACCGCGCTGCTCGAAGATAAAACCGGAACACTCTGGATCGGGAGTGAAGTCGGTTTAACGCGGTGGAATCAAGCCCGATTTGAGAGGGTGAAAGGGAAGGAAATAGACAAGCTGGCTTCAGTCGATGAAATCTGCCAGGACAGTTCCGGTGTCCTGTGGTTCGGATCGTCATCGCCGACCAGGGGAGGCCTGTGCCGATTGGACGGGAGCCGATGGACATACCTGAGCATTACCGACGGCTTGATTCACAATACTGTAAATGATATAAGAGAGGATGACACGGGCGCCGTTTGGTTTGCCACAGGTTATGCCAACCGGGGCGGGGCGTCACGCTGGCATAAAGGGGTCTGGAGCCGCTTAACGCGTCAAGACGGCCTCCCCGGAAACAGGGTTACTTCAGTCTATCAAGATAAAGAGGGACGGCTGTGGTTTGGCTCCGAATTCGACGGGTGTGCTGTTTTCGACGGCCAGACACGCCTGATCATCACCCCGGAACATGGTTTGTCCGGCTGGGACGTCAAGACAATGTTTCAAGATCCCGAAGGAGTTTATTGGTTGGGGACAGAAAAAGGACTGAGCCGGATCGAAAGCTTCTCGAGCATACTGAGAGGATTGAATCATCGGCCCTATCAAGACCGGCTCAAGCCAGAGAACCCTCGTCCTGAAGGGGAATCCAGGCAATGACCAAGCAAGACCTTCTGCGGAAGCACAAACAAATCCTCGAGCAGTATCACAAGGGAATCATTGGGCGGGAAGCCTATCAGGCAGCCTGCCAGGAACTGCGCTGGAAGGATGTCGACGGGACATGGTGGTCAGTTGATCCCGTATCAGGAAAGCTGCTGACTTATGATCAAGAACAAGAGACCTGGCGTCCTGAGCCCGAAACAGGGGCAAAATCATCGCCTTCATTGCCTCACCCAATCTCAGGAAGAGCGGAAAAGGGGCATGAAGCCAGCCTACCCACGGAAGACCCAAGTGGGGCAAAAGAACCTCATGGCTGCTTGGCTGCAATTCTGGTCTTGATTGCATCGGCTGTCGTTTCACTGGTGCTCTGGTATCCACTCGGGCTGCCATCCGCCCTCCTGCGTGGAGCAGTGCCTCAGCTGAGCTGTAAAAAAATCCAGCCGGAATCTACTCTGATGTACCTGTGTTCAATGGGAGTGGCCCTCGTTACACTGATCGGCCCCCTTCTCTTTATCTTAATCATCTATAGACTGCGTAAGCCTCTGCGGACCATTTTAGAGAATCTGGTCAAGAAAACCCCTGAACAATACCGCTTTCTGATGACATCTTTGTTCGCTACGATTATGTTCCTGATCATGTGGGCCGGTGCGCATTTCGAAACAGGACAGAATGTAGGCTTAGTCCCTCACATGCTGTTTCCGGTCGTCATCGGGCTTTTCACTTTCGTTGTGGGCCGCTACGGAGGGCGGATTCAAAAATCTCTGGCATTTTTTTTCCGGATAAGAGATCTAATCCCCCGCGTCTTGCGCCTCACGTTCGTTCTGGCAGTGCCCTTCGCGTTATCTTATAAGCTAACTAAACAGGAAAGAGTGAAATTGCCTGAATTGAAAGAACAGATCGTCGTTATAGCCGCCCTTCTCGTTGGCTATCTGATGCTGGTCCCCCGGCGAGGCGACCTCATAGCAGGAATCCGCAAGCTCATCAACCCTCGGGTACGGAGCAAATGAGGATTGAAGGAACTCGAGCCCTGCAACCGGTGGAAGTGTGTTTTATCGGATGCCTCGGATTGCTGGTTCTGATCGGCGCGGTTGCCTGGATTTTTGGACCGACACCCTCGTCCTTTGCCATAACATTCATTGCTATGCCGCTTTTTTCGGTCATAGCAGCCGTACTACTGCAGAGGCGTTTCGGCCTTTTCCGGATGCGATCTTTCCTGGGAAGTCTGATGATGGGAGGCTTCTGGGGCATGGCTGCGATGATCGTGTACGATCTCTATTCACCCCTGGTTAAATGGTTGTTCCATTACAACTACGATCCCTTTAAAGCCGTACATGGTTTTGGCCATCTCATCACCGGCCTCGCCAGTACGCACCCGATCGCCCTCGGCACTGGCTGGTTCTATCACCTCTGGATTGGGGCCTTAGGAGGGATGGTGTTCGCCCTGATCCGGCCGCAGGGAGGCGCGCTGGCAGGGTTGATATGGGCCCTTTCAATCCAGGCGATACGGCTGGCGTTCTATTCGGGATTATGGCAGGCCAGCCTGGGAGACCCCGAGTTTCTCGCCAAGGGAGTGGTCGGGTTCGGCATCTGGGGAATCGTCCTCGGAGCAGGCCTGAGAAAATGGAGGTGGCATTATGCCTAGGGATTTGAAGCGATGGCTGGTCATCGGGCTTTGGCTGTTTTGTTTGCTGCCCGGATTGGTCGCTGCCGACGACTGCTCGACTCCTTCCGATTGTGAAGAAACGGCAGGCTACAACATGGCCTTTTCCCTGATCGGCGGTTTGATCGCCCTGATGTCCGGCTTTTTCAGCAACCTGATAGCAGGGATCACAGGGTCAATTCCCCCGCGCTATGACGAGTCACGCCCGGATTGGTCCTTGGCCCGCCGTCCCGGCCCGGACTATGAATGGGATCCGGAGACCGAACAGTGGGTCAAACAAGAAGACACAACCGATTACAGGGACGACCGGCCTGAGTGGTCGCTCTTGAACCGTCCCAGCCCAGATCACGAGTGGGACCACGATCAGGAGAAGTGGGTGCTGCGCACAGAAGAGCGCTACCGGCGCAAAATGGAAAAACAGGGATACGAGTTCGACGAGAACACCATGGCCTACCGCAAGCGTCCAGAGGATATAGCTGAGATCCGCCTACAGCGGGAAGTCGGGGATGTGACCCGACCCAAGCTGATCCCCGGTTGGTTCACTTACGACGAATCCTACCAGCCGTTGGCCGATCGCTTTTCCTATCTCGATGATCTTGAAAAGAATGCGTCTGATGCGCTCGAGAACATCGAAAGACAGCTCCAGGAGGCCAACGAAGCCGGAGATGTCTGGCTGGCTGAGCAGTTGCTCCGTCAGATGAGCCAGGCAGAGAGAAACGTGCAGCTGGTCCGTAATGAAAGAGATGGCCTGAACGACCGGATCCAGGAAAAAGCGGAAAACCGTCGAAAGTACCAGAAGAAAATCGAAAACTGGAAACTTAAGGATCTCGGATGGGAATTGCTTCGCCTGCCTTGGGATATGCTAACCGGAATATTCAGCAAAAAGGACCCGCTGCTTGAAGATGCGATGGTCAATGCCTACAGAGCGCGGAACCAACTCCAGAAGGATTTGGATGAGCAGCCCGAACTGTTCCGGCGCCACACCGAGCAGGAAAGCCGGCTGAAGGAGCTCAATCGGCAGATCCAGGATGCCCGCAGCCGCGGTGACACCGAAACCGAGCAGCGCCTCAGGCGGGAAGCAGAGCCGGTCAAAGACAAAATGCGCGAGCTTTCCAACCGGATTAACCAGATTCATGAGAGCTCGAGCCGGTGGAAGCGCAAGGCTTCCATCGCCAATCTTATGGCTTACCGGAAAGGCGCCGAGATGATAATGGATGGCCAGCAAGTGCGCCACACTTCCAAAACCGTCAACAACATCATCGATCAGCACCGGCGCGGCAATCTTCCCTGGCAGAACCGCTCCCGGATGACAGCCAGCGGAGGCGGCGGTGACGGGCTGCCGCTAACAACCAGAGGATTGAGTACGGATGAATTGGAGCTTGATCGCATGCACAACGCCAACGCGAGCAGAGGTGCCAGACGGGTAGATAACTGGAGCAAGTCCTTCACAGAGGGCACAGAAGGCGATCACATCAAGGCCACCATGGAAGCCCTGGAAGATTATCAGAGCAAATTGCAGATGAAGGATGCCAAGGGATGGGGCAAACGTCAGTGGAATGAATCTGTGCGCCGCTGTAGAGATAATCCGCTGTTCGAAGAAATGTCACAGAATGCGAGCAAAAGAGATTGGGTTGTCAAACACCCCGAGCCAGATCTCAAAGAGGGATACCGGTATCGTGCCGTCACCGAGGAAGATTTCGGCAGGTTCAGCAGCTCCAGCGATCCGGGCATAGATATGGATGTCAAGTATAACCAGAATATTATCGATACCAAAACAGGAAAACCAGTGAAATTCAACCAAGTGCAGGACCTCATCGATGAATCCTGCAGCAGCTTAGAAAAGCGGTACAAGGACTCCTATGGTGTGGATGTGAGAATTGATCCTCGGAAGCAGGAAATCCATGCCGTTGGACCCGGACATAGAGAAGCTTACCGTGTGCCAGAGGGACTTCCGCCCGACCAGGCTATCAGTCCAAGCCAGGTCCGTAAGTTCAGCTCCATGGATGGTGAGCATGCCTACCGGATATCCGAGGATAAGCGCATTTCCGTCGGTCCCTACGATGCCGCCGATCATGTTTCGCACCAGTGCCGGACCGCCATCAAGGATTATAAACGCATCACTCAGCCCCGGATGGAGACCACCCAAGCACCGCTCCGGCGCCCCTCCTGGATGACGGACGAAAGCCTGGATATCATGGAAAAAGTCGGCAACGGAAATATGCCGCCAGGCACGGGAAACGCCCGGTTTCGTCAATTGACAGGGATGGACCTGGACGAAGGTTGCCGGAAACTCAACTCATTGCAGGAGGCGGTACCTGTTTTGGACAAGCCCCATTTAAGGAAAGATGCCACCATTCCCGACCAGTTCACTACAGCCGCTGAGCGGGCTGAAATTGGAGACGAACTAGCCAGGAGAGGAGAGCCGTCTCATGGCCACATTAAAGCGGCTTCCGCTCAAGAAAAAGCACAGATTCTACAGAGAGGAGAGACTCCCGAGACCTTCGGGCGTCAGGTGGGACCGGAGGTCGACGATAGAAGTTTTTGGAAAAAATATGACGAAGCCCACGGGCTGGATAAGCGTGGGGTCACTCATCTGACCGGTGAGGAAAAGGCCCGGTACGACAAGTTCTGGGAAGACCATCCTGATTTAGCCGAGATCGACAATAAAATCAACACTGCCTGGCAGAGAGCTCAAGCGGATAAATTGGATCAAATGCGTGCTCAAGTCGAAGCCGAGCTCGATTGGGAAGGTGTCCCCCGGGATCATCCCGATTATTCCCCGAAGCTCGACGAAAGGATGATAAGCCGCAGTCCCACAAGGTATGATTGTTATAACGAGTTCCAGAATAACATCCAAGATATGGTCTCCCGTGGAGAGTTGGGCCCTACTGATTATGACAAATGGATGACGCGCATTTCCACTATGGATGCGCCTCCCGGGCCAGTGGGGACAAAAATTGACGTGGCCGTTGCTGACGTATCCGAGGCCGGGACGACTTCGGCCGGCCTGTTTGAGTCGGGTCCAGCACCTTCAGGGGACAGCTTTTCCGACAAGCTCGGAGATTTTTACAAACCACCGGGAGAAGGGACATGAGTCCGCACGGCTATCCTGACAGCAAACGGAGGGGAAAAGAGAATGTGGACGCTTAACGCAACCGATATCTTGAAAGTACTGCAGGAACAAAAGATCGAGCCTGGTATGGGCTCACCTTTGCTCGGACTTGGATCGGAAGAAAAAGCCCCTATTCTTGCTTCTGAAGATAGGGGAACAGAGCTGTACGCCGCGCTGGCTAAAATCGCCAGGCCAGAAGCGGTGATAGGGATGCTAGTCTATCCCCCCGAAGATCCTGAATTCTTTTGGTTCTACAGCCACCGTGCAGAGACGGAGTTTGCGCTCTGCCGCGAAACTGACGAAGGTCTGTTTCATATCGATTATCCTGTCTCCCTGGATAGCTTAAGGGACGATCTTCTTGTTCCGCTGGGGCAGGTGACTCTTGTCAACGAGGAGGGTTTCCATGCGGAGCTTTCCCGGAACGGATTGACAACATTGACGGCCATTGTCGATATTCTCCAAGAGGATGCCCTGGTAACCCTGCTCCACCGCACCCGAATGCAGCCAGTCGGATTTACAGCGGAGGATCTCCTCCAATGTTTCCGCCGCGGCTTGGCCGAACGGGATTTTCGTTGGATGGTGCAACGTATGAGCCAGACATCACCAGCCATCCTGACTCCCACCCTGGAAAATGTCACTGAGGGGATTGAGGAACTCAGGACCCTCGGCCTTGTCAAAAAGGAAGGAACCCATTTTCATCCATCTGCGGATTTCGCGCTTACCTGTGCCCGGCTCGGTGATACGCGGGGATTGAGTGCGCTTTCGACATGGAAAAAAGGACCTGATGATGATTGGGATATCGACCACATGGCAGCAATACAGGGAAGAGATACGATCTGGACCTATGGTTATAGCCAGGTCACTCCCGCGGGCTTTACCGTTTCCATCAGCGAGATGACCTACGAAATAGTGCAAGGACTTTACCAGCAGATGCTTCTTCCTTTGAGCGTCCCTGTGATTGACGAAAAAAGGGCACAAATACCTTCTTCCGCTACTGAAAAAGAAACCGTTGCGAGTGAAGAACCCGTCTCTGTGGAGCCAACAACGCCAAAACCCCCACCGGCTCAAACCGAGGAATTACCTCCACCGCCACCGGCTATTATTTCCGAAGCAAAACCGGCTGATGCAAAGAGGAAGACTTGCTTGAAATGCGGAGCCCGAATTCGTCCCGGGCTCAGCTTCTGTACTCAATGTGGGAAAACCATCGAACCCGCCGAGGCATCTCCCAAGGAGGACGTACCCCCCTTGCCCAAGACTGCTGAAGAGCCTTCACCTTTATCGTCCTCAAAATCGTCGATTCCATCGCCCAAACCAGAGCCAGTCAAGACCACATCTCCCGCGCTTGAACAATCTGACCGGTCACTGGTACCGCCTCCTCCTCCTCCTCCTCCTCCTCCTCCTCCTCCTGATGAATCCTTGGGCACTGATCAGGCCAAAGAGATAGCAAAGCCAGTGTCACCTGATCCTAGGCTACCAATTAAGCCAGAGGCGGCAGTGACGGTTGCGTGCAGCCGATGCGGGAGGAAAATGAAACCGGGCAGCAAGTTCTGCACGAACTGTGGTGCCCCGATTAAAAAAGAAAAGAAAAAAACAGAGAAAAAAAAGACAGTGGTGACGTGTCCATCCTGTGGAGCAGAAATGTCCGCAGAAAAAAAATTTTGCACAGAGTGTGGTGAAGCCATAAAACCGGAATGATCAGGCCAGACAAAAAATGAAATTATTTCAAAGATCCTGCAGACAATGCGGATCGGTCCTCTCTCCCGGAGACCGCTTCTGCCCTGAGTGCGGGCGGCCGGTAAAGAGACGACAGATGCCTTTTATGCAGGATTTATTTTCGGCCATTTGTGTCCTAGTCGCCGTTGCTGTGGTCTTTTCTCTGATCTCCTCCAGGCATATCAGGCGGAGATCGGCAGAAACGGAAGAAGCGAGCAGGCAACCCGTTTTGTCCGCAGCGGAGAAGCATTTCCGGAAAGGGGAGTCCTACGAAAAGGGCAATGAGGGCAGACCGCAGGATGTCTCTCAAGCCTTTAACTGGTATCGGATTGCGGCCGAGCAGGGGCATTCCGGTGCACAGTACAAAATTTCTCTGATGTACCGCAACGGTGAAGGAACACTACCGGATGGTGATCAGGCCCACATGTGGCTGCAGCGCAGTGCCGAACAAGGCCATCCCGCCGCCTGCTATGATTTGGGGAACTACTTCAGCGAAGAGTTGGCCGATCCTGGAAAGGCTGTCGACTGGTTCCTTAAGGCTGCGGAAAGAGAGCACGCCGCCGGAGCCTATGCGCTGGCGCTCTGCTATGATTCGGGTTCCGGTGTTGAGAAGGATGCCGCCGAAGCTCTCAAATGGTACCGGATTGCGGCAAATAGGGGCTATGGGCCGGCCCTGGAAATATTGAGAAAAAAGGGGGCACGATGGTGATTGGAGAAGCAATTCTGAGTTTTACGTTTTTTGCCGGTTTCATTGGGATTCTGGCATGGATTGTCTTCAGGCGGCTGGGAAAGAGCCGGAAGAGGTTCAAAAGACTCCAATTGAACGATAAAGTCCTCGTCCAGACTAAGGTTTGGGGGAGGGTCGTTTCTAAGGAGGGTAAAAAGGCCGTCGTTGAATTATCGCCTCATTCCAGGATAGAGGCCAGCCCCATACAGATTATAAAATTTAAACCGCCACCTCGCTCTGAGCGCACATTATGCCCAGGTTGCGGTGCACCCTTGCATCCGGAGGACCGTTTCTGCGGAACATGCGGCCACCCCTTAGCCTGAAATCATCGCGTGTAAATGGGATCGAACCTAAATAAGGCCTTAGCAATTCCTTTCCTATCTGAGCCAAAATGGAAAATGCCAACTAGAAAATAGTATTTCCGCAGCCGTTGAGGTTCTGGCCGTTTAAAGTGATTTTAACCGTTGATTGGAATTGTTCTCCACTCATAGTATCCATACAGCTTTTTTCAGTAATTTCAATGATGATTGTTTTGCCATCTTGATGTGCTGCGTATCTTTTTCTTTTGTTCAGTTCGTCAACTTCGGGTTCGACATAATCGAATACATACCTCTCTTCACCGTAGCTTGTGACAAACAAGATTTGTTTCTTCTCCTGGATCTCGAGATGCCAATCCGGCTCGTTTCCGAAGGCCTTGAAATTAACACCTCTGCGCTTGGCATCTTCCCAAACGGCTTGGATCCCTTCGACCTGCTCTTCTTCTGCCG
>Ga0180432_10004656_pt1 | contig 18691 bp, 16 predicted proteins | sample SS_ome_10_FD_132414 | JGI IMG/M metagenome (GOLD analysis project Ga0180432, IMG submission 132414) | Hypersaline lake sediment archaeal communities from the Salton Sea, California, USA - SS_1_MS_2 metaG | ecosystem: Environmental > Aquatic > Non-marine Saline and Alkaline > Hypersaline >...
GATAAGATTAAGACTCTTCTTGTCTACACCCGCGGTATCCGTTTAGGACTTACAGATCAAAGGTTTTATTTTCGCTAAATCCGGAGTACCTGAACCTTCTGACCCTCAACGACGACACTTATATTTTGGGAAAAAACAATAGATTATGTGTCGACAGCAGGCAAGACAAAGAATGAATTCTGTCATTCACCTTATATAAATATACATCTTTACTCTTGACTCAGACACTCGTCTCATGTAATAAAAGGGCCTCTTTTATTCCTCCTTGCCCTGATGGGATTTGCTCAATATGCATTCTTCGATCAGGGCCAAGATAATATAAGCCCATAGGGAGGCCATATATGAAATTACGGCATTATGAAACATTTTATCTCCTTCATCCAGACCTCAGTGACGAGGAGCGTACAGCTGTCTCGGAAAAACTAAAACAAATCATAATCAGCGGGGATGGTCAACTCGTAAAGATTGATCCATGGCCCTTACAAAAACTTGCTTACAGGGTGCAAAAACAGACCCAAGGCTATTACGTAGTGATGGAGTATGGTGCCTCTGCCGAATCCATTATAGAAATCACCCGCAGGCTTCGGCTGGATGAGGGCGTGTTGAAATTCTTTACCACAAAGATAAGTCAGGAGTTTGATGCCGAGGCGCTTGCCAAGGCCCGGGAGGAATCCGCTCCGCCTTCTGAAACTGTCGAAACTGTTGAAGAGACCCTGAATTCCACCCAGTCCACTGAGAAAAGAGAAGAGGAATAAGACTAAATGCAAAATCCAAGAGATATAAAAGATAATCGTAACAGGCGCCGACGCATATATATACGCAGGAAGGTCTGTCGCTTTTGTGCCGACAAATCTCTGACCATAGACTATAAAGACCATAGGACTTTAAGGCATTTTATAACAGAAAGGGGAAAGATATTGCCCCGCCGTATTACCGGGACATGTGCCAAACATCAAAGACGTTTGACTACAGCCATCAAGCAAGCCAGAATAATGGCCTTGTTGCCATTCACCTCTGGTCATATTCTTAAAGATTAGCGTTTTAAATCGTTAACAAGATTCAAAAATAAGATTCAAAATCCACGAATCAACAGCTTAGATTTTCGGTAATCCATGAATTCTTACGGCCTGAATCTTTAAGCATGAACGCCTGAAATTTTCATATAAAGCAGTTGGCTCATCCTTCGAATCTCTCAAGCAAATGGACTCTGGCCTCCATCGTACTCCTTTTACCCATTATTATTAATGGAATCGCACCTCTGCTCCAGCTTGTAGCACCGGGTATTCTTGTTGTGTTGACCGAAGGGATCAGTCTTGCTCTGGCAAGCTCGATCATTTTGGGAAACCTGGCATTAGGACTCCTGCTCTGCTGGCTGCTCATGAGGCCTGAGGCATTGATCTGGCTGATCCAGACTGTCGGGCTGGCCATGGTCCTCATGGTCGCGAGAAAAAAGGATTGGTCATGGATCAAGGCCCTTCTGGCAGGCTTTGCCTATCTTTGTATAACGTTTGTGGTTGTGCTGAGTGCTGGATCGGACCATGATCTGCTTGACGGATATAATAAGATTATCCAGGTAATATCAGAGGATCTGGATCAAAGCCTGGCCCTATATAAAGAAAAATCATCCGGTATATATCAAGTAGAATTAGAAAAATGGTTTTATCAGTTTAAAGCACTCATAATACGATTTTTGCCTGGCCTAATGGGTTCAGTCTTTGTAATAATAACGCTGAGTAATATATTGGTACCAAAAATATATCTGGCCAAAAGATACGAAAATGAGGCCTTTGCGCCGACGTTCACCCAGTGGAAGCTACCTGAACTACTTATCTGGGTCATAATAACAGCGGCTGTATTGGCCTTTTGGGGAGACGGTATCTTTCATGTCTGCGGAGAAAACGTTCTGCTGGTACTGAGCAGTCTCTATTTCCTGCAGGGGCTGGCAGTAGTTGCCGTCTATTTCGAAAAACTCAAGGTACCTGGATTCATGCGCTGGATCATATATATATTGCTTTGCATCCAGTGGTATGGTCTAATATTTGTTGTTATTATAGGGGTGTCTGATGTATGGTTTGACCTGAGAAACAGGGCACCAGCAGCCAGAGAGTCATGAAATTCATCAACTCCCAGACACTTTTGTTATTTAAATAAACATTTTTTCGAGGTCTCAGATAAATGGAAATCATTCTTAAAGAAACTATTCCGTCTCTCGGGAAGGCCGGAGATATGGTTAAGGTCGCAAATGGCTATGCGCGCAATTTCCTGTTGCCTAAAGGTAAGGCCATCTTTGCCGATAAAAAAAATATGTCTCAGATTGAGCGTCAGCAGGCATCCATACTGAACAAGGCTGCCAGAGAACGTGACGAGTTTGATGCCCTGGCCGTTAAACTCGGCAGTCTGGAAATCAGCATACCGGTGCGGGTAGGTGAGTTGGATCGGCTTTATGGCTCTGTTACCAATCTTGATATAGCCAACGTTATAGAATCGCAAGGGTATTCAATTGATCGCAAGAAGATACAGCTGGACGAACCCATAAAGACCCTTGGCGAATTTGAGGTCCCTGTAAAACTCAGTCCCGATGTAAAGGCCGTCGTCAAAGTCAATGTAGTCCCTCAGGAATCCTAGTGACATTTAGCAATCGCCAAAGATGTCTATAGCACCTGTCAAGACTGTAAAATCCTCTCAATACCGCCTTCCCCCTCAAGATGTAGAAGCAGAACAGTGCGTCCTCGGAGGCATTCTCATCGAGGATCAGGCCCTTTTGAAGGTTATTGAGTTTCTGCGCCCTGAACACTTTTACAAAGAGGCCCATTCTATTATCTATGCAGCCATACTTGACCTCTTTAGCAGAAATGAACCCCAAGACCTTGTGACTGTTCACAATGTCCTGAAATCCACGGGAAAACTTGAAGCAGTCGGGGGGGCACTCTACCTTGCAGAGATCTCGGAAACTATGCCGGTAGCCGCCAACATTGGTTACTACGGCAAAATCGTTTGGGACAAGGCCGTTCTCCGCCGGCTCATCCAAAAGGCATCAGACATATCCACCCTTTGTTTCGAAGGGGCGGGAGAGGTAGACGAGGTCCTTGAATCCGCCGAGGCATCCATATTTGAAATCTCCGAGGCAAAAATCCGACAGGCCTTTCACCCTCTTAAGGGCATACTTAAGGACAGCATTAAAAAAGTTGAGGGTCTGTACGAACGCCAAGAGCTGATTACCGGCGTGCCTACCGGCTTTACAGATCTTGACAGGCTGACCGCAGGGTTTCAGGCATCTGATCTTATTATCATTGCAGGTCGCCCCAGCATGGGCAAAACTGCCTTTGCCCTGAATATCGCACAGAACGCGGCCATTGCCGGCAACATATGTGTTGCGATCTTCTCTTTGGAAATGTCCAAGGACCAATTGGCCATCAGGATGCTATGTTCAGAGGCCAGGGTAAATGCACAGAAGGTAAGGACGGGTTTTCTGAGTGAGCGGGACTGGCCGAAACTGATAAATGCCGCAGGCCATCTCTCTGAGGCCCCTGTCTTTATCGATGATACGCCGGCCTTATCTGTTATGGAGATAAGGGCCAAGGCCAGAAGGCTTAAGACCAAGCAGACCCTGGGCCTTGTATTGGTTGATTACATGCAGCTTATGAGGGGAAAAGGACGCAACGAAAGCCGGGAGCAGGAAATCTCCGAAATATCAAGATCTCTTAAGGCAATGGCCAAGGAGCTGAATGTACCTGTGGTAGCACTGTCTCAGCTTAATCGCCAAGTGGAAGCCAGGCCGAACAAAAGACCACAGATGGCAGACCTCAGGGAATCGGGGGCCATAGAACAGGATGCTGATGTCATAGCCTTCATTTACAGGGACGAAGTTTATAATCGCTCTGAAGAAAACCCAAACAGGGGTAAGGCGGAAATCATTGTGGCCAAGCAGAGAAATGGTCCTATTGGTATTGTAAAGCTGGCCTTTGTAGATAAATATGCTACCTTTGCCAATCTGTCTACCGAATCAGAATATTGAGCCCCTTTTAAATGAGCTCCTGCAGGAAGGCGGTATAACGTCGTCAGGGGAACTCACAGAAGACCTTAAGGTCTATTTAGGAGAGCTTTACTCCTGGAATCAACGCATCAACCTCACCGGCCTCAAAACCATTGAAGAAATGGCCATCAAGCACGTCGGCGACACCCTGACACTGATTCGTTTTCTGCCTGATGGTATCCGACATATACTGGATATAGGTACAGGCCCCGGTGTTCCAGGACTCATCCTCAAGTTGTTTCGCCCCGATCTTGAACTGATACTTGTTGACGCCGTGCGTAAAAAGATCTCATTTCTCAGTACCGTAATCGCAACAATCGGTCTTACCGGTATTCGGGCGGAGCACTGCCGTGTGGGCATCAACGATATACCCGGACATCTCCCCCCGGAAGGCTTTGATTTAATTGTCAGCCAGGCATTGGGCCCCCTGGATGAGTTGGCGCGCATGGCCCGACCTTTACTGTCACTGAATGGTTTCGTAATAGCGATGAAGGGATCAAAGATAGATAAAGAGCTGAAGGCGAAAACGACCTACCTTCAACGTCATGGATGGAAAACCAGTATCATAAGTACCAAAACACCCGTTCGTGGTCTTCGACGAAATCTCGTTATGCTAAGAAAATACTGATCCATTTACAAAATGGCAGAACTACATCCGTGGCAAAGGGATATCCTCATTCTGATCTTTCTTGGCTGGAGCAACTTTCTGCCCATACTGGGAAGGATCGTCTTTAAACAACGCCTTTCCACTCCCCTGGATCTCGGATACAGATGGATAGATAATCGTTACCTGTTGGGCCCTCACAAGACATGGAGGGGACTGGTTGTTTCAATTATTGGGTCTGGTTTGGCCGGCTATGTCACGCCTTTCGGACTTGTTCTCGGGCTTAAGTTCGCCGCATGTTCCATGATCGGCGATCTGATCTCAAGTTTTGTAAAACGACGTGTGGGATTGAAAAGCGGCAGCAGGTTTTTTTTGCTGGATCAAGGCATTGAGTCATTGCTCCCTTTATGGATACTCAAGGACAGCCTTTTTATTTGCTGGACCGAGATAATCCTGATAGTCTCTTCCTTTACATTACTGGAGATCGTCCTCTCCCCAATTTTTTACATGCTTCACATCAGGAGAAATCCCCACTGAATTCATGGCCCTTTTAAAGACAGACCTCCACATACATACTTCGGAAGACCCTGAAGACCTTGTCCTGTATAGTGCAATCGAACTCATAGACATGGCCTGCGGACTGGGATACTCAGTGCTGGCCATAACCAACCATAACCATGTTACCTATAGCGAATATCTCAGGGACTATGCAAAGGAAAGAGGAATAGTCCTGATACCTGGTATGGAGGCAACAATTCAGGGTCGGCACGTACTTCTTCACAACCTGGATTTTAAACGGATACAACGCGACAAAATCCAGAACCTGGAAACTTTGAAGCGACACGACAACCTTATAATTGCTCCTCACCCATATTTCCCCAGTCCTGTAGCGCTCAGGGGCATGCTGAGACGACACTTCAACTGTTTTGACGCGGTTGAATATTGCCACTGTTATACGCAACGGCTGGACTTTAACCGTCCTGCAATAAAATTTGCAAAAGAATACAATCTCCCCATGATTGGTACGTCCGACGCCCACCAAAGATGCCAATTCCACACAACGTACTCCATAATAGAAGCAGAGCCTGATCCAGAATCAATTATACACGCGGTCAAGTCCGGTAACGTCCGGATAGTCACCCGTCCCCTTCCCCTGCTTCTCCTGCTGAAGATCAATTTAAAGATGTTTTGGAGGAACAATTTCCTGAAAAGGTTTTAGGTTTTAGCTTCTATTTATTGAAAGCACCATGTCCATGTGATACTAAACGGATACAGGTTATGAAAACTCTTACTCATATCCAAAAGACCGTTCTATTTATAATTGCTTTTTTACTGATGCCTTTAGTGACGGACATGGCCGCCGCAGTAACTGAAGGTGCTTTCGACGAAAAGACCAGAGAAGAAAAAACAACTGCTGAATTCAAGACAATTCCGTCACCAGGAGACGAACCCTGGCACATAGAGGCACTTAAGCTAACCTACTTCCACTCTTCAGATGTGATCCTGGGTGAAGGAGAAGTGCAGGTCTCGAGGAGTGATCTCAGGGTCTGCGCGGACCGGATCATATATGACAGATGTAATGCCCGAGTGTGGGCAAGCGGCAACGTGGTCATACGCCTCGGCATGGATGTGCTGAAGGGAAACGAAGGCGAACTGGATCTCAATACATTTACAGGTTCAGTAGAGAATGCCGATCTCTTCTTGCAAAGAAACAACATCCACCTCCTGGCCAAACAGATATGGAAGACAGGTCCTGAAGAATATAAGGCAAAACAAGCCACCATCAGCACATGTCCCCTTCCGAAGCAGGCGTGGAATTTTAAGTGTCAAGATCTTAAGCTCACTATTGGAGGCTTGGCCTTTGCCAAAAACAGTTTCTTCAACATAAGGGACATCCCTGTACTGTATAGCCCATGGGTTGTTTTGCCCATAAACAAATACAGAAAAACAGGGGTGCTGTTACCGGATTTCTCCATATCAAAAAGGAATGGGGCGGAGATCAATATACCCTTCTTCTGGGCCATCAACGACAGTATGGACGCCACTTTTTACCAGCATTTTATGGGTAAAAGGGGATGGATGGAGGGCATAGAGTTCCGCCACATATTTTCTCCGAAAGACAAGGGTGTCCTCAGATACAATTTTCTGGTAGACACTTTGGAGGACGATGACTTCAACGATGATGGATATACGAGAGGTAATGAAAAACGCTGGTGGTTGAGGGCAAAAGCAAACCAACAACTCCCTTGGGGCTTTGAGGCAAAGGTGGACGTGGACTCGCTGAGTGACAGGGATTACTTACATGAATTTGATCAGGGTCCGATGGGTTATGATGAAACAGACAGTATTTTCAGAAAGAACTTCGGCCGCTCCCTAACCGATGAAACCGACCTGATCCGCCCATCGACTCTCCAGATAACCAAAATGAATCAGGACATGTTTTTGGGAGGTGAGGGCAGGTATAACGATAATATGGAAGTGGGGGAACAGGATTCCACTATACAGACATACCCGAGGCTGGTGCTCCAAGGGTTTAGAAAGCCTCTCTTCAGTTCCCCTTTCTACTATGACTGGGCTACTTCGTATGTACACTACTGGAGAGAGAAAGGTCTCAGGGAACAGCGCCTGCACATCGAACCAAGTGTATCCCTGCCGTTAAACCTGTATAACCTGGCGGATTTAATTCTTGAAGGAACCGTCGAAGAAACCATGTACGAGGTCAGCGGCCATGATCCGGAGCAACGGCCTGACAGCCACTCCAACAGGCTTCTCTATAGACTGAACGCCGAACTGAGTACAACCTTTGGGCGCACCTACCATCTTTCCGGAAAAAAGACTATGAGACACAGCATACGGCCCAGATTAAGTTACCAATATCGCCCCCCGGAAAACCAGGACAACCTGCCCGACATAGATGCCCTGGATCGGCTTGACCCTGAGAACCGAATTACATTGTCGCTTCTTTCGTTCCTCAGTAGCAAAACATTCCTAGGCAACAACAGGTTCGCCTACACAGACCTTGTAAGATTTTCTTTGGAGCAGAGCTACGACAACAAGGAAAAAAGCAGCAGGTATCTACCTGGTGAAGATGACCAAAGAAATTTTTCCGACATTTATGCCGAATTGGATTTTAACCCCCTGCCCAACCTTCTCTTTCGCTATGACACCAGCTACAATGTCTACGGAAAGGGTTTTACTCAATATAACTTCCTGGGACGTCTATACAACTCTGAGAACGATCGCCTGGATCTGGAATATAGATACAGCCGCCTTGCCGAAATAAATGAACTCAATCTGGAAATAAATACTGCATTTTCGCCTTCCTGGTATGGAATGTGTGAATTTAAGAGAAATATCGCCGAAGATTCATCGCTTGAATCCATATTTGGTCTTCGGTATCAAGCGACCTGTTGGGCACTTGAGGGAAGACTTAAAAAAGATACGGACGAGACCAGCTTCAGTTTCCATATAGAACTTTTGGGCATAGGGGGCTGGGGCTCTTAAGAATTGGAAATTAAGAGCTATTGATTGAGTCAGATACGCTTTCAGCACTAGAGAAACCAATGAGAAGGCTTGACAGCCCTTGATGAGACTGCTATGAAAAAGCCATCAATCCACCCCGGATTAAACAAGGCTATTGGGGAATTTGGCTATAATAATGTCTAGTGAACCGGAAACTGTAAACCATAAGGCGGAGCCGCGTAACAACCTGACTAATCAGGTTGAATTTAGAGTTTTAAAATTTGCTGCCAGGGTATATTATAAAAAGGTGCAAACCAATTTTTGCTTGCTATAACGGATACCAGGTTATATAGAAGACAAGGCTTTTGGGGAGGGATGAATTAATGAGTGGAAGTATACTGGGGAAAAAGATCAAAGAACTTTATAAGGTTTTGTGTCAGGAAGAATGGAATGCCACTGTATGCGGGATCCTTATCGCTCTTTTGAGTATCATCTGTCTGGCGTGGGCCAGACCCTGGGGTGCGGTGGGAGCTATCAGAAACTGGGGAGAATGGTTACTGTATGGCATAGGTATCTGGGGAAGTGAGTCGCCGGTAAATGTCCTCCAATACTCCGGTTCTGTCATCGGCCTTGGGTTTTTGGCCGGTGCCTTTATTTCGGCCTGTCTGGGTGGAGACTTTGCCATCAGGATCCCCCCGATACTGGAGCTGGTAAAGGCGCTGTTCGCAGGTATATTCATGGGCATTGGTTCCTCCATGTGTGGTGGATGTAACATAGGGGGCTTTTACAATTCGGTCGGCAATCTCTCTGCCAGTGGTTTCTGCATGATGATAGGCCTTATTATCGGGGCGGTGATCGGCATCAGGTATCTTTACTGGGAGATGGAGCATATCAGTTGGGGTTCAGGCGGTGCAAAGACCATTGAGTTTCCCTATGCATTAAAGATAATCCTGGGTATTGTCACGCTGGGGGTCCTTATCTGGGGCACCAAGACCTATGCCAACAGCGACGACGCCTATGTGGCTAAACTGGCAGGACTATTGATCATTCCCGCGGGTATGGGGTACACAATGCAACGCGGTCGCTGGTGTATGATACAGGGCTTTCGTGAACCGCATATGACAGGTGACACCAAAATGGCCAAGTCCGTGATCGTAAGCGTGGTTGTCCTCGCTATAGGGGTCACGGTCCTTAAATATACAGATCTTGTTCATACCATGCATTATGTACGTGGATTCTTCGGCTGGGTCGCGATTGTGGGGGGTGTGATCTTCGGCTTTGGCGCCCTGCTGGCAGGGGGTTGCGGAACCGGAGTCCTGTGGCGCGTCGGCGAGGGCCAGATCAAATTGTTGGTGGTGTTGCCCGCCTTCGGTATTGCCAATGCCTTTGTGGACAGATGGTTCAAAGAAAATGAGTGGGAATTGGACGAAGTCTTTGGATCCTTTGTCTACATGCCGGAGACATGGCTCGGTTACGGCGGCACCCTGGCGCTTATTTTCGCAGTGATGGCCCTTTGGTATATCATAATATCCTGGAATGAGGAATCGGAAAAACTTATTGTTCCCATGTAGTCTGTTCAGAGCCTTCTCTTTCCTGTTTATTAAGAAAACTTCACAGAAAGGCCCGGCGGGTTAGAACCCTCCGGGCTTTTTTGTCCTTCACCAGCCCTCAATAGTACCAGGATGTCTCCACCGGGGCTTTCCTGTAAAAGACGCACTGTGCCCAACCGGGCAAGCTCAAGTATTGCCAGAAACGTAACAACGATCATTTCGCGATCTTCCGAAGAAAATATTTCAAAGAATCGTATGGTCCCGGTCTGATTAAGTTTTTCAGTAATAGATTGCATTTGTTCCGAAAGGCCGGCCTTGACCCTGGTAATTTCAAGGACTCTGGGAAAAGAACTATTCCCCAATAACTCTTTAAAAGCAGAGACGAGGTCTGTAAGACTTATGTCAAAGTTTTCCCCAGATCCCTCAGGCTCAAAGACCTCCAAATTGCTTTCTGATTTCTCACCCTCCAATCCTCCGATACGTACAAATACGTCTCTGCCCAATAGAGGCCTGCACTCAAGAGAAGCAGATGCCTCTCTCATCTGAATCAACTCTTGAAGGGGGCGGACCAGCTCAAGCCTGGGATCGTCTTCAGGATCTTCTGGATCGGGCCTTGGCAGCAACATCCTGGATTTGATGTGCATAAGTGTGGCAGCCATCACCAGATATTCACCTGCCACCACCACGTCAAGGGCGGCCTGCATGAACTCAAGATACTCCAGATACTGGGCAGTAACCACAGCTATGGGGATATCGGTAATTTCGAGCTTATTCTTCTGTATTAAGTGAAGAAGCAGATTTAAAGGTCCCTCGAAGGTCTTCAGCTTTACCTGGCATTCTGATTCCAAAGGGCACTCCAAACCTGCGCCATTGTAGACCGTGCAACCTTTCTGGCCCTGGCGGCCCCATCAGCCAATATAGCCCTGACCTTACCGGAATCGGCAGCAAGGGCCTTTCTCCTCCGCTGGATCGGTTCCAGTTGCAGGATAATGGCCTCTGCAAGCTCTTTCTTACATGCCGCACAACCCCGTTTGGCTGCCCTGCATTCGGATACAATGAGCTCAAGCTGTTCTGCGGGGAGATAAAGCTGATGAAGCTTAAAGGCTATACAGCGGTTTTCAGGATCGCCAGGGTCGCTCATCCTCGGACGTTTCACATCAGTTATCATTGTGGATACTTTTTCCCTCACCACCTTTGGAGGGTCCGACAAAAAAATGGAATTCCCATAACTCTTGCTCATTTTTCTGCCGTCCAGCCCTGGAAGCTTGGGAACCTCTGCCAGCAAGGCATCAGGTACTGGGAAGACGTCCCTGTATAGATAATTGAACCGGCGTGTTATCTCCCTGGTTAATTCTATATGAGGCAATTGATCCACACCTACAGGCACCTTTTGACCTTTGTAAAGCAGTATGTCCGCAGCCTGAAGGACCGGATAGCCAAGAAAACCAAAGGTTGTGAGGTCTTTTTCTTTTAGATAAAGCTGCTGCTCCTTATAGGTAGGATTACGCTCCAGCCATGAAACAGGCGTAATCATGGAAAGCATGAGATGAAGTTCTGTGTGCTCCTTGACTTCTGACTGAACAAACAGTGTCGCCCTGCCCGGGTCTATCCCGACAGCAAGCCAGTCAAGAATCATCTCATCCATGTTTGCCGGAATTTCTTGTGGGGTTTCGTAACTCGTGGTCAAGGCATGCCAGTCAGCCACCAGAAAAAAGCACTCATATGTATCTTGAAGACGCTTCCAGTTATCGAGCACACCATGCAGGTGTCCCAGATGCAGTTTGCCGGAGGGCCTCATGCCACTTACTATTCGCTGTTTTGCCTGTTCACTCATAAACGCTCATTTCAAAGTACAGTTCCTAATAGGAGTTTATTCATATAGAGGATCAGCGGGACAATAATGCGGCCGGTCACTCCTGTAAAGACAAGCACCAGAATCAGCAAAAACCCATAGCGCTCAAAACTCTCAAAAGAGCTGGCCAAGGCGGGGGGAAGTATGCCCATAAGTACTTTGCTGCCGTCAAGAGGAGGGATAGGGAGAAGGTTGAACACCGCGAGCCCTATATTAATCTGCACGCTCACATATGCCATATATAGGAGCGGACGCATAAAAAAACCTGACGTCTCCCAGAATGACCCCAATACCTGTCTCAGCAAGACAGCACTCAACACGGCCAATAATATATTGGCCCCGGGACCTGCCAGCGCGACCCAGACCATGTCATTCCTGGGATTCTTAAAATAACTGGGATTGACCGGTACGGGCCTTGCCCAACCTATGGTTTGAGTAAGGAAAAATACCATTGTACCAACAGGATCAAGATGACGGACAGGGTTAAGGCTGAAGCGTCCCATAAGCTTTGCAGTGGGATCACCAAGACGGTAAGCCACCCAGCCGTGAGCCATCTCATGAACAGTCACAGCAAGAAGTATGGGTGGTGTGAGTATTGCTAATCTCTGAATTATAGAAGCAAAATCCATCATTTTTTAATATACTACAATAATGTCCAAAGCTCATCTATGATTCTGTTTACAAAGCTCCAAATGGTTTTTAAGGGAATTTCACCTGGCTAAAGCTGCTCAACCGGACATCTATTTTACTTGACCATACCAACTTACTGGATTTAATATAAAAAATTAAATAAAGATTAAGGCTTTTCACTCTTTCGTATGCAGACAAACTCATAACCATAGATTGATGTTGAAGAAATGTGTGCCGATAAAAAACAGATTCGGCAGATCTTGCTCAATCGGAACAATAATCAGCATCGATTGCAAAGTAACTGAGAAAAAAGAGATTGAAGTAATAGTCGATACACTGGGTAGGGGCATTAGGGTTACAGGAAAGGATAAGGCAGGAATATTCGATCCCTTCTTCGCTACCGCAGGCTGCTCGTGGAACGGATTGGAAAGGAGGACACAGATGCCAGGACCGCGCAAGATCTTGATATGTGATAACGAAGAAAAAATAAGAAAGTCCTTGGGAAATCTGTTAACGGCCAATGGCTACAAAGTAGCATTGACCGAGAATGGCGCAAGGTGCTTAAAAATATTGGCGGATCAAGTCTTTGACCTGGTGATCCTGGATATCATCATGCCGGATATGACCGGAATCGAGGTGCTAAACAGGATAAGAAAGAAGGGGCAAAATACGGACGTCATAATGATTACCGGCTATGCTGATAAAGACATGATCTCTGCCGCTTTTCGGCTCAGTGCTTATGATGTCATTGAAAAACCCTTTGAGCCCAACCAGATCTTGAACACGATCTCAAATTGTTTGAGTAAAAAGGACGATTTCCAAAAAAATCTGGAAAAAAAGAACGGGAATTTGAAGGGGTCAGAAAAGAGATATCGTGAGGTATCCGACGACTCCAAAGACATGATCTATATGACACGTAACGGAGATCTGGCAGACATCAACAAGGCTGGAGTTGAACTCTTGGGGTACAAAAGCAAACAAGAAATTTTAGACATGCAGTTTTTGAAACTCATGTTTCATAATCCTATTGACAGTGAGCTGTTCCAGGAAAGTATGGAACAAAACGGCGCTATCAAGGATTATCCGACTAAGTTTAAAACAAAGGAAGGAACAAAGATTTCCGTCCTGATTACTGCCAGTGCCATAAAAGACCAAGAAGGAAACATGATTGGTCAGAGGGGAATTGTTCGTGACGTAACAGATATTGAAGCGGCCATGAACAAAACACTGTCCCTGATGAGAAAGATCAAAGAGGCAAAGGAGGAATGGGAAACAACATTTGATGCCATTGAAGACGCTATTTTTCTGATAGATGAGACCTTTACTATTCAGAGGGCAAATAAGGGCCTGGCCAAACTGGTAGAAAAAGACATAACCGATATTATCGGCCAGAAATGTTATAAACTCCTCCACGGCATTAACTTTGTGCCGAATTTCTGTCTTCGGTCTACCCTGATCAAGACCTGTTCTTCTCAAACTAATGAACTATGGGAGCCTCACCTGAATCGGTACCTGCGAATCAATTGTTATCCTATCACTAACGGCAACAGGGAGATTCGCGAGGTCATTCATGTGCTGAGGGATGTTACTGAGGCGCAAAAGGCCCACCAGGAGATTGAATACCTGGCCAGCCTTGTCCGCTACTCCCATGACGCCATTATCAGCACAGACATGAAGTGTCGTATCACCAGTTGGAACAAAACGGCCGAAAGGATCTTTGGTTATTCTGAAAAAGAGGCAGTGGGTAATTACGTTGATATCATTGTCCCGAAGGAGCATAGAAAGGAATGTCACGTCTTCGTTGAAGAAATTGCCGAAGGAGGGGGATTTGAACATTACGAAACAAAAAGAAACACAAAATACGGCAATTACATAGATGTTGATCTGACGCTTTCTCCTATCAAGGACCGTAAGGGTGTTATAATCGGCATCTCTTTTATAGCAAGAGATGTCACCTATCAGAAAAGGCTTGAAGCCAAGCTGGTTCAGGCCCAAAAGATGGAATCAATAGGCACGCTGGCGGGCGGGATAGCACATGACTTCAACAATCTGCTTATGGGTATTCAGGGTTATGCCTCTCTGATGCTCCTGAAGATTGATGCCATGCATCCCCATCATGAAATGCTAAAGAGAATCGAGGAACAGGTTCAAAGTGCCGCTGATCTGACCAAACAGCTTCTCGGATTTGCAAGGAGTGGAAGATACGAAACCAGGCCGACTAATTTAAACGAGCTGATCCACAAATCTGCGGAGATGTTTGGCCGAACCAAAAAAGAGATTGTTATACACAGTAAATTAGGGAAAGACCTGTGGACGGTGGAGGTCGATCAAGGCCAGATGGAGCAAGTACTTTTAAATCTTTATGTCAACGCCTGGCATGCCATGCCCGGTGGGGGTAATCTCTATCTTGAAACGAGTAATGTGACTTTAGATAAGTATTACGTAAAACCTTATGATATAAAGGCCGGTAATTATGTAAAAATATCTGTCACCGATACCGGTATAGGCATGGATAAAAAGACGCAGAAACGTGTCTTCGATCCGTTCTTCACTACCAAGGAGATGGGAAGGGGTACAGGCCTGGGTCTGGCCTCGGTCTATGGGATTATCATCAATCACAAGGGGATTATCAATGTCTACAGTGAAAAAGGCCATGGTACCACCTTTAGTATATACCTGCCTGTTTGTAATAACGCCATTATTCCGGTAACCAAATTAGTGAGAAATGAAGTTATGAAGGGGACTGAAACCATCCTCCTGGTGGATGACGAGGAACAGGTGCTGGATACCGGCAGACAGATGTTGGAGTATCTTGGTTATAGAGTACTCGCAGCCCGCGGTGGTAAAGAGGCATGGGCACTATACCAAGATAACAGAAACAGAATTGATCTTGTCATTCTTGATTTAATCATGCCGGACACGGGTGGCGGTAAGGTCTATGATAAAATGAAGGCACTGAACCCTGATGTAAAGGTTATCCTCTCAAGCGGCTACAGCCTCGATGGTGAGGCCTCTGAAGTCTTTAAGCGGGGGGCCAATGCCTTCATTCAAAAACCCTTCAGTATATTAACCTTATCATACAAGTTACGAGAGGTGATAGGCGAAATCAGTCCCCCTTTCAATCCGTGAAAAGCGTTTTTTATAAGTCATTCAGCATTCGTTTTCAAACGATCCAAGAATTCCCGTTTTACCAGATGAATTTCGTCCTCCCGATACGTGACCTCGCCGTCCAGTCTGGCCTCAAGCAGTCGATGAAGTATTGTATGGAAGAGAGGACCCGGTTCAAGACCCATCTCCTGTAAGTCATCTCCTGTAAGCAAAGATCTTGCATCACATAGTTCCGTAATATACCGCGATATGGCCTGTCTGGCATCATCGTTCTCAGCAATTGAAAGGATATGGAGAAGGAGATCAATATCCAGACCTTTCAACAGCCAATAGACCTCGCTGGCCTTCATGGAAGGTCGCCTGGAAAGAAGATCAAGGGCCTTTATTGCAATCTGACGTCCCTCCACAAAAATATCCCTCTTTGAGCCAACAAGGTCTAAACGATCTACGGCTTCTCGAATTTCTTGAAATTTCAGCCCTTCAAAAAGCGCCAGCATATAAACCGCCCACCTCCTCGGTCTCCTTGTTCTAAAAAGCAGATCATACCAGGCCAGGACATCATAGGTCCGAGTAAGTGCCCCTTCTTCCTTTGGACCTAACCGAATGCCTTGATGAATCACTTTCAGTAAGCCCAGATCGGCCAGCCTTTTGATGGCGGACCTCGGATCCGGCTCCCTCAATATGAATATGAGCTCCGCGAGTAAACGCTTTCCGGAAAGCCTTGAGAATATGTCAAGACGTACTGCATTCTGAATCAACTTCAAGGTATGCTTGCCTATTCTGAAACCGTATCGTTGCTCAAAACGGACTGCCCTGAAGACCCTTGTCGGATCTTCAACAAAACTCAGGCTGTGCAGGACCCGAATCGTATGATCTTTGAGATCCCTTTGGCCCCCAAAGAAGTCTATCAATAACCCGAATTCCTTCGGATTTAGCTTAATAGCCAATGTATTTATGGTAAAATCCCGCCGAAACAGATCTAACTTGGTAGATGAAAGTGCTACCGTAGGCATGGCGGCAGGGTACTTGTAGTATTCCCACCTGGCTGTTGCCACGTCCACTTTAAAGCCATCGGGGAAGATCACGACCGCTGTTCCGAACTTCTTATGGGCACGAACCCTTGCTTTAAAACGTTCGGCAAAGGCCTCGGCAAAGGCGATCCCGTCTCCCTCAACGACCAGATCTATATCCAGATTGGGCTTTCTTAACAGCAGGTCTCTCACAAAGCCACCTGCTACACAGATATGAAAACCCTCATCCTCTGCTACTTCCCCTGCATTTATCAATAGATCGAATATCCGGGAAGGCAGCTTCTCCTTCAACAAGGAGAGGACGTTCTTACGCTGTTCCTTTCCTGAAAGCAGGGCTTCAGGTCTCCTTGCAGCATCTCCACTCAATATCTGAAGAAGATCCGTCCTTGTGATTACCCCTTGTATTTTTCCTTTATCCACTACAGGGACAAAACGCTGACGATGATTGACAATAAGCTCCTGGACCTTGGTAAGCGTATCCATAGGATTAAGGACCTCGAAATCCGTTGTCATATATTCACGTACCGGCAGGTCTGAAAGACCATGATATATTGCCTTCTCCACGGTCCTGCGGGAAATGATGCCAAGGACCCTGCCTTCATGGACTACAGGCAAGACCGTGATGCCGTAACGCGTTAACTTGTCGTTGACCTGTGAAAGAGTAGTGTCCGGCAGGACCGAGAGCACTGGATATGACATGATGTCTTTCACTTCAGGCTCTGTTCCGAGCCGCCTGTGAAGTTCGGTTAAAAGACACTCCTCGGCCTCGGCAAGGGTCAATCCCTTTATTGTGGCAGAGGCGGCCATGGGGTGGCCTCCCCCACCGATTGCCTTCAGCACCTTCCCGACGTCAACTCTCTCATCCCGGCTGCGGCCCACTATTAATATTTGATCCGACATCAGTGCCATGGCAAAAATCACGGGCAGTTTCTCCATATCCATTAATTCGTGAGCCAGGACAGCAAAGTCCTCCACATACAACGGCGAAGATGTCTTTGCCAACGTCACAGGAATGCCGGCCAGAGTATACGTCGCTGCGTTGTTCAAAAGATCGTTCAAAAGCCTTACATGCTCGGGAGTGAACCTGTGTTCAAGGAGTTTGGATATCGTCTTTAGGTCAGCCCCTTTATCGAGCAGCCAGGCAGCCGCCTCCATGTCATCTGACGTGGTGGAGCTGAAAGTAAAAGAGCCCGTATCCTCGTATATACCCAAGGCCAGAATAGTCGCCTCCTCCGGGCTGACATCCATCCCTTTTTCTTTCAGGAGTCGAATCATCAAGGTCGTATTTGCGCCCACCTGTCTGAAAAAGGTCTTGTCTGCCATTATGTCTTCACTGCAAGGGGGATGATGGTCGAATACGTGGACTTCGACATCAGGCCTTTCCAAAAGCAATGACAAAGGACCGATGCGGCCTTTTTGCCTGGTGTCTACGACGACAAGAAGCTCAACCTTGTCAAGGTCTATATCCTTGAGACGTTTTACGTCTATAAAACAACTGCTTGACTGTAGGAGAAATTCGCGCAGGTCTCTCTCCTGGGAACCAGGCAAAACGATCTGCGCCCCTGGATAAAGTTTGGTTGCAGCCAGGCAAGATGCCAGCGCATCAAAATCCGCGTTAAGATGAGAGGTGATAATGGTCTTGGGAAAATCTGCTGGGGTCTGGGCCAAGTAAATCCCTTAACGTGTGCTGCTGTTGCGAGTGAAGCAATCCCTTCCCCGGGAAGGAGATTGCTTCGCCGCCAAGTTCCCTGCAATTATAGAAGGCACTGGTGAACGTATATTGCCGGAACTTTTGAAGAAGTTAGCGCGCCTGACGTAAAATATCTCGTCAGGACCTCTTACAACATCACCAGGTAAAAATCACTGCCTGATCTATTTGCCTGCCCTATATGGATTGACCGTAAGGACCGGACAGTGGGCCCCTTTGACAACACCTGCCGCCACGCTGCCAAACATGATCTTATCAAGCCCCTTTCTCCCATGGGTACCGATTATGATCATATCTGTGCCGCTCTTCACGGCGTGTTTTATTATTTCTTCCGTTATGTCGCCCACGGCAATTGTTGTCTTTATATCCAGACCTGGAAATTTCTCTTCAGCGAACCTGTACATGGCCTTCTGGCCACCTTCTAAAAGCTCCGCTTCAAAACTGGAATACCAGGCAGTGCCCATTTCAAAACCAACAAAGTCAGCTGAACCCCTCACCACGTGTATAAGCTCTATCTCCGCCCCCAGCTTTTCCGCCATAAGCTTTACATAGGGCAAGATATTATCAGAGCTTTCAAAAAAATCCACAGGATACAGAATCTTCTTAATTTCTAGCATTGAGATCTCCTCCTTTTGATTATACCTCATTTCTGAACTTAATGCCGATTAGTTAGATTTTTAGCATTTGTTGACCCAATGTCAAGCTTGCTGACA
>Ga0180432_10004657_pt1 | contig 18687 bp, 12 predicted proteins | sample SS_ome_10_FD_132414 | JGI IMG/M metagenome (GOLD analysis project Ga0180432, IMG submission 132414) | Hypersaline lake sediment archaeal communities from the Salton Sea, California, USA - SS_1_MS_2 metaG | ecosystem: Environmental > Aquatic > Non-marine Saline and Alkaline > Hypersaline >...
CAACAGCTCGTTTCACCATGCCTTCTTGTGGCAAAACGGCGTGATGAGCGACTTGGGCACGTTGGGGACAGGCCAAAACAGCATGGCCTGCGCCGTCAACGGGTCGGGGGGGGTTGCCGGTCGTTCGACCGTTACCGTGAAAACGCACGCCTTTGCATACAGCAACAGCGCGATGACCGACCTGGGAACGCTCGGCGGGGTAACCAGTGAGGCCAAGGACATCAACAGCTTGGGGCACATCGTTGGGATGGCCTATACGTCCGGGGGGACAACACGCGCATTTCTCTACAGCGGCGGATCGATGACGGACCTCGGCACGCTCGGCGGCAACCAGAGCGCCGCCCGCGGGATCAACGACTCGGGCGCAGTGGTTGGATGGGCAGACACCGCCGGGCCCGACAGCACCAGCCTTGCGTTCCTCTACAAGGACGGCGTGATGACCGGACTGGGGGCCTTTAGCGGCACGAGCAGGGCCTTGGCTGTCAACGACGCCGGGCAGGTCGTCGGCTATTCGCAGGTCGTCAGCGACGGATACCCGCGCGCTTGGATCATCACCCCCGAGCAGGCCGTCTCCGGCGGCATGGTGTGGTACCGCGACGACGATATGGACGGGCTGAACGACCTGATGCTCGACCTGAACGACCTGTTACCGGCCGGCTCCGGTTGGGTCCTGCGCCAGGCGGCGGACATCAATGAAGACGGATGGATCGTCGGGTGGGGCACCAACCCGGAAGGGGACCTGCACGGGTTCGTCCTGGTGCCTGAGCCGGCGACGCTGGCGCTGCTGGCCCTGGGCGCACCGGCTGTGGTCCTTCGCAGGCGGCGAGCGTAACCGGCCGACCGGACGCCTGCCCCGACGACCCGGCGGATCGGACAATATGACCGTAGGGAGGCGGGACGGCACGGGCGGACCTCGGTCTGCCCGTGCCAGTTCTATTGGGTCAGACGGCCCGGACCCGGTGTGTATCCTCCCGATTGGTGACGTCAGGTCCTACGCCCTTCGTCTGATCAACGCGAGCGTGGCGAACACGATCAGCAGCGGCAGTGCGTCCTCGACGCCCCCGCCGCCGCATTTGAAGAAGGCCTTGACCTTCCGGTCGGTCACCATGTCGATCGTGATCGGGTTGTTCTTGTCGATCACCGTGATGTTCGGGTCATCAGCGTCCCACACCTTCCACTTGGTGAACTTCTTGCCCTCGTTCGGCTCGGCCAACAACGTCACGTCGGTGTCGGCCGCGTACATGGGGTTGGACGGGTTGCTCGGTGGCGGGTCCAGCACGACCCGCCCGTATTGGGCATCTTTGTAGAGGAGCGTCAGCGTGTAGAACGCCATCGCCCCGCCCGGCCAGAACCCGCCTTCGAGCTGCAACTCGCCGCCCGTCATGGGTGTGGCACTGGCGTCCGGCTGGCCGATCGTGCCCGTCAACGAGAAGCCGCCGCCGGTGCTGGCCGTCCCGCCGCCGTCGATCGTGTGCCAGTCGATGGCATAGTCGGCCATCGCGAAGCCCGGGGCCGTGCACAGCACGAGCGTCCAGACGGCCAGGCGACCGATGTGGTGTGATGGGTCCATCATCGCACACCTCCCGTCTTGTGGTGGGCCAGGGCGGCCACCGTCGCCTCGATCTTCTCGAGCCGGGCGCGCAAGGCGGAGATCTCCTGCTTCTGCGCCGCGATCTGGCCCTTCTGGGCCCTGATCGCGGCGTCCTTTTCTTTGACGAGTTGGTGCAATCCCTTGATCGCCGCCAGGGCCACGCCGTCGGCATCGATCGTGGTGATGTGCTTGTCGTCCTCACCCACACCGAAGGCAGCGCTGAAGTCCTGGGCGACCGGCCCGATGTGCCGGATCGAGGCGTCCTGGCTCTTGTAGTTCCACGTCGCGACCGGCACGTCGGCCAGCTTGTCCAAGACCTCACGACCGTCGATCGGCGTGTAGTTGTCCTTGGCGTTGCGGTCGCTGAGGGACGACCAGGAACCGCCGCCGGCCGCTAATACGACGCCGCTGGTCATAAGGGAGTTGGAAAAGATCGTGGTCCCGCCGCTGGCGCGGACGATGAACTGGTTGTCACCCGTCGAGGCAACGTCCGCATCCGTAAAATCTCCCCACACTAAGGCGCCATTGTGGTTGGCCTTGGCTCGCCTTCCGGCAGCAAGACTATACTCCCCCACGGCGTTGCAGTCCTGCCCTCCCGGGACCGTGGCCCGGTGCCCGCTGGCGGTGTTCCAGGCGCCCCCGCCGATGGTGGCGCCCCACCCGCTGGCGGTGTTCTGGCCGCCCCCGGCGACCGTGGCGTGGTCGTGGGTGGCGCTATTCCAGCCGCCGCCGCCGACCGTGACGCAGTAGGCGCTGGCGCTGTTTTCCCGGCCGCCGCCGACCGTGGCGTACCCGCTGGCGGTGTTCTCGAGCCCCCCAGCGACCGTGGCGTAGTCCCCCACGGCGTTGCAGTCCCTTCCTCCCGAGACCGTGGCCGTGTTACCGCTGGCGATGTTCCAGGCGCCCCCGCCGACCGTGGCCCAGTTCCCGTCGGCGGCGTTCTCCTCCCCCCCGGCGACGGTGGCCCAATCGCCGCTGGCGGTGCAAGCGTCGCCCCCCCCGACCGTGGCCCAGTCGCCGCTCGCGCTGTGCAAGCGCCCCCCGCCGACCGCGGCGTCTTGCCCGCTGGCGGTGTTTAGCGCGCCCCCAGCGACCGTGGCGGTTTGCCCGCTGGCGCTGTTAACGTAGCCCCCGGCGACCGTGGTGGTGAGGCCGCTCGCGGTGTTATCCCAGCCCCCGCCGACCGTGGCGTAATCCCCCACGGCGTTGCAGTCCTTTCCTCCCGAGACCGTGGCCGAGTAGCCGCTGGCGATATTCCAGGACCCGCCGCCGATCGTGGCGTAGTCGTTGCCGGCGGTGTTTAGGGCGCCCCCGCTGACCGTGGTGCGCTGCGCGCTGGCGGTGTTACGCATGCCGCCGCCGACCGTGGCGTCCCAGCTGCTGGCGGTGTTCCCCCAGCCCCCGCCGACCGTGGCGCAAGAGGCGTTGGCGTCGTTCAAGTACCCCCCGCCGAGAGTGGCGCGGAGGCCGCTGGCGGTGTTTAAAGCGCCCCCGCTGACCGTGGCGTCAGTGCCGCTGGCGGTGTTAGTAGCGCCCCCGCCGACCGTGGCGGATAGGCCGCTGGCGGTGTTATGCCAGCCCCCCCCGACCGTGGTGCTTTCGGCGCCGGCGCTGTTATTGTGCCCCCCGCCGACCGTTCCGTAATCGCCGGTGACGCGGTTCGTATACGAGAGGTGTCCTCCGCCACCAATGGTTGCTCCCTCGACGCCGGCGGCGACGCTGTTGCCGATGTAGCCGCCGATCACGCTCGGGCTGTTGGCGTCCCATCGCGTCCACAGACCCGGCAGCGCCAGCGCATACGGCGCAGGCCGGACCCGCTGACGCGGATCCAGCAGCGTGTACCCGTTGGCATCGCCGGCCGCCCGGACCTCGATCTCCAGCCACAGCGCATCGCCGGTGAAGATGTCGCCGCCGAAGTCCGGGTCCACCGTAAAGACGCCGTTGGTCACGACCACGTTGGGTTCGGCGACGGTGCTGCCCACGACGTTGGGCCCTGAATTGGCGTCGTACACTGTGAACTTCAGATCATACTCACCGTTCGCCGGCCCGTTGGCGTCGGTGAGCCGGCCCTGATACGTAAAGGCCGTCCCCAGCGCCTCGCCCAGCACGGCGGCCCCGCCGGTCAGGATCGCCACCAGGGCCAGACCACCCACCAACACTCTCACATCCTTCGGTCTCATCTCACTTCTCCTTGCCTGTTCTACGTACCGCGGCCTCCCGCAGCGTCACTGTGACGCAGTCGAGCGGCTCGCCCGAGCTTACTGCTTCGGTAGTGATGCGCGATCTCGGCGCAAGGGCACCGAGGTTGCTGATCGTGTCGTTGTGCGCGCAGCCCGCGCGCTAACCGGCCAGAGCCGTGGCGCCAAATGATGTCCGTACGACGCGGGTCGTGAAGCCGTTGCACACTATGGTTGCACCTCCTCCGTGACGTGATGCGTTTCGATATGAGCGGGAAGAGTGACTTCGAGGCGAGACCGCAGATTCACCCGGGGCACCCGGGATCCGTGCTGAGTCCGAACCCCATTCTCCCCACATGCTTCCGCCATGATATCCGCAGGTGCCGTAAAAAGCAAGGGATTTCTTATTGACCGGGGATGTGCAGTGGTTTGGTCAACTGGTTGGCCGCCAAGGCCGTTCGTACGTCGCGGGGCGTGTGTGTCGTTAGCCCTCGGGTGCGTTGTGGTTCCGATAGTAACCCGGGCAGGGCTACGGGCGGGCTCGCCCGCGTGGCGGTTGCACCTGGCACCCCTACATCCGCATCGGATGAACGGTGCATTTGGGCGCGTCGTGGCCTAGGTTCGTATCGTCAGATCATGGGTCGCCAGGTGCGCGGTGAAGGCTTGGTGGAAGGCTTGGAGGTCGTCGTCGGTCAACGTCCGGTCGGGCTCGCCGATCCGGGCGCGGAACGTCAGGCTCCGTCTGCCGGCGGGAAGGGATTTTCCTTCGAAGCTGTCGACCAGCGTCAATCGGCCCAGCAGGGGATGCGAGTACTGCCCCACCTGCCCGGCGACGGTCGCGTAGCGCCGTGACGCGTCGAGGAGCACCGAGAAGTCCAGCTCGACCTGCGGGTAAGTGGGGACCGGCTCGAGCTCCTCGTCGGTCCGACCGATGGCGACGGCGGCGTCCAGGTCGATCTCGGCCAGCCCGATCGTCCACCGCCGGAGGTGCTCGTCGATCTTCAACCGGCAGTCCAACGGCGCGATCGTCACGCGGCCCATCCTCCGGGCGGCGACAATCAGGTCGGCCGTCTTGATTGGATGCTCCCACGGCTTGAGCGGCTGGGTCTTGTCGGGTTCTGCGAATTCGGCCGGTTGGTTCAGGACCTGGCAGGCCCAGGTCTCGAGGGCGCCCTTTAGCTCAGCCATCAAGGCGTCCTCGTTGCCCCGGCCGACGACGGCCAGGCCCATCCGCCCCGCCTCCCGCGCAGGCCAGTCCTCTTGGGGGTTGGGCTCGGGGAAGAAGACGCTGCCGATCGTCACCAGGCCGAACCGTTCATAGTGTCGGCGATTCAGGTCGGCCGCAGCCAGCAGGTGCGGCATCACCGTGTGCCGCAACCGCCGACCGCCCGCCGAGGCGCCGGCGATCTCGACGCACTCGCCCGGATCGAACCCCAGCAGATCGAGCCACGCCGGGTCGTACCAGATGTACGTCTGGATCTCGTTGAAGCCCAACCCGCCGCAGAACAGCTCGAGGCTCCGCCGCTCGAGCTGGCGGGCCGGCACCGGCGGCAGGCTCCGCATCGTCACGTCGGGCAGCGTGCCCGGGAGGTTGTCGTACCCGATGACGCGGCTGATTTCCTCGATGACGTCCGCCTCCATCGTTACGTCGCGCGCCGCCCGAAACGACGGGACGTGCACCCGCAGGCGGTCCTGCCCGGCCGATTCGCACCGGAACCCCAGCGATTCAAGCAGCCGCTCGACCCGATCGCGCGGCACGTCTACCCCGATGAAACGGTTGGCGAACGCCAGATCGACCTCGACCGACACGGGCGGTTTCGGGTCGGGGTACCCGTCGCTCAGGGCGGAGACGATTTCGAGCCCGGCCAGCTCGTCGCGGGCCAGCTTGACGAACCGACGGATCGCGAGCACGGTGTTGGCCGGGTCCAGGGCCTTTTCGAACCGCGCGCTCGCCTCGGTGCGATGGCCCATCGCCGCCGCCGCCCGACGGATCGTCGTCGGCTCGAAGTTGGCCGACTCCAGCAGGACCGTCTTTGTCTCGTCGGTGACCTCGGTCTCGGCCCCGCCCATGATGCCCGCCAACGCCACGTTCCGCCGCCCGGACTGGATCATCAACGTGCCGTCCGGCAGCTTGCGGTCCGTCCCGTCGAGTGTGGTGAACCGCTCGCCCGGCTTGGCGACGGCCACCTCGATCCGCGAGACCTTATCGCCGTCGAACGCGTGCGTCGGCTGGCCCAGCTCGAACATGATGTAGTTGGTCAGGTCGACCAACAGGTCGATGGGCCGTTGCCCGACGTGCGACAGCCGGGCCTGCATCCACAGCGGGGCGGGCTCAACGGCCAGACCCGCCATCACCAGTGCCGAATATCGCGGGCACAGCTCCGCGTCGTCGATGACGATGGGCACCGTTGGTAGGTCGTCGTGTTGCAGCTCCGCCAATGGCGTGATGACGTCGTCGTAGGGCCGGAGCGGCCTGCCGACGATGGCCGCCACCTCCCGCGCGATGCCGTGGTGTCCCCACAGGTCGGGCCGATGCGTGATCGACTTGTTGTCGATCTCCAGGACCCAATCGTTCAACTCGGTCACGTCGATGTCGCTCCCCGGTTCGGTCGCGGCCGGCAGCAGGACGGCCTCTTGCGTCGTCTGCACGATGCCGATCGCGTCACCCGGCAGGATCATGCCCGACGACCGATGGCCGGCGACCTTGGTCGACTTGATCTTGCCGATCGACCCGACGGTTGCCCCGTCCGGCGCGTAGACCAGGACGCATCCAGGACGAAGATTCGGCGCGGCCGTCACGGTCTCGACCTCGCGGCCGCCGATGTCGAGCACGGCGCGGCTCAGCTTGGGCCGATCGGGCACGGATTCAGCTTGAACGACCCTGGCTGCCACCAGCCCCCGGGCCTCGACGCTGATCTGGCGGACCTCTTCCACCTCGGCCGTGACCATCGTCAGCCGCTCGGCGAGCTCTCGGGCGCTGAGGCCGTCCGGCAGGTCAACGAAATCTCCAAGCCAGTTCACTGAAATCAGCATGTCTTGCCTTCTGCACTCGTCAACAGGAACACGCCGCGTTAGTCCAGCCCCGAAGGGTGTCGCGACATCTGCCGGTTGGGGTGGCATGGTCACGGGACGACCCGCCAGGGTCGGTCCTTGGCCATGTTGACCTCGGCATACGTAGCCCCACGGCCAAGCGATGCCTCGTAGCTCGGCATTGCTTGACCGTGCCACCCTGCGCCGGTGGCATCAAGATGCACCCACACCACGCGATGGCATCGTCCTGTTCAGCGCCGGTCCCGACAGCCGCTCGGGCGGGATGAGGCCCCGCAGGTCGCCGCTGTTCATGAGGCGGATGTCGGCGATGCCGTACTTCATCATCGCCAGCCGTGTCAGGCCCGCGCCGAACGCGAAGCCCGTGTACTCGTGCGGGTCGATCCCGCCGGCGATCAGCACATTGGGATGGATCATCCCGGCCGGGACCATCTCGACCCAACCGCTCTGCTTGCACGTCGGGCATCCCTCACCGCCGCAGATCAGGCAGTTGACGTCACACTCCAGACCGGGCTCCACGTACTGGAAGTGCCCGGGGCGCAGCCGGATCTTGACGTCGCGCCGGAAGACCTCGCGGAGCATCAGTTGCAAAAATGCCTTGAGGCTGGACAGCGAGATGTGCTTGTCGACCAGGAACCCCTCGAACTGATGGAACGTCGTTTCGTGCGAGGCGTCGACGGTTTCGTTTCGGAAACACCGCCCGGGCACGACCACCCGAAGCGGCGGGCCGTACTTGCGCATCGCCCTGACCTGCATCGCGGACGTGTGCGACCGGAGCACCAGCCCGTTGGTCAGCCAGAACGTGTCCTGCACGTCGCGGGCCGGATGCCACGACGGGATGTTCAGCGCCTCGAAGTTGTAGTACTCACTCTCCATCTCCGGGCCGGCCTCGACGATGAAGCCCATCCGCTCGAAGACGTCCTCCAGTTCCCACTGGACGGCTGTAATCGGGTGCACGCCGCCGCGCGGGCGGACCGGTCCTGGCAGGGTCGGGTCGTAGGCGGCTGCCTGTTCTCGTTCGGCATCGGCGGCCTTTTCCGTGCGGGCGCGGCGCTTTGCAGCGAACATCTCGGACAGGCGCCGCTTGGCCTCGTTGGCCAGCCGGCCGACTTGGGCCCGCTCGTCCGGCGGCAGCTTGCCGACCGACCGGACGATCTGCGTCAGGCTGCCTTTCTTGCCGAGGAACCGCGCCTCGACCTGCCGCAGGGCCTCCAGCCCGTCGGCCGCGTCCGCTGCCTTGGCCGCCTTCGCCTCGATGTCAGCCAGTTGTCGCTGCAAATCGCTCATCGTTCGCGCTCTGATAGCCTGTGTGACCGCCGCCACAAGCGAATCAGTAGAATAGGCCCGCACCATCGGCGTTGCAAGCGTCGCGCGTCGTCCTTCCAGGCAGGCCACGCCCGCGTGGCCGCGCATTCTGGCAGCCGTCGGCGGGAAGAAACGACGGCCTTGCCGCATCCAACCACAGAATGAAGGACCCATTGCAAAGCCTGCGACAATTTGACACGCTACTGAAGATGTCATTCCCGAAATGCGATGGGATCGTCTACGCGCAAGGGATCCCCTATTGAAGGAGTCCTACGATGCCACTGGTTACCTCAACCGCACCCACCTTCGACTGCACCGCCGTTGTCGATGGCCAGATCAAGGAGCTCACCTGGCCAGAACTCCATGAAGGCAAATGGCTCGTCCTGTTCTTCTATCCGTTGGACTTCACGTTCGTCTGTCCGACGGAGATCATCGCCTTCAGCGAGGCGCACGAGAGGTTCGCCAAGCTCAATGCCAAGGTGGCGGCCGTCTCGGTGGACAGCCAGTACACGCACCTGGCCTGGGTCAACACGCCGCGCAGCCAGGGCGGGCTGGGCAAGGTGACCTTCCCCCTGATTGCCGATCTGGACAAGAACATCGCGCGGGCCTACGACGTCTTGCTCGACAGTGGCGTGGCGCTTCGCGGGCTGTTCCTGATCGACCCGGAGGGCGTTGTCCGACAGGCCACCGTCAACGATCTGCCGGTCGGGCGGAACGTGGATGAGGCCCTTCGGCTGATCGAGGCGTTCCAATACGTCGAGAAACACGGCGAGGTCTGTCCGGCCAACTGGAAACCGGGCGAGGACACGATGAAGCCCGATCCGGTCGGCTCGCAGACGTACTTCAAGTCACACGGATAGCGGCGGTGATCGGGTTTGACGTTCGCTCGTCCGAACGCGGACCGACGATCCGCCGGCGTCAATCCGCGCTCGACTCGGTCGCTTGAGCCAACGGGCGGATCTTGTCCAGCCGCCAGGGGCTGACGACGTCCTGGTTCTCCTCCAGCAGGTCGAGCAGAATGTCCAGTCCTCGCATGACGACCTGAGTGCACCGGCGAAGCGACCGCCGATCGAACTTGCCGCCGGTGTGGTCGCGGCATTGAAGAAAACCGTTCACGTCCTGAAACCGATCATGGTATTCCCGGCTGAGCCGATACGCGGGCGGATTGCCCGCCTTGGCGTCGGTTCGGCCGTGCAGCAGCCCGATCGCCATCACGCCCCCGGTGACGCAGCCGCACAGATCGCCCGCCTCGCCGATGCCCCCGCCGAAACCAGAGGCGATGCGGGCCAGGTCCGGATCGACCGCGCGTGCCCAGGCCCGTGTGGCCAGGCTGAACATGATCTCGCTGCAGTGGTAGCCGCCGCCGAACATGCGAGCGGCCTCGCGGATGAATTCCTTACGAACGCGGTCGTGGGCGTTCACGGTGCATGCCTCCTTACGTGATCGGATTGATGCCGGCACAGCACCGCTCGATTCATCGCGCCACCAATCGCCTCAGCTTGGCGAGATTCATCTGATCAAGGTCGCGGCCACGCGCGTCGGTGCCCTTCGGCGTCTCGAGAATCTTGGGTACGCGAGCCAGTCTAACGTCGTTGACGAGCAACCGAAACGCCCGCAGACCGAGTTTGCCCCGTCCGATGTGCTCGTGGCGGTCGACCTTCGAGCCGAGCGGGCGCTTGGAGTCATTGACGTGAATACATCGGACGCGGGACAGTCCGACGTGTCGGCCTAGCTCGGTCAGGGTCCTTTCATAACCCGTCGGGGTACGGAGCTCGTACCCGGCTGCGAAGACATGGCAGGTATCGAAGCAGACGGCGATTCGGCGCGGGTGCTCGGCGCGAGCGATGATTTCGGCCAGGTGCTCGAATCGCCCGCCGACGCCGTGGCCCTGGCCGGCTGTGGTTTCCAGGAGGATCCGGACCCCGCTGTCGGCAGTTCGTTCGCAGACCCGGTCGAGGGCCCGGACCACCTGCGAGATGCCCACCTCGACGCCCACGCCCCGGTGCGAGCCCGGATGGAGGACCACGTCACGGATGCCGAGGGTCGCACAACGGTCGACGTCCTCGGCGAAGGCATCGACGCTTCGTCGCCACATCGTCTTGTCGGGCGAGGCCAGGTTGATCAGGTACGTCGCGTGGGCGATGACGGGACGGACGTCGCGCCCGCGTCGCAGCCGCCGCCACCGGCGGACGTCGTCCTCGGTCAACGGTGGGGCCGACCACTGCCGCTGGTTCTTGACGAAGATCTGGAGACAGTCGCAGCCGACGCGGCGTGCGGCCTCGAAGGCGTTGTACACCCCCCCGGCGATGGACAGATGGGCGCCGAACCGCTGCTGCGCCAGTCTTGAAGCGTTGTTCGTCATGCCGAAAAGACCACGTGTGGCCACGCTGGATCACATGAGGGTTGACAATCCGTGCCGCGAGCCGCTTAGCTACTCGTGTTCCGGCACTTCCTACAGGAGCCCAGATCATGCCCACGTTCACGACGATCGATCTGTCGCGTCTGTACAACGCTACCCTAGAGAACAAGCCGCCGCGTGGCAAGAAACGCAAGCCGTGGTCGGCATCCGCGGAGGAGGAGCTCGGCCGCCTGCCCCGCGGGCGGTCTCGGTTCTGGGGGATCCGGTTCAAGCTGGGCCCTAAGTCGCCGCGTGCCAAGGCCATGATGCTGCTGCCGGCCAAGGACAAGACCGAGATTCGCGTCCCCGTGAACCGCAATGCCCGCTACCTGTGTTTCGTCCATGGCTGCGATGCGCCGAACGACCCAGCCATGACCTATCTCGGTAACACGCTGGCCGAGTACGCCATCGAATACGCCGACGGCCAGGAGCACATCCAGCCGATTCGGGCGCGGTTCGAGATCAACGCCCTGCGCGTGCCGTGGGGGGGCGATGCGTTCGCGGCGGTTCGGCCGAGCATGCCTCGACGGCTCAAGGACCCCAAGCGTCAGGACTGGGGATGGGCGCAGTGCGGCGTCGAGTACGACGGTCCGGGCGCGCCATGGGTGTATGCCATGGAGAACCCGCGACCCGACGAGAAGATCGCTGCCGTCATCCTGCGACCGACGGGGCGACTGACGATGGCCGTGCTGGGCCTGACCCTCTACGACGGCGAACACCATCCGCTCCGGCACGTCCCGCGCCGTGCGTATCGACTGGTCCTGCCGACGGCCGAGAAGGTCCCGCCGGACCAGCTCGAGGTCACGCTCGACATGGGCGACGTGATCCAGTGCTACGCCCTGCCCGGCATCAACGAGAAGAAGTGGCTGGAGGCCGTTGACGCTGGCCTCGGCGCGAAACCGGCCGAGCCCAAGCCGGCGAACCAGTTCTTCGTCGAGGCCGAGGGCGCCCTCGACGGGACGTTCACCGTCAAGGCGGGCAAGAAGAGACGCGAAGTGCCGTTCGGGCACGCGTACGAATCCGGTTCGGCCCGCAGCGACGACAAGAAGGTCCGCGTTGAGCTGATCTATCCGCACAAGACGTGGCTGCACGTGACCGTGAGGGACTCGGCCACGGGCAGGCCGGTTGCGACGCGAGCGCATTTCCGCGGTCGCCACGGGGAGTACCTGCCGCCCTACGGCCATCCGGCCGACATCAACGACAAGTGGTTCGAGGACGTCGGCGGCGATCTGAAGCTGGGCAATATGTCCTACGCCTACGTCCCGGGTCGATTCCAGACCGAGCTGCCCGTCGGCGAGGTCTACGTCGAATTGGCCAAGGGATTCGAGTACAAACCGCTGCGTCAGAAGGTCGACATCCAACCCGGCCAGTGCGAGCTGAACCTGACGATCGAGCGATGGACGGACCTGAGCCGGCAGGGCTGGCGGACGGCCGATACGCACGTCCATTTCCTATCCCCCCAGACCGCGCACCTTGAGGCCCAGTGCGAGGGGCTGAACCTGTTGAACCTGCTGGCCAGCCAGTGGGGGCGGCTGTTCACCAACGTCGGCGACATCACCGGCGAGCAGAGCGGCACGAGCAGCGAGGACACGCTCGTCTGGGTCGGCACGGAGAACCGGCATCACATCATGGGCCATATCAGCATGCTCGGCGTGCGGGGCGATCCGGTCTTCCCGATGTGCACCGGCGGACCCGGCGAGGCCGATGTGGGCGATCCCGACTACATGACCCTCGCCGAGTGGTCCGACCTGTGCCGGCAGCGCGAGGGCGTGGTCGTCCTACCCCATTTCCCGTATCCCTTGATGGAGAATGCGGCCGACCTGGTGCTGGGTAAGATCGACGGGGTGGAGATCCGCGATTTCCGCCGCGAGGGCGTCCCACCGGGGCTGGATAGCTTCGCTGCTCGCGAGTGGTACCGTTATCTGAACTGTGGCTACCGCGTGGCCGCCGTCGGCGGGACGGACAAGATGTCCGCGGGCATGCCCGTCGGCGGCGTGCGGACGTACGCGCGGGTCGACCCGAATGAGCCGTTCACGTTCGCCAACTGGGGCCGGGCGGTCCGAGCGGGCCGGACGTTCACCACGAGCGGGCCGTTGATCGATCTGACCGTGGACGGCCAGCCGATCGGCTCGGAGATCCGGATCGGCCGGGGCGGCGCGACGATCGAGTGCCACGCGACGGTCCGGTCTGCGCACCCGGTCCATTCACTGGAGCTGGTTGTCAACGGCCAGGCGGTCGAGCGAGAGGTCGCCAAGGGGGGCGCGTCGGCACTGTCGCTGCAAAAGCACGTCGAGGTGCCCGGCAGCGCGTGGATCGCCGCGCGGGCGACGAGCAAGCACCGCGTCTGGCACTGCTGGCCCATCAACTTGGCCGCCCATACCAGCCCGGTCTACGTCGTCGCGGACGGCCAGCCGCTGTTCAGCCCGTCCGACGCGACGTACATGCTGACGCTGATCGACGGCGGGCTGACCTGGGCCGACACGCTCAGCGTCCGCTACGACGCCGAGAGGCACGGGAGACTCAAGGCCGTCTTCCAACAGGCCAAGGCCCACCTGGTCGACCGGATGCACCAGCATCGACACGAGCACCATCACGATCACCACCACGGCGAATAGGTGTAGCAGCACCGCACTACCGGTCGAACCAGTACGTCACGAAGTCTTCGGGCCAATATTCCTGAGTAATGATAACGGCGCCGGCAATGGTTCCGGCCAGAAGGATGAGCTTGGTCAGGGCAATGATCCGGTTGAAGCGTCGTAGTTGGCGGCGGTCGCGGGCTAGGAGCCGGACGAGCGCCATCCGCGACGCGATGCTGCTGTGGCGCCAGCTCCGCGCGGTTGGCCGGATGCCGTTCAGAATGGCGATCCGATGCAGGGCTCCGGCGAAGACGTCGGCGGCGGCCGGACAGAGCGCCTTGCGGTCCGGCAGCTCGCCGGCCGGCGGGTGGTGCACGAGGCAATCGGTGCCGCAATGGTCCATGTTCCAGCCGATGCAGCGGACGCCGAACACGTCGGCCTGACGCTCGAATCGACGCGACACCCATCCGAACCCAATCAACCAAAACAGTAGCACCATCCCCATCACGATCAGGTCGGCGACGTTGTTCCACTCGTCTCGCGACACGTCAAGCCACTTCTGCCAGAAGGAGTACGGCAGGAACTGCCAGACGAGCACCATCATCCCGGCCACGACCAGCATGCTGACGACGGCGAACAGCAGGTAGAACTGGATGTGGTGGTGCTTGACGTGGCCGGCCTCGTGTCCGAAGACGGCTTCGACCTGTTGTTCGTTCATCGTCTCCAGCAACCCGTCGCTCAGCAGGATGTAGCGGAACGTCGGGACCAGGCCCATCACCGACGCGTTGACGAGCACGCCGTCGCTCCGCCAGATCAGGATCTGCTGGTAGCGCAGGCGGATTTGGTTGCAGATGTTCTCGAGCCGAACGCGCAGCCCGTCGTGCGGCAGGACGCTCGTACCCCAGACGTATCGCAGGATAAACGGCGAGATGAGGAACATCCCGCCCGCGATGATCATGACGGCGATGGGCTCCGCCTGATCGAGGCGGGTCCACGCGTACAGCCGCTCGGCGTACATGTCAACCAGGTCGTAGGCGAGCAGGATGCCCGTCATCGGCACGACGATGAGCAGCAGATGGTGACGGACGTTGAACACCAGGTACTCGCGCAGCCGCCAGCTCGGTCGCGCCGGGGCCCCGTAGAAACGTGCACGCCGGGTGGCCAGGTCGCGGATGGCATGATCCGCCTGAAAACGGACCGCCCAACACAGGATCACGCCTAGAAAGAACGGCATCACCGCCACCAGATCGTCGAGGGCGGCCACGTTCTCGAGTCGCCATTGCTTGCGGACGACCACCGTCCAGGGCGTCAGCAGCACGTCGACGCCCAGGCTGATCAACACGAGTGCGTGAAGCACCATATCGGCCCGGGCGAAGAGCCGTTGCGCCGGATCGGGGCTCCAGGGTCGACGCTCGAGCCGCCGGATCGCCCACCGCGACGACAGCCACGCCAGCAAGACGATGCCGGCGAGTTGACCGGCCACGACGGCGTAGGTCATCCCGGTTGACTCGAACCACCACCATGACCGCGCGGGCGTCCGCGCGCTGAGGACGATGGCAAAAGCGGCGATCACGAGAAAGTGCATAGGTGCGTCCGGGCTCTTCGCTGTGGAGGGTTCGACACGCCCCCAACGTCAGCGCTCCTAGGGCCATTCTAGACGAGATAAACTACGTGCCAAGCCAGTACCGGAAGAAATCCTCGGGCCAGTACGCCATCGCGCCGATGACGCAGCCGACGACGGTCCCGATGACGAGCACCAGCTTGGTCAGGATGATGGTCCGGTTGAACCGCCGCAGTTGGCGGTGGTCGCGGGCCAGGAGCCGGACGAAGTCCATGCGCGAGGCGATACTGCTGTGACGCCAGCTCCGCGCTGCCGGCGGGATGCCGTTCAGGATGGCGATCCGGTACAGGGCCTCGGCGAAGACGTCGGCGGCGGCGGGACAGAGCGCCTTGCGGTCCGGTGCCTCGCCGGCCGGTGGATGGTGGACGTGGCACTCCGTCCCGCAGTGGTCCATGTTCCAACCTACGCAGCGGACGCCGAAGACGTCGGCTTGACGCTCGAATCGGCGCGACACCCATCCGAACCCGAACACCCAACACAGCAACACCATCCCCATCGCGATCAGATCGACCGCGTTGTTCCACTCGTCCCGGGACACGTGGAGCCACTTCTGCCAATACGGGTAGGGCAGGTACGTCCAGACGAGCAGCAGCAGCCCGCCGACGATGAACATGCTGACGCCCGCGAACAACAGATAGAAGTGGATGTGGAAGTGCTTGACGTGGCCCGCCTCGTGGCCGAAGACGGCTTCGATCTGGTCGTCCTTCATCGTCTCCAGCAGCCCGTCGCTCAGCAGGATGTAGCGGAACGTTGGGACCAGGCCCATCACGGCAGCGTTGACGACGACACCGTCGCTCTGCCAAATCAGGATCTGCCGATAGCGCAGCCGGATGTGCTTGCAGATGCTCTCGAGCCGCGCCCGTAGCCCGTCGTGCGGGAGGACGCCCGTCTGCCAGACGTACCGAAGGATGACGGGCGAGACGAGGAACATCAGCCCCGCGGCAATCATCAGGGCGACCTGCTCGGCGTAGTCGAGACGCGTCCACCGCCAGAGCTGGGCGGAATACCTGGCCGCCAGATCGTAGCCGATCAGGATGCCCGTCATCGGCACGACAATCAGCAGCAGTTGGTGGCGGATATTGAACATCAGGTACTCGCCCAGGCGCCAGACGCGGCGGGACGGGGCATCGTCAAGCCGGGCGCGCTGGACGGCCAGGCCGCGGATCGCGCGGTCGGCCGGAAACTGGACCGCCCAACAGACGATCACCCCCAGAAAGAACGGCATCATGGCGACGAGGTCGTCAACGGCCACGATGTTCTTGAGCCGCCAGTGCTCGCGAACCACCACCGTCCATGGCGTCAGCAGCACGTCCGCGCCCAACCCGATCAGCAGTAGAGAGCGGATTACCACCCCGGATCGTGCGAAGAGCCGCTGGGCCGGATCGGGGTTCCACGGCTGGCGCACGAGCCGGCGGATGACCCACAGCGACGAGACCAACGCCAACAGGATCACCGCGGCGAGCTGGCCGGCCACGAAGGCGTAGGTGATCCCCGTCGAATCGAACCACCACCATGATCGGGTGGGCGTCCGTGAGCTCAAGACGATGGCGAAGGCGGCGATGACGACGAAATGCATGGGTGCGCCCGTGGTCCTCGTTGCGGAGGGTGAAGCACGCTCCCTCACCCAATACCCGATAGCTCATTCTAGCTGAGGCCCGACGATTCCCACAAGGCCGGCCGACACGTCAACCCTCTCGCCGGTGGCACAGGTCGGTCACCAATCCGAGGGTCGGAATCCAGCGTGACGCTCCGACTTGGTCTGATAGGCGCACGTCACCACATGGACGGCGCGGACCTTGCCCGGGGGGATGGCCACCTCGACGATCGTACCCGGACGCCGCCGGACATGATAGCCATCCGTGTCTGACTCGGCGATTTCGTGCCCGTCCAAACGGAGGTGCGTGATCTTCGCATCCGTGTATGGGATCAGCAGCCGGACGGCCAGACCGTGCTCGATGGGACCGGCGGCCTGTTTGCTCATCGGTTGGGACTGCAAGGCGTTAAGCGCAGGAGTCGTCTCGGCGAAGGCCGCTACGGCCTCGCCGTCGATGTGCTTTTCCGCCCCCAGCTTCTCAACGACCGGCGACAGCTTCTGATCGGCAAATACGCGGGCGCGCGCCGCGGGATCGGTGCAGACGAAGGCCATCATCGTCCCGCGCGGCTCGGGGTGGGCGCAGCCGTAGGACAACTGGCCCAGCTTCTGCCACAGCTCAACGCGACTGGCGCGGCGCTCGGCGGCGGTCGTGCCCCAGGCAGAGAGGGCCATCGACGTCCAACACGCCACCTGGTTCGTCGGGTACCCGCGGTAGCGCTCGCCCCGCCATCGCTCGTTGCCGATCCGCAGCAACCGCCGCAGCCGGACGACGGTGCTCTGCTCGAACCCCGACTCCATCGTGATCGAGATCGTGTGGGCCGTGTGATAGCTGTAGACGCAGTCGTTCACGCGGGCGTGACGGATGTAGTAATGGTGGTCGGCGCCAGGCACGGGCGCGGTAGCGCGGACCTGGCCGGCGCTCTGTTCGCCCGACGTGATCAAGAACCCCGCCTCCTCGGCCGCCTGATCCATCAAGCGCGGGATCTCGGGCAGGTACGACCGGCACAGCCCGCTGGCCCAACTGATGCCTGTGCTCTCCCACATCGTTTGCTCGGTGAACCAGACCCCGTGGACGTCCGCGTGCACCTCGGGCCGGTACTGGTCGATGACTCGCTGTAGGGCCACGGCCTCGGGATGCTTGTCCGGGTCGACGACCCCCTCAAAGCCCCAACACATGTAGACGTCGCTGCCGCCGTCGCCCGCCAGGCCGTCCGGGTTGTTGCACGGCATGATCAGAACGACCTGCCGCCGGCGGATCTCGGCCGCAAGCGCGTCGTCACCGATCAGCCACTGGGCCAGCCGCAACAGGCCGCTGCACGAATTCCGCTCCGTCGCGACGTGACACGCGGTGATCAGTGCGACCTGCTTGTCCGCGTCGGGCAGGTCGTAGTCGCTCACGCGACAGACGACGATGGGTCTGCCCTTGGGCGTCTTGGCGATCGTGTCGATCCGCAGGGCTCGCGGATGCAGCTGTTGCCACCGCTTCAGGCCCTCGACGATCTCGGCCGGCGTCGGCAGCACGACCTTCGTGTACGGCGGCTTGGCGGCGGTCGCGACGCCGCCGATGAGAGCCAGAACGATCAGCGGCACAACGCCCGCCAGACGATGTATGCTCCTCATGTCAATGACCTCCCTGGGTTGTCCGAGGTCCAGCATCGTGCCGAAGCACCTGGTCATGGAACGGGCCCATCATATCGTTCTCGACTTGCGATGGCACGGGTACTCGGTTCGCCAGCAGGCGTGGTGATTCAGGGGATCGGATGGGCTGGGTGGGTCGTCCGGATTGCTCAGGCTTCAAGGTCGATGTGGGTTTGCCCGTCTTCGTCGGTGGTGATGCCGCTCTGATCGCCGTGGTCGGTGGGTTCTGTGGTCTGTGCGTTTTCTTCGGTGGGCGTCTCGGAGAAGTCCCGCCCCTGGCCGCCGCCGCCGGCGTCGGCGTTGACGGTCATGCTGTTTTCGTCGCCCACGACGTCGTTCTCGCGCTGGGCGGCCCGTTGGGCGGCCTCCCGCGCGCTGTTGACGCGGCGGTTGTGCTCATTGTCTTGGATGCCGCCGGCCGTGTTCTGCTGCAGGCCCGCTTGCAGGGCCGAGCCGGCAATGTCAGACGGCATGCCAGCCATGGCGTGTCCTGCCTATCTCGGCGCGTCCATGGATCTTATCGGTTCGGCGCGACCGATGACTTGAATGCGCCCGATCCGCCGACAAATCGCGCGCCGCGGATGCGGGCGGAACGGACTGTCGCCTTCACACGCGCAGCTCCCGCTTGCGATCGCTGAGCTGGGCTTTGAGCCGGCTCAGGATCGACGAGTGCATCTGTGAGACCCGCGACTCGCTCAGATCGAGCGTGCACCCGATCTCTTTCATGGTCATCTCTTCG
>Ga0180432_10004659_pt1 | contig 18685 bp, 14 predicted proteins | sample SS_ome_10_FD_132414 | JGI IMG/M metagenome (GOLD analysis project Ga0180432, IMG submission 132414) | Hypersaline lake sediment archaeal communities from the Salton Sea, California, USA - SS_1_MS_2 metaG | ecosystem: Environmental > Aquatic > Non-marine Saline and Alkaline > Hypersaline >...
CTCTGTGGCGTTCCGAAACCCGGAAAACACGCTCGTTGCTGCTTCCCGGAACGCCACAGAGGGCGTTCCCTACAGACTGAACGTGTCAAACGCCAAAAAGTCACAGCCTCGTTGGTCGCGCCGGGCGTTACCGAAAGCCGTTCCCAGCGTCGCTCGGCGCGACCAACGGTCGCGGCTTTATACCGTGGCATCCGGATCTGTATTCCGACAAAGCCCCATAAGCTCGCCGACATGCCAACCGATTTCTCCTTCCAGTTGCACCACCAAGACGCCGGTACGGCGGCACGGCGGGGAACCTTCCACACACCCCACGGCCCGGTCGAGATGCCCGCCTTTATGCCCGTCGGCACCCTTGGCTGCGTGAAGGGCCTGGAAATCGAGCAGGTCCGCGGTACGGGTACGGAGATGGTCCTGGCAAACACCTATCACTTGGCGCTGCGGCCCGGCGAGGAGGTCGTCGAGTCGCTGGGCGGTTTGCACGAGTTCTCCGGCTGGGACGGGCCGATCCTGACCGACAGCGGCGGTTTCCAACTCTTCAGTCTGGCTCATCGCACCACGGTGACCGAGCAGCAGGCCGTTTTCCGGTCCCACATCGACGGCCGGGAAATCAGGCTCTCGCCCGAACGCGCCGTCGCCATCCAGGAAACCCTCGGCAGCGACGTCGCCATGGTGCTCGATCACGTCGTGGCACTGCCCGGCGAGCCGGAGGTAGTCCGGGAAGCCGCCGAACGGACCGTGCGGTGGGCCGAGAGATGCCGGCAGGCCGCCGGCCGAACCGATCAGGCCCTGTTCGCGATTGTCCAAGGCGGAGTCGATCCCGAATTGCGGGCCGATTGTGCCCGACGGTTGGCCGAAATGGGTTTCCCGGGATATGCGGTGGGGGGATTGAGCGTGGGCGAAGAACCGGCCGAGATGTATCGGATACTTGATGCCACGATACCGGAGTTGCCCCGGCAGCGACCTCGCTATCTGATGGGAGTGGGCCGGCCGGTCGATCTGCTCGAGGCGATCGGCCGCGGCATCGACCTGTTCGACTGCGTGATGCCGACCCGAAACGGCCGAAATGCGACGGCCTTCACCGATGAGGGCATAGTACGGCTGCGGAACGCCCAATACGAGCGGGACACAAGGCCGCTGCAAGAGGGGTGTCCTTGTCTCGCCTGCCGGCGAAGTCGCGGATACCTTCGCCATCTTTTCATGGCGGGCGAGATGCTGGGCCCCATGCTGCTCTCCATCCACAATCTGACGTACTACCAGCGTCTATTGTCCGACGCCCGAACGGCAATCGAAGTGGATCGATTTGCAGCATTTCGGGCGGAGAAGCTGCGCGGCTGGAGCGGTACGGAATAGTTCCCCTTGTTCGGCGAGTCCCGAGGGTTTATGATACCGAACTTACCAACACATCGTTGAATCCGCTTGACGATTGGGGATCGCCGTGGTGTCAACATTTCTGGCTGAATTGCTGTTGTTTGCTCAAGAAGGGGCCGGCAACGGAGGCGGAGGTGCGGGCGGCGGGGGAGGCGGTGGCCTCGGCGGGTTGCTGATCCCCTTCCTCGCGATCGGATTCTTGTTCTACCTCTTGCTTCTGCGACCCCAACAAAGGGAACGGGCCAAACGCACGGACATGCTCGCGGCAGTCAAGAAAAACGACCACGTGGTCACCATCGGGGGGATTCACGGCGTGGTCACCAATGTCCGTGCGGAAGCGGATGAAGTGACCATCAAGGTCGACGAATCGAACAATACCAAACTTCGCATGACGCTCAGTTCGGTCGCCAGAGTCCTGACCGACGACACGTCCGGCGAGAAATCCCAGTAGAAGTAAAGCGAGTGCAGGAAACGTTTCTTATGCCGTCGCAAGCCATTTCGCTAATGATTGCAGCTTCCGCTGCGGGAGCCGGTGAGGCCGCGAAGCAAACCCTGCCGTGGCAGGTGGTATTGCTGATCGTACTGGCCCTGCTGACCGTACCGTTTATCCTCGGCGGATACCTGGCGAAGAAGATCCGCATGCCCGACTACGGGTGGAAGATCGGGTTGGTGCTCTGCACACTGGCCAGCGGGATCGTGGTTATCGTTTTCGGGTGGCCGCCGAAACTCGGCATCGACCTCAGCGGCGGAGTAATACTCATCTACGAAGTCGACCAGTCGAAGAAACCGAGCGACGAACCGCTCACCTCGGAGCAAATGGAGCAACTCATCCGCGCCGTCAGCAAACGGGTAAACCCGGGCGGACATAAGGAAGTAACCATCCGCGAATGCGGCGTCGAACAGATCGAGATCATTGTCCCCAACGTCAGCGAAGCCGAAGCCAGGCAACTGGAACACATCATCAGCGCCGCAGGAACCCTCGAATTCCGTATCCTGGCCAACAAGAAAGACCACCGTGCCTTGATCAACCAGGCGCTCGGCGAGGACGCGAAAACGGTCAAGGACTCCGAGGGAGAGCGGCGCGCCTGGTGGGTCCCGGTCAACCAGGGCCGGGAAGAGGAACTCAACTACCCCGAAATTGCCACGCGGACCCAGGAAATCGGCGAAAGGACCGTTACGGAAATCCTCGTCGTCGAAGACGACTTCGACGTGACCGGCGAATACCTGATCCGGGCGAGTCCGGGCACCGATCGCCGCGGCGACCGGTGCGTGAACTTCATGTTCAATACGGTCGGGGGGAAACTGTTCGCCATGCTCACTTCGGAGAACCTGCCCGACAAAGTCCAGGAAGGTTTCACCCGGAAGCTGGGAATCATTCTCGACGGCGAACTCTATTCCGCGCCTTCCATTCAAGATACGATCTTCGAGCGGGGCGAGATTACCGGCCGGTTCTCGAAGGACGACATCGAAAGCCTCGTTGATGTTCTCAACGCCGGCGCCTTGCCCGCCGCCCTGGCCAAGGAGCCGATCAGCCGCCTGTTTACCGGCCCCACTCTCGGAAAAGATACTATCATCAAGGGCAGCTACGCCATCGCGGTCTCGATGATCCTGGTGTTGCTGTTCATGCTCGTCTATTATCGTTTCTCGGGCATCGTCGCCTGCCTGGCGCTGGTGGCAAACCTGGTCCTGATTCTGGCGATCATGATTGCAGTCAAGGCGGCGTTTACGCTGCCGGGGCTGGCGGGCCTGGTCCTGACCGTCGGCATGGCCGTCGACGCCAACGTGCTGATATTCGAGCGGATTCGCGAGGAACTCGCCCGCGGCGCCGCCTTGCGCATGGCCATCCGCAACGGCTTCGGCCGCGCCACGACCACCATCGTCGACGCCAACCTCACTACCCTGATCACCGCCACCGTGCTCTGGACCATCGGCACCGAGCAGATCAAAGGTTTCGCCGTCATCTTGTGGCTGGGCGTCGTGATGAGCATGTATACCGCCATCTTTTGCTCCCGGGTGATCTTTGACATTGCCGAGCGGCGCCGCTGGCTCACCAAGCTAACCATGATGCGGATCATCGGCGGTACGAAAATCGATTTCATCGGCATGCGCCACATGGCCGCGGTCGCCTCGGTCGCCGTCATCGTGATCGGCATGATCGGCGTTGTCGCCCGGGGAAAGGGGCTCCTGGACATCGACTTCACCGGCGGCAGCTCCGTCCAGATCCTCTTCAATAAGGACAGGCTGGAGAAGATCGACGGCGAGGTGCAGGGCGTCGATATCGGAGGAATCCGCGAAAAACTGAGTGACCTGCCCGATCTCGCCGTTAGCAGCCTCCGAATCGAGGGCGAGCCGAAGGGCATCAGGTTCATGATCAATACGTCCGAAGCCGGCTTCGAAAAGGACCGGAAACGCCGGGCGATGATGGACGTGCTCCGCGAGCAGCTCGACGAAGTCTTTGGCGCCCAAGCGGGAACCGCCAAATACGAACAGGCCGCGAAGCCAATCGGTGAGCAGCTCGACACGCTCCTGAAGGCCGAACGCGATTCCGACCAGCACAAAGCGGCCACCAAGGAACTCGACCGGCAAATCGACGACGTCTTTGCGGGTGCAACCGACCCCCAAAGGCGCGATGCCGCCCTCAAAGCCGTCAGGCAACGGCTCAAGGAAATCCAGCAAACATCCGTCGAAATCGTCGAGGAGCACCTCCACGTCGTCTTCGGCGATCAGTTGGACTCGAACTCCCTCGAAATCGAGAAACTCGAAGAAATCAAACCGGCCGGCGCCGAAGCGGAAACCCCCACTCCGGAAAAACTCGCTCCGAAAGAACCCTCTCCGAAAGAACCCCTTCCAAAGAAACCAGCGCCGGAGGAGCCCGCCACTGAAGAGCCGGCTTCGGAGGGGCCGCCCGGCAAGAAACCGGCGCCGGAGGAAACCGCCCCCGGGAAGCCAACCGAGGAGCCGACACCGGAAGAGGCAACGACCGAGGAACCGGCGACGGAGGAAACCGCCACTGAAGAGCCGGCCTCGGAAGAGAAACCCGCTCTCGAAAAACCGCCTGACGGGGAAGAGACGACCCCGGCAGAGCCGGCCAAACCGGATGACGGCGAACAGGGACGCCGCGGCGACCTGCCGGACGACTCGGTGTGGGCGTTGGCCGGCGCGACGCCGCTGTTGATGGCGCAAGCCGATCCTCCGGACGATAGAGCGGCCGACGAAACCCCCGATAAGGCGGCGGGGGAAGCTGAAAAGCCGGCCGATGAGACGCCTTCGGACAAACCCGCTGAAAAACCGGCCGATGAGACGCCGTCGGACAAACCCGCAGAAAAACCGGCCGACGAGACGCCGTCGGACAAACCCGCAGAAAAACCGGCCGACGAGACGCCGTCGGACAAACCCGCCGTGGAACCGGCCGATGCGGCCCCGGGCGAAACACCGGCTTCGCAACTCCCCCCTCCAATTCCCCGAAACGCCGCAACCGAAGCGGAACCTGCGAATCCGTTTGCCGGGGGTACGCACGCGTGGTTGAAGTTCAAGCAACCGATCAACCACGACACGCTTGAGGCAATGTTCGTGAAGCACTTCGGCGGCGAAAAGGATACGCCCCGGTTGGACATCTTCAACCGATATTACGAAGAGCAGAGCAGCACCGCCTACGAAGAGTGGCAAGTGAAGATCAAGTTGCCGCCGGGCGAGGCAAAGGAGGTGTTTGACGCGATCAAGATAACGCTGGAAGACACCCCCTACTTTCCTTCTTCCAACACGATCGGCGGGAAGGTGGCCAGAAACACTCAAGCGAAGGCCATCACGGCGCTGATTGCCAGCCTGCTGTGCATTATCGGTTATATTTGGGTCCGGTTCCAGCGGGTGGTCTACGGCCTGGCGGCCGTGATCGCTTTGGTACACGACGTGCTGATCACCCTGGGTGTGCTCGCCTTGAGTGCCTACGTGGCCCCTTACCTGGGTTTCTTGAAGGTCGATCCCTTCAAGATCGGTCTGCCGGTGCTCGCGGCGTTCTTGACGATCATCGGCTATTCGCTCAACGATACCATCGTCGTGTTCGACCGGATCCGCGAAGTGAAGGGCAAGGCCCCGAGGCTGACCAGGGAGATGGTCAATCTCAGTATCAATCAGACCCTGAGCCGGACGTTGCTCACCTCGCTGACGACCTTGATCGTGGTGGTGATTTTGTACTTCGGCGGCGGTCAGGGGATCCATGCCTTCGCGTTCGCGTTGGTGGTCGGCGTGCTTGTGGGCACCTACAGTTCGGTTTTCGTGGCCTCGCCCGCCCTGCTCTGGATGAGCAAGTCGCCGGAGCCGGAGTAAGTCACGGCGGACAACCGTCACATCCTTGCTGGCTGTGCGGACCGGCAGGACCGGTCGCGGCATTTTCGCCAGACCCCGCAAGAGCGTATCTCCGGCGCGCCAAACTGCCGAAGTCCGGCAGGGTTCGCTACAAAGACGGCTCCTCTTTCTCCGACTATTTCCAAAGAGGCATTCATCGATTCGAGCAAGCCGAGAGGGAATCATTGTGGACCGGGGAGTTAAGGTTCTGGCAGCGATGGGGGTCTTGACCGGCGGGATCATCGTGGCGATCATGTTCCGGCATGAATCCCCGCCTCGCCGGCCGGCGACGCCGCGACAAGACGGCCCGTTACTGCTGCGCAAAGAGGCTGGCGCAATGCCCATCGCACCCATGACTGCCGGGGAACATCCCGGCGAAACACACCCGGCCTTGACGGACACGGCTTCCAAGTCGTCGAGGCCGGCGACGGTTGTCGCACCGATGGATTTCGCCGAGCCGCCCCGGCTGCCACGAGGTTATCCGGGGTCGGGCGTACACGGAACGCCGCGCCGCGGAACCCAGGAAAACATGATGCCGGCGGCTCGCCGGGGGACTGATGTGCCGCGAACGCACAAGATCGTTGACGGGGATACGCTGGAAATCTTGGCCGAACGATACTTGGGTTCAACGGATCGCTATCGGGAACTCTACGAGGCGAATCGCGATATTCTCCCCAGCCCCCAGCTCTTGCCGATCGGGGTGGAATTGAAGATCCCTCCACAAGGGATCAAGAAGTCGCCCTCACCGAACATGATGCCCAAGCGCAGGCTAGTGCCGCTGCGCCCGGAGTAGCCGGAGATTGTCGGGATCGTCGGGAGCCGGCGCCCCTCATTCGTAAGGGCGTTTGCGCTCTGCCCAGGGAAGGGGTCTCTTCGCGGCACGCAAATCGATGAAAAGCTCGAGGTGTTTCTCAAGGGGGAGTTTTAAGCCGAGCAACTTGGTCCCCTGTAGCTTGGTATCGAATTCGCCATAGAACAGGTCTTTCTGGGTGTCCGCCAGTTTGGAACGTTTTGCCTTCTTGAGCAAATCCAACAACCGCTTGGCGTTGGCCACCGCCCTGGGATCCCTCTGGCCGACGAAGATCAAGGCGGAAACTTCCCTGCGAAAGTCGAGGGGCACCGGCATGTTGAAATTCATCGAGTCCGGATCCTTGAAAGCCCGTTTCAACGGGGGATCGAAGACCCTGGTTATCAAGGGCTTGGCGCTGGCCAACTTGTTAATTGCCAGGCCGGGTGTCGATTTTTCGGGTGAGATCAATACGAGCGCCTTGACGTCTTGCCCTTGCTTCTTGTTCCCCACCGGCGCGATGCTCCAGTCGTAGTAGGCCCAATTCAACGCCACGGACGCTCCCATCTCGGCGCCCACCACGACCAGCTTCTCGATGTTCAATTTCCCGGCGTTGTTTTCTCCAATCAGGAAGGCCTTCAGCGTGGGCATGTCCATCAGGACCATATTGGTGTATTCCTTGGCACTCATTTTGGCCGCGTCAAGAAGGACAGCCGACCCCCGGCGCTCCTTGCTGCCGCCGTGACCGCGAAGGTCGGGCACCAGCACCGCATGACCCAGTGCCTGAAGACGGGTAGCCAGACCACCGAAATCCTTCCCGCTCCCAAGCGTTCCGGGTTGCGACCCGCGGTGCATGTGCAACAGGATCACCGGTACGGCGTCTTTTCCTTGGTTGCTGGGAAAGTAGGTTGCCGCGAGTTTCACGCCGTCGGGCGTCGTCAGTTGGTCTGCGGGAACTTCCTCCGGCGGCGGGATCGGCGGCGGCTTGTCGTCGGTCTTCGTATCCTGCCCGATCGCCACCGAAACACTGCAAATCAGCGCCGCGGCCAGCAACAACGCAAATCGGGATACACACCAATATCGGTATCGCCACAAATTAAGAGCTTGTTTCGCGCACATGGCTCGATTACCTCGGAGGAAGTCGAAAGATGGGCCGCAGTGGGGAGCAACACCCCATACACTCCATGGTAGATACGCAGGCAGAATAGGTCAATGTTCGGTGTCGCCGGCGGGTGGGGCCCATACGGCCTGATTGGGCTGCCTGCAAACCCCGTTCAGTCGAGCACCGTTGCGTCCATGGCGAAATCGGCGTGGGGATCGTGGGGGTAGAAGTGCCGGGCAACCTGATCGGCCAACACGAGGATCAGCTTGCGACGGAATTCGGCATCCCCCATCGTGCTCGTCTCGATGCCCGTGTTGGGCGGATAGAGCAGTTGGTCGAGCTTCCGCTGAAAGACGATCTTGTCGCCGTCGTTGCAGTCGACCACTTTCACGATGGTATCGGCTTTCCCTTGATAGAGCGTTTGTCCTTGGCGCAGCTTGAAGCCGAGCAATTCGATCCCCACCACCATGTCGGCGTCCAGACCTTTGCCGACCTCGGCAAAATCGGTCCAGTCATTCACGTCGGTCCACTCGCTCACCTTGTTTTGGTTAATCACATTGATTTTTGAGACGTTGGCACGCAGAAGCGCGCCGACTTGCCGGGCAAGGTCCTTGGCCACCTGCGCATCGCGGTACTCGAGCGAGGCCATCGGGCGGCAAACCACGACAACCGTTTTTTCCTTCAATCCGTCATAGTCGGCATCGATGTTCGTACCCTTGACCAGATAGACGACGGTGGTTAGCAGCGAGCGGCAACCCGTGGCCGGAAACACCGCGACTGCCACAAGGATCAGAACGACCAAGAGATATCCACGCCGGCGAAGGGAACGATCCATCATACTTCCTCACATTGGACTTGTTTCGAAGGGCAGTTTTTGCCGGCCGACTAAGGTGAACCCGGCAATGCTCGCAGGATGCGAAGTACCCAATCGACGAGTATGATGGCAACGATTCCAAGTGCGGTGCAAGCGATCATCATCTCGCCGGGTATCCATCCCAACCAGCGGCCGCGTACGGCGGAAATCAGCAACCATGGGACGGCTGCTATTGCCAGCATTCCCAGCAGCGTTCCACCAACATTCGCCCGGAGGGCTCCAAGTAGTTGTCCCCGCACCAGACAGGCCCAGGAGGTCGTCATCCCGCATGAAGGGCACGGTATGCCGAACAACGTCCTGAACGTACACGACGGCAGTCCGAATTGTTCGTGCGTTCCCATACCCCGGGAATCGGGTTTCAATGTCGACGCTACCACGAGCAGGGCGAAAAGCCCCAGAGCTGCCATGACCAGTAACAGCCGATGGAGGGCGGAAAGTGCTGTCGCTCGGCGATTACTTGTCTCAGCCACGTCAGTCCGGTGAGGAGGGTGCGAAAGATAGCCGGAGGCCGGGTATCGTGCAAGGTCGATTCCCACAGAAGCAGGAACCGGATGCTACTGGTCCTCGCCCCCGGGTTTACCCAGATTTCTCATTTTGTTGACCAGCCGGTCGGCCGTTGCCTGGTCAACACAGATACGCCGAATACTGCTAGCATGTCCCGTCTGCGGATCGACGTCAAGAATGGTCCCGTTGAGTCGAACATCCTTGTTGGCCACGTCGAAATGCGTGGGGCGAAAGGTCCGCGTGGTCTCCATCACGCGATCGATCCGCCGGCCGAGGATGCTTTCATGGGGCCCCGTCATACCAACGTCACATTGGAACGCGGTTCCGCCCGGAAGGATCTGCTCATCCGCGGTGGGGACGTGGGTGTGGGTTCCCAGCACTGCGCTAACCCGCCCGTCGAGGTGCCGTCCCATCAGTTGCGCATCGCTGGTTGCTTCTGCGTGGAAATCGACCAGGATCACACGGATGTCCGGCGGCAAGGACGCCAACACCCGGTCGGCTGCTGCTAGCGGGCAATCGACCGGCGGCATGAAGACCCGACCCAGGCAAGTGAAAACGGCCACGGGGATTCCAGCTCGGGCACGGAGGATCATGTGGTCGTGACCGGGGGCTTCGTGCGGGAAGTTGGCCGGCCGCACAATCTTCCGTTCCTGCTGCAAAACGGGGAAGATTTCCCGGCGGCGATAACAATGGTCGCCCAAGGTAATGCCGTCGACCCCGGCGGAAATCAATTCCTGATAGATGGTCGAGGTCAAGCCCGACCCGCCCGCCGCATTCTCGGCGTTGGCAACGACCAGGTCGAGTTCTTCGTCCACCCGCAGCCCCCGCACGGCACGGGTGACGATTTGCCGTCCGGGTTTTCCAACTATGTCGCCAATCAGGAGTAACCGCACGGTAGATCAGGAAATACTGGGGTAATGGGTGTTGTTCATTTTGCCATCTCGACATGCCTGGTTTCCCGGAGGACGGTAACCTTGATTTCACCGGGGTAAGTGAGTTGCTTTTCGAAGGCTTTGACAATGTCGCGGCAGATCTTGGCGGCGGTTTCGTCGCTGGTTTCCTTGGCATTGACAATCACCCGTAACTCGCGCCCTGCTTGAATCGCGAAGGCCTGTTCGACGCCGGTGAAACCGCCGGCGATCGACTCGAGCTCTTCCATGCGTTTGACGTATCGTTCGAGTGTTTCCCGTCGTGCGCCGGGGCGCGCTGCGCTACAGGCATCGGCGGCGGCGATGAGCACGGTGTAGGGACTTTCGATCTTGCGGTCGTCGTGGTGCCCCGCAGCGGCGTGTACGACTTCCGGTTGCTCACCATATCGCTTCAGCAGATCGGCGCCGATTTTGGGGTGCCCCCCTTCCGCCTCGTGATCGGCCGCCTTGCCAATGTCGTGCAGCAACCCGCAACGTCGTGCCAGTGCTCCGTCGAGCCCGATTTCGTCTGCCAGCATCCCGGCAATAAAGGCCACCTCGATGCTGTGCCGCAGGACGTTCTGGCTGTAACTGGTGCGGAAATGGAGCCGGCCCATCAGGTTGACGATCCGCTCGTGCAAGCCGTGGACATCGGCTTCCCGGCAGGCTTCTTCCCCCAGTTTCTGGATGTGCTTCTCCAATTCGCGTTCCGTGTTGGCAACGATTTCTTCGATCCGGGAAGGATGGATTCGCCCGTCGGCAATCAGCTTGTCCAGGGCAATCCGGGCCACCTCGCGACGGATCATGTCGAAGGCACTGACAATGACGACGCCGGGGGTGTCGTCGATAATCACGTCGACGCCGGTGGCCTTCTCGAAAGCCCTGATATTTCGCCCCTCGCGGCCGATAATCCGCCCCTTCATCTCGTCATTGGGAATACCGACGGTGCTGGTGGTGGTTTCCGCGGTGTGGGCGGCGGCGTAGCGCTGCAAGGCGGTCAACAGCATCTCCCGCGACTTCTCGTTGCAGGTTTCGGCAATCTGCTTCTCGTATTTGAGGATCACGTTCCCGGTTTCCTGCTGAAGTTGGGAATCGAGGATTTCCAGCAGCCGGTTGGTGGCCTCCTCGTGGCTGAGCCCGCTGAGTTCGTGCAACGTCTGCCGTTGGAGATCGAGCAGCTTCGAGAGCTCTTCTTTGCGGCGGTTCGTATCCTGGATCCGCTCGGTCAGCTTGCGCTGGGTGTTCTCGACGATCTTCTCCTGTTTCCGGACCTGCTCCACCTGCTCTTCCAGTGCATCCTGCCGCTTATCGAGGAGGCGTTCGCGTTCGTGCAGTTCGCCGCGGAGTCTGCGGAGATCCTTTTCGCTCTCGGCTTGTTGCCGGATGGCGAGTTCCTTGATCTCCAGTTCGGCCTCGCGACGGCGGTTTTCCACCTCCAATTCGGACTTGCGGAGGATCTCTTCGGCCTCCGATTCGGCGTCTTTACGTCGCAGCCTGTCGAGCAGCCTCAACAGCATGAACGTCATCGCACTGGCCAGCAATGCCGACACGACGACGGCGATTACTTCTTGTACCGTGGACACGGGTAGTTTCCTCTCGGGATTGCACTTGGGAGAGCACCGCACGGGAGGACGGCCGGGAAGGGACTATCCCGTCAAAGACGGCAAACGGCCCGTCCGTCCACGGTGGTTCGTGCAAGCGAAGCGATAGCCGGAGCCCCATTCAACCCCAGCGGGAGTGAGTAGATTTCGAGAATTCTGTCCTGCCATAAGGGGCAGGCATTTGCCGACACCGTGGTATTTGTTCACGCCCGGTGTACTTCGAACGGAACCGGCCGGGCCGTCGGTTCCCATCGGAACGAGACGGCAGGACGACACACATTAAAACTCGGCCAGGCGGACCACGAAACTTTTCCAGCACAGCAAGAAATCGCTTCCAACCAAGGCCCGGGATTCCTGGAGACCAAATTCCACGTCCGGTTAATCCGCGCCGGGGCCAAGGCAACGCAATCAGGTCCGACAACGTCCGAACCGGCGATACAGCCACGCCGGCCGCGGCACGCACGCCACGCCAAGGAAGGCTCAATAACCACCGGATCATCGTCAATAAAATGTACATTGCCCGATCGATGTCCCAAAGTTGGGGGATTCTTGCTGCTTGAATGCAGAACTCGTCAAAAAACTCGCTGTGAATGGTTTCTCAGCTTCGATCGACTCACGAGCCATCTGAGGTGCTCGTCAACCAAATCTTTCTTAATTGATCTAATGACAGCCGGCGGTGGAAATTACCCGCCCCCCCGGGTGTACGTCGCCGGGGTAGTATCGGGAGCCAACGCTGGCAAAATTCTCAGTATCCTAATTTTATCAGAGTCTCGGCAAACTGCAACCACGAAGAACCAGCCGCACAGCCGAGATAAAAGAAGAGCCCGGTCCAGTCCTGGGTGATTGTGCCCGGAAACCAGGAGAAATGGGGTATTCTCCGGCCAGTCTCATCTGGGGGGGCTTAGAGCAACTCCGGCAACACCGAGTAGCTCACCAGAGGGGTGGAAATCCGCTACAACAACACCCATAAAGGGTGGTGGTATTCGTCTTCTGCCTGGTAGCCACGGTCGCCAGACCGTGGGCAACGCAGACGTCCACGGTCTGGCGACCGTAGCTACCGGACTCCTTTCGCACACCATTTCCATGCCCAAATCTCACCCCCTCGAAGCCCATCTTGCCGCCGCCTGGCCGCCCGACGCCTGGCAAGACGTGACCGTACTGCTGGCCGTCTCCGGCGGGGCCGACAGCGTGGCGCTTTTGCGGGCAATGGCTGCGTTGAAGACCGCAGGCGAGGGCGTCCTTTGTGCCGCCCATCTCAATCACCAACTCCGCGGCCGGGAATCGGACGATGACGAGGCGTTTGTCGTCGAACTCTGTCGAAAACTGGACATCCGCTGCGAGGTGGGCCGGACTGCCGTCCTCAGTGAAGCACACGAAGACGCCGACGGTTTGGAGGCCGCCGCACGCCGTGTACGCTACGAATTTCTGGAACAAACGGCCGCCCGGCTTGGGGCCCGATACGTCGCCGCCGCCCATACCGCCGACGACCAGGCCGAGACCATTCTGCACCGCATCGTCCGCGGAACGGGAATCGGCGGCCTTGCGGGAATGCCCCGGGTGCGGGCCCTGAATCATGCTACCACCCTCATCCGCCCACTTTTGGGTATGCACCGTTCCGATCTGGTTAGCTACCTCAACGAGCTCAAGCAGCCCTACCGATCCGATTCGAGCAACGACGACACCCGCTTCACCCGAAACCGAATCCGCCACGAATTGCTCCCGCAGTTGGCCAACGAGTATAACTCGGGCGTGGTTGATGCCGTCCTCCGGCTCGGCAGCCTGGCCGACGAGGTCCAGTGTGTGGTCGATTCGCTCGTGGACGACCTTTGGGAGCAAAGCGTTGCGATCGAAAGTCCCGACAACGTGCGGATTCGCACGGCCGATCTAACCGCTCAGCCCCGTTACCTGATCCGCGAATTGCTCATCGCCGTTTGGCGGCGGCAAGGCTGGCCGATGCAGGCAATGGGCTTCGCCCAGTGGGACTTACTGGCGGAGATGGTTGCTCCGGAAGAGCCCCGTTCAGAGTTGCTACCCACCAAACAAACCCTTCCCGGCAACGTGCTGGCTGAAATCGGGGGAGAGGAATTGAGGCTGCTGTACCAGAAATGATCCGACGTGCGGCTTGACGGCCGTCAGCACCGGTTCCTTCGTGTGCATCGGGCGCTATCTTATCGTTTCCGCGACATACCGCTTCGTTGCCCAGAAGGGTTTCAGCCGCTCGTCTTCATCTCGCTGAAGCTCGATGTCTATCCAGCGACGAAACTCGTCTGTCGAGAAGTCTTGCTGGGCGTCCGCGACCTCTTGGTAGACTCCCGCTCGGAATCGACGCAGAGTCGGTTCGTTGAGGTTCAGAATGCGGACCGTTTCCCGGGTGTCGGCGTCGTCTTCATCGCGGGGAAGCATTTCACCCGCTTCTGTGTAGAGGAATCTCGCCTCGCAATCGACGTTCAGCGGTGAAACGGGGACGGGATCGTTGGGCCCACGCGCGTGGCCGCAGGTCGTCGGCTGTCCTCTGGGAGTCTCGGGGCAGCAATAGAGCAGGTTCGTGTAGATCAGTTCCAGATCGGGATGGCTGTGCCTCGCGTGAATGTGCTCAATATGGCCATGCTCCTCATCGACGCGGATTTCGCAGTAGCAACAAAGATAACCTTGCTCCTGCAAGAGCGCCTGTTTGACGGTTTGCTTGATAGGCGCGCCGTCAAACTCGGCCCATCCAGGATCCCAGTTTTCATCCCCCTGCTCTTTCCATTTGGTGAAACTCGCCGGTTCCTCCGCCTTCTCGATATGCCTCATTTGCCCACCGCCTCCTTGCGCCGAATGCCCATGGCGATTCGTTCCAACTCGGGAATGTCCTTGGCATCTTGGGAAAGCTTGGCCAACAACTCCTTGGCCTCCTCAGTCTCGTTTCTCTCTATCGCCAGATAGGCCTTCTTGACCGCGTCCTTAACGTCCTCGGCTCGTTCCGGTGTTCCCATAAGGGCTTCCAGGATGTGGCTGGAAGCCATTCCATGCACCTCGCGAGAGAAACGGTAGTGTTGGATGCCCTGCGGTGCGTCCTCCAACATCACGATGTTTTCCGATTTGATCTCGCCCAACACCTGCGGCGAATGGGTCGTGATGATGAACTGGACGTTGGGGAACGTCTCAAGTAGTCGCGGAACAACCATCCGCTGCCAAGCGGGGTGTAGGTGCGCTTCCATTTCGTCGATCATGACGACGGCTTCGGCCTTCTGGAGCAATTCGTCGCTGCCGGTCAAATGGGGATGCGTGACGGAAAGCCGGTATGTGAGGTCCCCCACCAAGGCAAGTAAGGCTTTCTCTCCGTCGGAGAGTTGGTTGACTGAGAGCGCCTGTTTGTCCTTGTACACAAAGAACGTGTCTTCTCCAACATCATAATGCAGTGCTCTCGCATGCATGAAATCGCAAATCGACTCTCTTGCAGCGTGTAGGTGTGGGTTCGTTCCAAGAGGGCGTTCTCCGTTCTTGAGCATTTCGAGCGCCTGAGCCCAAGGTACCTGAAGGCTCTGCGAGTCGGCATTCTGCATCATCCGAAACCAACGGAAGAACTGTCGATGCCCTCGTCCGCAGTATAGTGCCGAACTGTAAGCAGATTTCGGCGCCATAATCCCGCCAACGCGACCGGCGTGTGCATTTCCGAGATGCCGCTCCGGTAAATATCGAACGGCAAGCAGTGAACCAGATACCTTTTGATCGCGACGCAGGCCGTACTCCATCTCCACGACCAGGGGACTCTTTTTAAGGTCGCTTGTCGCGGTTCCATCAACTCTCTGGCTTTCATCGCGGCAGAGTGCCAGTTCGAAATCTGCGCAATCCGACTTCCCGTGCGATTTCAGAAAGACCTCCACCTCGGCAGAAGACTCGCCGTTGAGAATATCCGAGTTCTTCACTCCAGAGTTCTTCTCCTTTTCCCAGTAGGGAGGCTGCTTGAATAGGTCCGACAAGGGCAGGGCCATCGCGTGTAGGATGCTCGATTTCCCCGCCCCGTTGGGGCCGATTAGAACCGTGAGCTTCTCGTTGAATTCAAGATCCATCCCCCGAATCCCACGGAAGTTTACCAACATGAGTCGTTCTATTTTCATGGCTTTACTCCCCTTGGCCGCACACGCTTGACGCCACGCGCCGTCGCTCGACATGGATTGCCGGGGATCGGAAACACGGCGGACGCCCGCGTTTGTAAGACGACCAGGTGATCGGTATCCAGCAAGTACATCGTTCGGGTTTCATTCCGTTACTGGCCCGTGTCGGCCTCTCGGATTTCTCGTCCAAGTCGAACCATGTCGTCAAATTCCGGATCATCTGCGAACCGCCCGGCATGCCTCAAATACCAAGGTTGATCGGACGGCTGGACGCGCTGCTTCAATTGTGCCAGTTCCTCTTCCACCACGACGAGCCGCTGGGCGATGGTCGCCAGATCCATCACATGATGTTGGTTTGCCATCGTGCGCCTCCTGAAATTCCGAAGTAACCTGTCTGGTCGATTGAGCAATCTGGCCGACCAGATCACCAGCTTGAGCACCCCATCAAATCTCCGTCTATCAGTATATCGCCGGTTCAGCGGCTTGTCAAGGTTCCCCGGGCATCACCCGAAAGTAATGCAAGTGGCGAAACCGCGCCCACTATTTGTCGACGGCATCCGGTGGTTTGGTTTTGCTCAGTGTCCTTCGACGTGACTTGGCGGATGCTTCCGCCGCTTGCACGTAGATTGACTTCTTCCACGAGTCTGGTAGATCCTGGACGCCGGCCTCGACGAGTGCTTTGTAGACTTTTTGGTTTAATGTGAGTGTCGAACATGATGTGGCAGGTGGGACACAGCATGAGCAGGTTGTTGCCCCTCTTCTTTCCCTCCGCAACGATGTGAGCCTTTTGCCGCAGGGCGACATAGTGTCCGCAAAGTTCGCAGATTCCTTCAGATTTGGTCTTCATCTTCTCTCACACTGAATTTGTTTCTTGCGAGGTTTCCCTTCTGTGAGGACGACGCCGCGATTTCGCGGCGGCACACGTTCGTCGTGTACCCGATTCTTGCCGAACAAGTCCCGGTGTGTCAAACGATTCCGGCGGCAGTCGGGCCGCTGCTGGGCGTGATTGTGGCTTGACGGACGTAAGTACAATGGATATACTTTATGTATCCACAATGGAGGTAAGCGTTATGATCAAGAATCTGACCAAACACGGCAACAGTTACGCGATGGTGATCGACAAGCCGATCCTGGAACTGATTCGGGCCACGCCAGAAACGCCATTCGAGATCATCTCCGACGGCCGCTCGCTGGTCCTGACGCCTGTGCGCGATCCCGAGGAAGAGAAGAAGTTCGACAGCGCGGTAGCGATGGTTCACAAACGATTCGGCAATGCGATGAAGAAATTGGCGGAGTAGGCCGTGACAACGCCGTTGTTTTCTGGACTTGGATCAGATTATGAGGCTGCATGGCAGCCTGATCGAATATTACGGCGGGATCGATGGCGTCCGTGATGTTGGTCTGCTCCACTCAGCCATCTCCATGCCGCAGGCTGCATACGGTGGTGAGTATCTCCATCAGGACCTCTTCGAGATGGCGGCGGCCTACTTGTACCACATCGTCCAGAACCACCCATTCCTCGACGGCAACAAGCGGACCGGTGCCGCAGCCGCCATTGTGTTCCTTGCCCTGAACGACATCGAGATCGACAATGACGAACAGGGGGTGGTTGATTTGACCTTGTCCGTGGCGACCGGCGAGACGGGCAAAGCCGAGAGCGCCGAGTTCTTGCGCTCGTACGTTCTCTGAACGTTTTCGCCCGCAACGTGCTGACTGGAATCGCGGAGGGAGACTTGCGAATGGAGCGTCAGGGGTGACCAAACGCACGTCGATGTTTGCCCCAGCCAACACGGCGCCAGACAGGTTCACTTACTCCTGTCCGGTTTGGGCCAGTACGTACCATCTTTTAGCGACATGTGGTACTCTTTGGGAAACATGTCCGGTGTCACGTCAGGGTGAGGAATCTTGAATCCTTTGCCTGCCTTCAAGTGCGCTTTGTGCTTCTCGATGAATGCCTGCCATTTGGGTTTGATCTGCTTTCCTGCCGCGGCAATATCGATATTGCTGCTGTGGCCACCTCCACCGGTGTTCGGGAAGATCGTTTTCAGGGCATCCAAGCACTTGAACATCATATCCGGTTCGTCCAGTCGAGAGACGAGAATCTCGATGCGCTCGTACTTTGCGTCAAGGGCCAGCGCCGCGTTGCTCGCGGCTCGGAATAGCCACTCTTCCGTGGCCTTCGTCAAAATTGCAAGGACAGATTTCTTCAGATCGGCAAGCTTGTCCCGTCCAATAATGCGGCATGCCTCCGTGGAAGCATCAATATCTCCCGACTCCAGGATCGGTGCCAGGTGTTTCCGGAGGGGCTCCGGCATTGGCGCCGGCAACGCCGTGAGCGCGTTTTCTTGAATGTATGGGATATCGCTTTGCAGCAGTCGATCACATGTCTTTACCCACCCCTTGGGGCGGAATGCGTCGTTCTCGCGGAGCGCAATCAAGAACAAGATAGACTCCCCGGGCGACGTTGGATTCTCGGGCACCGGCGCACCCCGCACGACCATCATTTGCGCCGCTCTCTGCAACTCCATGCAGGCCCCGTGCGGTCTTGGATAGATGTCCGTTCTCAGTTTGTAAAACTTGGTCTTCTTCACTTCTCGGGTTAGGGCAGAGACAATCAGAGGGGTGTCGGATTTGGTGCCCACACACTCCATCATGTATGCCCCGGTTGCCACCCAGTCCTTGTCGGGGCTTTTGAGGAATCTTGATGCGATCTTTCTGACGTCCGCGGTGAACTCCTCGCGCCATGATTTCTCGACGAGCCAACGCCGCGGTTCTTTCATCCCATCCTCAAAAGGGTTCCGCTTTCCAAGCTCCCCTGTGAGATAAGGGTCGGGCAACCGCATGCAGAGTTCGGGGCAGGCGATCTTTGCGATATCTTCGTTCCTGGCATTGACGATCTCTATCAGAAGACGCGTTGCCTCCGGCGTGGCAATACTCCCGACTCCGACCACGGCGTTCTCGTTGCCTTTCTTCGCTTCCTTAGTTCGACTGTCTAACTTATGTTGACGTGACGTAAAGTATTTGATATTAGCACCTTCTGTGTTTTCGAGCAACAAGCCGATTCATGGAAGGAGTGATAGCATGGAAGCGAGATATCAAGTTC
>Ga0180432_10004660_pt1 | contig 18684 bp, 11 predicted proteins | sample SS_ome_10_FD_132414 | JGI IMG/M metagenome (GOLD analysis project Ga0180432, IMG submission 132414) | Hypersaline lake sediment archaeal communities from the Salton Sea, California, USA - SS_1_MS_2 metaG | ecosystem: Environmental > Aquatic > Non-marine Saline and Alkaline > Hypersaline >...
AATGAGAAACCGTAGGAATGCCGGTTGTTCGTGACCTTGGCCAGAAAACGATTGACGCCCTTTTTGAGTTTCAATGTGAGTTCCGGCGGGACATCCGTCTTTCCCGCCCACAGTTGTACTTCGCGACCATTGAGAAAACACTTGAACTTCGCGCGATACTTCCACGATTCGCGCTCCGGCCAGTATCCACGCCATTTCGGTTGCCAGGATTCCTCGGGCGCTCGCACGCGGAAATGCACTAGCATCTCGGTCGGCTTCTCCGCGTGGATTTCGCGATAGACGTATTGCGTTTCGCCCGGCGAGGGAGCGGGGCCTCGCGGCAGATCGCACAGATAGCCGTCGACCCATTGCAGCTGGGGATTCCAACGCCGCGTGGCATCCGGCGTGGCCGGGAAGTTCTCGGCCTTGTAGGTCTTTTCGAGATCCGGCCCGGCGGCGGCGAGCGAATCTCGTTCTACTTCAAATACATGGCCGAATGACGAATGCGTATTCTCAACCCAATTCAGTTTGGGCGGCAGATCGCGAAACGGACCGATTCGATACCAATTGTCCAGACGAACGCCCGCTTCGTCCAACCGCTTCTTCCAGCGTTTTTCCAGATGCCGATCGGCCAGCACCTTCCACTGAATCTCTTGGCAAATGTCGACTTCCGGTAGCGGCGGGAGTTCGGCCGCCTCGGCGTTCCAGCAGCAATTGCCCAATAAGGTCATCATACCGAGCGTGCAAACCGTCACTAATCCAAGCGATGCCCGGGGCTTCGCGATATTTCCATCAATGTGACAATGGCGCGACATTTTCATGATTCCACCACTAAGAGGTTCGATTCGCCGTCGAGGCCGTTTGCAGGAGCCTTCGCTCCATTATAGGCGATTGCCGCCGCATTATGCCAGACGCGACACTAATCAATCCGGGATGAAGGCACTCGGCACGCCAGCTATCGCTTTCGACTCACCCGTTCCCTCAGCTTCGCAACAACCGCGGACAATTCGTTTTCGGCTTCCTTGAAACCGCTTGGCGTCTTTTGGGCGGGGCCTTGCACGTAATCGAGCACGATCCGCTCCGCGGCAAGGAACTCGGCGGCCACGTCGGCAACTTCCGCGGCGATATCGATTGGAATGCTGGTTACGCCGTTGGCGTCGCCGTGCAGGAGATCGCCCTGGTTGACGACCAATCCGCCGACGCGAACCGGCAAGCCAACGTGCATGATGTGGCAATAGGCGTGCGAAACGATCGTCGAGCCGGTGAAGACGGGATAGTCGAGTGCGCGGACTTCGTTCAGATCGCGACCTCCGCCGCTGGTAATCAGACCGGCGGAATCGAAGGCCTTGTAGACCGAACACATCACCTCTCCGAAGGTAGCGCCCACCGGAGGGTCGTCGTTGTCCTCGAAGACGACAATCGCCGGGCCGGGCAACTCGGCGAAGTTCTCGACCTGATCGATCAAACCCCCGTAGGCATCGCCCTCGACGGGCGGAGAGCCGCTACGGAAAGCGGCCGTCGAAGCGAAACCGACCATCGGCGGCAGGTCGGGGAAATTGCAGCGAATCCGCCCATCCATGTAACCCCGGTCGCGAGGCCTTACCTCGAACAACTCAACCACGTTGCAGATCGTCGGCGAGTCGAAATTGGCCAACTTCTTGAGAACGTCCTTCATATTCGTGATTCCTTTCAAATGGCATATAAGGTGGCGAGTTTGTACTCCGGACCGCCAAGCGTTTTCAGATCATATCATGCCGACCAAAGCCATCATAGTAGTCGAGGATGGGACGAGCGGATGGATTTCCACAGAGTCCAAATCCGCGTCAAAGTGCCTTTCACGGCCCGGATATACGTCGGCATTCCCCCGCGCTGGAATGGGAGGGATTCCATCCTAAGAGCTGTCTATCCGGGGCATAATATCGCCGCGAAAGGCCACCTCAGCACACCCACCCCCGTGGCGAAAGGCAAGCTGTGGAAGCCAAAAGACCGCAAAAATGCTTCCAATAATTGCAATCCATGTTAAAATACAGGTACTGCCGTTTGGGAGGGGGTTTACGGTTGCAGCCGAAAACTTCGACGAACCAAGGATTGCGGCCAGTGTCGGGTTCGCGTCTTGCGAAAAGTCGCCGCGCCCGACCTCATCACTTTTTGTTCGTTCAACATACGGGTCTCGCGGCCTCTTCAGCCCGAGAACCGTTAGTCGCGGGGACTTTCGGGTACCCTGCCTTGATATTGCCAAGCAACTATTGAACGGTCCCTCAATGATCACGCAAGCAAGCTTATCGCGGAAATCTCGCTACAAGGTTCCATTCGCCGGGTTTCCTGCCGAACTAGACTTTCGCACATTGCCGAAGTCGCCGTGCTTGATCGCTTTGGCGACCATTGTGTTTCTCTCCATGGCGATCAATTGCGTGCATGGCGGAACCCGACGCGACGATGTTCCGGATAGCTGGCACATCACCGAGGGCGCCAAAGCGGAATATCAATCGGTGGGAATGTGCATGAATACCTGGGGAACCATCCGCGGGTCGGCCGTTCTGGTTGCAAACAACTACGTGCTTACGGCGGCACACGTCGCCGACACCAACAACGATCTTGTCATCGACGGCAGTTTCGACTTCTTGTCTTTCAGCGGAGGTTTGCACTCGAAGGTCTGGGGAGCCATCGTTCCAGATTGGCAAGGACGGTTTGTGGCTTCGGCGGGAAAGGATATCGCCATATTCCGTCTTAGCACCCTTGTCTTGGACGACCAGCCGGCCGAGTTCTATACCGATACCGACGAAATCGGGCAGGTGGGAATGATCGTCGGTTTCGGCCAAAGCGGGACGGGAACCGACGGAGAAGCCGAAGAAGATGATCGGGGAACCAAGCGAGCTGGAGAGAACACGTGGGATACGCTGGGAAGCACCTACAATCCCGGGTGGTCGAGCGACATAATGATGGCCGACTTCGACAGTCCTCCGCTCACGCCAACCGCGAAACACTGGCTTCCGGGGAGCCGTTCGCCGCTTGACCACGAGTATCTTGCCGCCAGCGGCGACAGCGGCGGCGGTGTGTTCCTTTCCGACGGACAAGGAAACCAGAAACTGGCCGGTATAACCAGTTTCGTGGCGGCCGCCGACGGAACTTACGACTCCAGCTACGGCGACGCCATGGGCGCAATACGCATCTCTTCGCATCTGGCCTGGCTGACCTCGCAAATGGCGCCCGAATACACGATGACGTGGACCGGCGGCAGCGGCGGATTCAACACCGCGGCCAGTTGGGAAACGACCTACGATTCACAAACCGTCAATTGCGTACCCGGCTCCCTGGATAGCGTCGTGTTCGACATGGCCGGCACCCATGCTGTTACAATGCCGGCCGCCGATTTGGACAACGTAAGAATGACCGTGTCCGACGGCGCCGTAACTCTCGACCTCCAGCAGCAAACGTACACCTTGACGGGCACGGGATTCGCCGCGCCGTCACTGGTCGTCGGCGAAGCGGCCTCGGCCACTCCCACGCTTGCGATCCTCGACGGAACTCTTGCGACGCAGCGTGCATTCCTGGCCCCGACGGTCGGCGACAACGCCGACATGACACTCACCAACTCCGCCTGGAATGCCGCCGGCTCGGTATTCATTGGCGGCACGGATACCGCGGCGGGCGGAACGGCAACTCTCACGGTGGACGCCAATAGCTCGGTGGACATTTCCGGAGATTTGAATATCCGGACCGGTGGCACGCTCGATTCCAACGGTGGAACTATCGCCGCCAACCAGATCACAATCGGCGGCGTACTCGATTTGGACGGCGGAGGTATCACCGCCGATCAGGTCACGGTCGACGGCGGAACATATATCGTTCAAACGTCGACCGAGAGCATAAGCCACGGCGGAATGAATGTGATTGACGGCGACGTGACGCTTAACCTGCCGGGACAGACCTACGCCTTGACGGACACGGGCCTCGTCGACCCGTCGTTGGTACTCGGCGAATCCGCCGGGTTCAACCCCACGCTCGAAATCCTCGACGGAACCCTTTCCACGCAAAGCGCCTTCCTGGGCGCGGTCGCGGGCTCCGACACCGAAATGAGACTGACCGGGGGCGACTGGGATGCTACCGGCTTCGTCTACCTTGGCGGAACGGATGCGGGCCCGGGCGGAACGGCGCTACTTACCATCGATGCCGGCAGCGAGTTGGAAATTGTCGGCGATATAAGCATATGGGACGGCGGCACCCTCGACATGGCCGGCGGAACTCTCATTGCGGAGAATATTATACTCGACGGCGGCGCACTGTCCGGATACGGTACCGTCTACGGAAATCTTTCGATGCTCGCCGGAAGCATCAGCCCGGGCGGGATCGAAATCCTCCCGCTCGAGTTGCTGACCGTTCCCGAACCTTCCTCGCTGACGGCGCTGCTAACGGCGGCCGCATTCTTCATTTTTCGACTAGGCCGAGGACGCAGGAAGACTTCCGCATGACCACTGGTTTTGGTAGGATCACGGCCGACCAATCCCCGGCTTCGTGAATTTCTCCGGAAGGACCCGTCGTAGATGCCCTCGTCGCGCCTCAATACCAAGCGTCTCGCGAAAGCGGCGTTCGGCGTTTCCGTCGTCATCGTAATCTGCCTTCTCGCGCGAAACGCCGCCGAAGGCTCGACTGCCGGGCCGCCGTGGTACGGAATCCTTCCGCCGCTGCTGGCCGCCACCTTGGCTCTGGTCACCGGCCGCCTGCGATTGTGTCTGATCGCCGCCGTGCTGGTCGGAGGATTGCTCAGCGTCCTCGAAGCGGGCTACTCTCCCGTGGAAACCGTCACCGAGGGTCTGCTCCAGGCCGGCGACTTCGTCAAAGATAGCGTTTGGCCCGGGGCGGATGAGCAGGGCAACTACGATACGGCACACTTGCAGATACTCGTATACGTCGTGTTGATCATGGCCATGATTTCGGTCGTGCTGGTGGCCGGCGGTTTGCAGAGCGTGGCCGCGTGGCTGAAGCGTTTCGCCAACTCGCCGAAGTCGGCAAAACTGGCAACCATGGCCGCTGGGTTGGTGATCTTCATCGACGATTACGCCAACACCATGATCGTTGGCACGACAATGCGGCCGATGACCGACCGACACCGCATCAGCCGCGAGAAGTTGGCTTTCCTGGTCGACGCAACCGCCGCCCCGGTTGCTGGGCTCGCCATTATCAGCACGTGGATCGGATACGAGGTCGGTCTGCTCAACGACACGGCCGGAGACTTGGGCATCGGCCGGGATGGATACTCGATATTCTTCGACGCCTTGGGATACCGCTTCTACTGCATGGGCATGATCGCGTTCGTCTTCTTCAGTTCGCTCCTGGATCGCGATTTCGGCCCCATGGCCAGTGCCGAGGAGCGTGCCCGGCGTGATGGGGCATCGCCCAAATACGAAGGAGGGCCGGACGTCTCGAAGGCCTTCTCCGCCTGCGAACCGTACGCCGAGGCAAATGCGCATCCGACGGTCGCCGTGGTGCCGGTAGTTGCCCTTTTGACGCTGTTTATCGGCGGATTGTGGATCGACGGCGGCGGTTGGGCGAAGATGCTCGTAGACCCGACGGCCCCGCTGCGGTTCTCCGCGTGGAGGGAGGCCCTCTCGCAAGCGGACAGCATATTGCTGTTGGCCTGTGCCTCGGCATTCGGCCTGGCGGCGGCCCTGCTGATGGCGTTGGCCGTCGCCCGGATTCCCGTCTCGCTTGCCGCCCGAGCGGTGCTGGTTGGTGGCAGGGCAAGCCTGCTGCCGGTTAGCGTGTTGGTGCTGGCCTGGTCCTTGCAAGGTTCTTGCGACAAGCTGGAAACCGGAAAGTTCCTCGCCAACCTTCTGGCCGATGAACTTTCGCCAAAGATATTCCCGGCCTTGGTATTTCTTGTGGCCGGGTTGACGGCATTCGCCACGGGCACCAGTTGGGGAACGATGGCCATTTTGATTCCCACGGCCACGGCGGTCGCCTTCGAGCTAGACGGCGGCGCGTATGGAGCGGTTACGATCATCAGCGTGGCGGCCATTCTCGACGGGGCCATCTTCGGCGACCATTGCTCGCCAATCTCCGACACCACGATCATGAGTTCAACCGCCTCCGGCTGCGACCACCTGGCCCATGTCCGCACTCAAATGCCCTACGCCATATCCGTCGCCGCGTTGATCCTGTGCGTCGGCTATCTACCCACCGCCGCCGGCATGTCGAAGTGGATAGCCATCCCCGCCGTCGTCATCTTGCCGGGCTTGCTGTTGTTGGGCGTGAAGAAACGAAGTTCGGCAGAGCGATAGTCACCTTTCGCTCCCATAGTCGCCTTTCGCTCCGCGAAAGTAGCGTGAATCGCGTGTCGTTCCTCCACTCCCTCGAGATTGAAGGCCGCAAACGCCAAGCTTGTAGAGTGCGTCGCGACGCACCAAGAATCACGGTTTGCTCCGCCACATGGCGCGTCGCGACACACCCCAAAAGTTACAATCCGTTTCACACGCGACGGGAAAACGACCGCCATCAACTGATTGACAATCCGAGTCGTGCGGAGTATTCTGTCCCCACGTCGGTTACTTATGCTGATGCAATTTGCGACCAAACGGTTATGGAGGGCAAGTGATGCTAAGTCGCGGGATTCTGTTTCTGACTGTTCTCTGGCAATGTGCGACCGTTGGTCTTGCTTATGATTGGAAGCAGGCAGCCGAAGAGCAGGAACTGAGCCCTGAGCAGATTCAACGGCTCGAGCGGGATAAGATCGTATTCACGGACAAGCATACCATGCAGGTGTTTTCTCCGTACGTGGACCCCGACGTGCCGGTCTTCATCACTTCGGATTCCATCCTCAACGCGTATCACGTCTTGTTCGAGGAATCGATTTTGCGACTCGAACAAACCAATTACGCCAAACTGCCGAAGATACTCGACCATTTGTGGGAAAACCTGGAAACCGCGGATCGGAACATCGAGGGAAACTCGGAGTTGGTGTCCGCGGCCAAGGCTCGCGCGAAGATCGTGCTGGGAACGGCTATTGCCTTGATGACCGGCAAGCCCCCGACGACGGACGACCGGATTGCCGCTTTCATTCGCGAGGAAGTCGATCGCGTCGAAGCAGCCGAAGCCCGCGTTAAGCCCGAGTGGATGGGCCCGCCCGACGAACCGCCGCTTGCCATCGATTACTCGCGTTATAAACCCCGCGGGTTCTACTCACGAACGGATGGGTTGAAGCGATACTTCCGCGCCGTGAGTTGGCTGCAGTCGATCCCTTTCGAAGTCGACGACAACGAGCAGTTGCTGGCCATAGTCATGCTGGGTGGATGCTTAAGCGAAAAGCGACCCGACGAAGACAAGCATCGCGAGAGCCGCGCCGCGTTCTTCGGGTGTTTCAAGGAACTGCTGGGCGACCAAGACGACTGGGATTTGCTTACGGCGGCAACCTTTGTTACCCCCGGGCTTAAGCTCGACCTGAACGGCACGGGGCTCGATGCGATCAGAAAGGCAATCAAAGCCAAGGCCGAAGAGACGGGCCACCGCCCGATGGTGAACGATCAGGTCGGATACTTGCCCGGCGAGGTTCCGCTATCATTTCGCGTCATTTCGGCCCATCGATTACCCGACGCGGTGCTGTTCATGCGGACGACCGATCCGTCTTTGGGACGCACGTTGCCGTCGGGGCTCGATGTATGCGTTGCCTTGGGTTCCGACTACGCGAAAAGCCGTTTGGAAGGACGGTCGAAGGAAGCAGTGATTGACACCATAGAGCAATCGAAAGACATCTTCACCGGCTCCAGCCTGTATTTCGACTACCTGGATTGTGTTTCCACGCTGCTCGACCCGCCATCGCCCGACGCGCCGGAGTTCATGTCCCGGGATCCCTGGCAGGCGAAGAGTTGCCAGACAGTTCTGGGAGGTTGGGCCCAGTTGCGGCATACTTGGGCTTTGCAAGCCAAGGATACGACGATGTTCTACTGCACAACCGAAGCGGAGACGCCCGTGGGTTTCGTGGAACCCGTTCCCGACTTCTTCGCGAGACTGGAGGAACTGTCGAAACGAACGGCCAAACTGCTTCAACACGCGGACGCCGAAGTCGACAAGAGTTTCTCTGCGATTGCTCGATTGCAGAGTATCCTCGCGACGCTGGAGGCCGCGCGAGAATCGAAGGCCGGTGATGATGATTTCTGGGGCTCGTTTAGTGACTCCTTGGTGTGTTATTCTCTTGAAAAAGTGATGCGAGGAAGCTATGGAGAAATGACTTCGGAAGAGGCAAAAGCGCTTGTCGACGAATCAATCCCAAAGCTCAAAGGTCTGATGGACCGGATAGAACGCGGTGAAACTCCCGCCCACCCATTCGTTGGCTACATGAGCGAATCGGCCGAGAAGCCGCTCCCGGAACTCTGGGAGGACCTTGCAACGCTCTCGGCTCGGCTTCGTTCCATCGCTCAAAAACACCTTGATAACGAACCTCTGGATGGCGACGACCGCTACTTCATCATCAAGTACGGAGAGCATCTAGCGCCGCTGACATTCCACCTTGGCACTCCCACGGAAGTCCCTCGGGACGACGCGCCGCGAATCATCGATGTCTTTCACAACCCCATGAAAGGTGTGTATCTGGAAGTCGGTGTCGGCAGACCGCAAATCATGTACGTGCTGTATTCCAGCGAAGGCGAAGAGTACTTGTGTCGCGGTGTGGTCATGCCGTATCACGAGTTCCAGTCCACCAAGCGGCTAAATGATCACGAGTGGAAAGGAATGCTCGCGTTCTTCGACCCGCCGGCTAAATCGACGCAGCCGCCATGGCTGCGAGAGACTTTCGGGAATGACGACGATGGTCTGCCGAGCTACGTAACCGTGGGCGGCGGAATTGCTGTTGCTGCAATTGCTCTGGCGTTCTGGCTAAGATCGCGACGGCGGCGAGAGCTTCGGCGGCAGTAGAAGCAGCGAGTAGGACTCGTAGATTGTTGCTACTCCGTCTCATAATGCTCGATCTTCGGCCAGTATTTCTTGAAGTCGAAGCCGGGACTGTTGTCGCCGTCGTGACAGGCGGTGCAACGCTTGTCGGAGCGGATGTTGGTGGCTTCTTCTTTCGTGACGCGCATGGCCTTTTGCAGCTTCTCCTGCAAGGCCAGATCGGATCCGGCCTCGGCCTTGACGTGTAGACTGCCCGGGCCGTGGCACGATTCGCAGCCGACGTTGACAAGCTTGGGCGTCTTCTCCTCGCTAAGGTATCCGCCCTCGTAAGGGAAGTAGCTGGTCGGGTGCCAGCCGATAACGTGGCAGCTTATGCATTCGGGGTCGAACTGCCGCGGCGGGTTGAGCTCTTTCAGCGTCTTGAAGGCCTTGGCGTGGCCGCTCTTCTTCCAAACGTCGTACGACGGCTCGTGGCAATTCTGGCATTCCTTCGAGCCAACGTACTTGCCATGGCTCTCCCGCTGCGGGTGCGGCACGGGCTTGATGCTTAGGCCGCCGAAGCCCAGACCCTTGAGCTGAGTCTGATACGAGGCCATCAACAGCCGCATGTCCTCGGAGGCTTTGAACCTTGAGTCCAAGGGCACGCGTTGATAGCGGACCATCGATTTCGGCTGGTCGTAAATACCCAGCACCACGGCATTCATTCCTTTCTCGCCGACCTCGATTAAGAGGGTTTCGGTGCCTTCGATCTTATCGGCCACCGCGGGAGGCTCGGCCGCGCCGCCGGCGGTCACGACCAGATCGAAGTCGGGAAACTTCTTCGCCAACTCGATCGTCTCTTCTCGCGTGGCGTGTGCCAGCAGTATCAGGTAGTCGGCCTTGCCTTTCATTTGCGGGACGATTTCGGCCAGTTTCGCGGCCGGGTCGGCCAACTCGATTTCGTCGTTGTTCATCTCCTTCTGCAACGTCTTTCCGAGGATGGCGGTGATACCCAATTTCCTCCCGGCCCGCTCGACAACGCGCCAGTCGGTCGTTTGGTCGGCGTCGAAACCGAACAGTCCCACGTTTGCCGAGACAAAGGGGCTTTGTTGCGAGGGATCGCTGGCCGCGGCGGCAAACAGCTCTCCGGCCGGCAGCCGCAGGTCGGTCTTGCCCAGGCCGATGGCGTCGTATTGCATCTTGCGAACGCTTTCGACCATTACCTGGAACTTCAGTTCGGCTTGGCGCCCGGTTCGTTTGGCCAACCCGCCGACATCAATGCCCACCAAGGGCCAACCCTTGGCGCGAAGTTCCTTGAACAGCGTGTGTCGTCGACTAATTCCACCCTTCATGCGATCCAAACCGGCGCAACCGCACGGCTCGATGTATCCCTCCTGCCGACCGCTGATCAAGATGGCCAGTTTCGGCTTCGGCCAATCGACGAAGATCGGCCCGTTCTCCTTGATCGGATCGAACGGCGGTCGGTCGCCGGCGCCTTTTCCCGAATGGGCGTCTTCGGCCGGTTCGGCCTTTGGTTGCTCTGCTGCCGGTTGTTCCGCAACGGGTTGTTCGGCGGCGGGCTCCTCGACAGCGGGCTCCTCGACAGCGGGCTCGTCGACAGCGGGCTCTTTCGTGGTCGGCTCCTCGGTCGTCGGCTCCTGGGGCACCGTTGGAACGCTTTGGTCGCGCAGCGGGTTAGCGGGTACGACGGGTTCCACGGCCGTTGTCTCCTCAACCGTCGGCTCCTCTACCGCGGGCTCTTCAACCGGCGGTTCTTCAATCGGAGGCTGCTCCGCCGGCGGCTCTTCGACGGGTTGCTCAACAGGTTGCTCGACAGGTTTCTCAACGGACGGCTCTGGAAGTTCAACCGGCTTTCGCGATTCGGCCTCGACCGATTCTTGCGGCGTGGTGGTCGATTGGGCACCTTCGTCCGAGGAACTAGGACAACCGGCCGTCACCAGCAGCAAACCGGCAACAAGAAAGGACCCTAGCACGAAACCACGAGAGAGATAATTTGCGAACATTGGAAAACTCGATTGGGTGACAAGTATTTGAAGCAAGATTATTCTGACGGAAGTATTAATTCGCGACGCAACCTACAAGATCGACACCGCCGCGCGTACAAGTAATTATCCGACGCGTAAAGGCTACTGGCCCTCGATGGCAATCTTTACCGGAATCCGCAACTCGGGCGTAAACGGATGATTCGTCTTGAGCACTATTTCGCCGAACTTCTTCATCCGTGGCCCAAGGTAGGCACACGGCGGGGAGCCCTTGGGGATTTCAACCGTAAGCGGCGTCTGCGTGGCGGCCCCCTCGCCCACCGCCCGCGTCTCGCCGACGGTTATCTTCAACGAATCGGGCACCGTGGCCAGCGGCGCGAACTTAACATCATTTCGATGTGTCCCTCGGACGATCAATTGAAACCGCCGCGATAAACCTTGCGAACTCTTCACGGTTAAGACCAACACGCCCGCGTCGCGGTTCCATCCCCGACCCACGATTGAAATGTCGCTGACCAGCGTTCCGGCCACGGGCACCACGACGGCCGGGGAACTCTCGAGGCCGGTGGCGATGAGAATTGTCTGCGTAAACGGCCCCAGAGGCAACCCCGGTTTAACGGTCACTTTCAACGAATAACCGCTCTTCACGTCCTCTATATCGGCAAATTGCTCCGTTTCCAGCGGTTCTAATTCCACGTCGAAGTACTGGGCCGTGTCCTGGTCGGAGAGCTTGAAACTGCCCATTTCAAGGGTTTCGTCGAGTGTGCAGTACAACATTGCCTCGGCCGTGGCGGTCTCGCCCACCGCCAGGCGGGGGAAGTCCACCTGCCTCGGTGCCGCATAAACGGCCGCCTTGATCCGGCCGGAAACGGTCAACTCGACCATCTGGTTGTTTGGATCGTTGGTCCGAATCTTGGCCGTCTGGCGGTATTTTCCGATGTGCTCGTCAGCCGTCCACTTCAGCGAAACCTTGGTCGATTCTCCCGGCGGGACCTCTCCGCGGTGAACCTTGCTGGCCGTGCATCTGCAAGAAGTATCGTCGACCGCCAGGATCAAGGGGCCGGTGCCCTCGTTTGTGAAAATGAAATCGTGCCTGCCCTCGTCGTCAACGTCCATGACGCCGAACTCGTGGTGCGGGTTGTCGATGCTAACCTTGGCCACGCCGACGCCGACGCTCGGCCGCAGCGGGTTCGGCCCATAGGTAACCTCCCCCGGCCACGGCGCCGACGACATCTTCACCGTGGCCGTGCCGACGCCGATGGCCAACCCCAGAAGCGTTGCGGCAACGACGATTAGTGCGGCTGTTTTGTTCATTTCAATACTCCACCCACTATCTACTCCGTTTCTGTTTCTCCAAAGGCCAACGGGTGCCATGCTCCACGCTTGCGTGGGCATGAGTAGTAGTTTTCGCCTTGCTTCAAGCATGCCCACGCAAGCGTGGGACATGGCACCCGAGTATTTTTCAACAGAAACTACTTACGCGGCTCGGCGGCCATGAGTTTGTTTTTCGTTTCCTCGTCGATCTTCTTATCCACATGCGGCGTGAGGCGGTCCAGTCGCAGGGCCATTTCGCGCTGGCGTCGGAAACCGGCTATGTCGCCCGTTTTCCACAGCGCCAGCGCCAGGTCGGCCCGGTAACGGCCGCTGTTGGGATACAACTGCACGGCGCGAGTATAGGATTTGACAGCACTGTTAATAGCGGCCTTCTGGGTTTCCGGCCAAATCGCTTTCTCGGCGGCTTCCATGTAATGGTCGCCGGACGTTCGCCAGGCTAGCGACGAGTTGGCCGCCAGTTCGACCGCCTTGGCGTTGCTTATCTCGAAACGGCGGTAATCTTCCTCCTCTTGCGATTCGGCCCATCTGGCAAGGTCCATTATGGCAATGTTTCGCCACGGTTGCGGAGAAAACGGATCAGCCTCGGCGGCCAAAGCCAAGTGTTCGTTCACCATCATGTCGAGTTGCTGTCCAGCGGCCTTTTGCAATTGCAGACGACAACCCAGCACCGGCTTGTAGCCCGTGAAGTAACATCCGACCGCCAAACCGACCATCACCGCCAAGCCGACCGCCGCCGGTGGCCAACCCATGCGTCGAGCCTCGCCCCGTGGCATGCCGAGGGCCAACAGCAGCCACAGCGAACCGGCCACGCCGGGAAAACCAATGCCGCCGGCCGCCAGCAGATTCACCAGCAACACCACGACTCCCACTGCCGGAAGATAGCCCGGCATGTTCCCCTCGACGACCCACTTGTAAGACGAAGCGAGACACACGACCGCCAAGGGGAATCCCAGCACCAGCGCCATGTAGCTCGGCGCGGCGGAGCTTATCATTCCCAAGGGCAACGCCAACAGGAATCCCGCGGCCGTGCCGCCGAGAATGTGCAGCGTGCCATCGGTTCCATTGCCGCCTTCTTCCCCGTTATCATTTCTCCGCAAGTTCGCCCAGAAGAAGCAAGCCAGCACGGCCAGCATTGCCAACATGGCGGGCGTGCCGGCGGTTGCCCAGATTTCAATAATGAAGTTATGAGGGTCGGCCACTTCCTCGCTGGCTTGCGGCAGCTTGTATTGCGTGTACTCGTGCTGAAAATTTCCCGGCCCGCAACCCAAGAGCGGCTTGTCGGCGATCATCTGCATCGACGATTGCCAGTATTCCACTCGATAGCCGAGCGACTTCCAAGCCGGCGCGAGAAAGCCGCCGGCAGTTGCCGCCGCCATGGCGATCACGACCACCACGGCGCCGACGGCCGGAATCTTCCATCCGAACTTCCACAACCCATCTTGGCGCATCACGACCAGCAACGCCAAGCCCACGGCCGTCGCCAGCATGCCGCTACGGCTTTCGGTAAACACCAGGCACATTGCCATCAGCGCGAGACAACCGATAAACAGAACCAGTCGCCAGAGATTCTTCGGGTCCCTCGACCAGCGGCCAAAGGCCAACACGCCGACACCCATGACCAGCCACGGCGCCAGCAGTCCGGCCAGCGAGTTGGTCAGCGCGAATGTCGCCGTCGGCTCGTCGTCCTCCAGGCGGATCTCGAACGCCGTCCGTTGCGGCGAACCGGGCGGGAACCAAATGCCGGCCTGGCGCATGGCCGCGTCGGGGTCGGCCTTGTAGATCGCCCGAGTGGCGGGCATCTCGACCGTGCGTTGATAAACACCATAGCCGGAAAGCCCCACGGTCAGCGCGATCATAACCGCCACCAAACCGCGACGCTCGGCCGCCGTTTCGACGAGTTGTCTGGCAAGCAAGAAAGCCAACCCCAGGGCCACCCATTGCCAAAGCATGTTAAGCGCCGGGCGAGGGCTTCCGTTATACACGGCCCAAACGGCCGCCGCCGAATGCCAGCCGACCAGCAGCACCACGGCCGCGTCGATCCAAGTGAAACGCAGGCGGAACTCCCGCAGGGCGACTTGGCTTAGCAACCAGCAGATCGCCAGCACCAGCCACAGCATGACGACCGCCATGCCGTCACCGTGTACGCCCACCGCTTCGCTCGGAAACAACGGCCTTGCAACAAACAGCGCGGTCATAGCCCCTAAGAGCCAAGGCCGAGCCGATCTTGCTAGGTCGCTGGGTTCCATCAGTTTCTTTCCTTGTCCCCATTTCTCCTCGAACGCCGGCCGGCGGTTTCCAAAATGCCGATCAACAGCAGCATGCAGGCGACCAGCAGCAGGATAACGCAAGCCCCGCCGAGGTTGACCTGATGCAGCAGCAATGCCCCCAATCCGCAGGCGGCCGTTGCCAGATATATCGTCCACACGGCTCGCGGTTCGCTCATGCCCAACTCGACCAGCCGGTGGGAAAAATGACTCTTATCGCCGACGAACGGGCTGCGGCCTTCGCGCAGCCGGATGACCACCACGGTAAACGAATCGTAAAGCGGCACGGCCAGCACGCACAGCGGGGCCAGTATAGCGTGTCGCGGCATTTGCCCGCCGGCGAAGGTGGCCGTCATCGTGCCCATCGCCAACAGGTAGCCGACCAGATAGCTGCCCGCGTCACCCATGAAAAGCCGAGCCGGGTAGTGGTTGTGCCAAAGGAAACCGACCAACGCCCCAACCAGCACCAGCAGGAACCCGGCCACGAACAATTGCGGCCCGCCGCCGGAAGCCTCGGGCGAAAGCAGCACGACCACGGCCAGCATGCCGGCGGCGATGGCGGCCACTCCGCCGCTTAGGCCGTCCATGTTGTCGAGCATGTTGAACGAATTGGCCAAGCCCACGATCCACAGCACGCTGATCGCGGCGGTCAGCATCGGCATGTCGACAAACAGCGTCATCCGCCAACTATCCTCGGCGGCCACGACGGCGATGGCCACGACGGTTTGCACGGCCAGTTTCGTCTTCCAGCCCAACCCGCGTCGGTCGTCAATTAGCCCCAGGATCATCATGGCGGTGCCGCCGGCCAACAGTATCCACAGCTTAGCCGACTGTTGCCAAAGCCCGGGCAGATGCGGCGCGACGAACTCGGGCAGCTTGGCCGCCAAGTCCGGCATCTTAAGCAGCAGCCACAACGCCAGTTGACCCACGGCCATCGGCAGCACGATGCCCAGCCAGATACCCAGCCCACCGCCGGTTGGCATGTCGCTTGAATGAATCTTCCGCTCGCCCGGCTTGTCGACCAAGCCCAGCCGGGGCGCGTATATTCGCACCATCCAACAAGCGATCCAGCAGATCAACATACTCGGTACCAAGGAGCCGGCAATCAGCCACGTCATCGAGCCGCCTCCTTCCGTATCTTTTCGTGCAAGTACGCTCGGCAGTCGGTGAAAAACTCGTGGTAGTCCTCGCGTCGATAATCGGCGAAGGTCCAATCCCCGGCCGGCTGCCACCGCTTGCTTCGATAGTGGAGCGTAACCTCGCCGTATATTCCGCCGGACAAGTATATCCGATGGGCATGGTCCTTCGTCGAGGCCAGTACCAATTTCCCCAGGCAGAGATATCCCGGGTCTAGGTTCAGCGGTCGCGACTCGTCGTGACCGGCCTCTTCGGCATACTCTTCTTCCCAACGGTTGGTCAGCAGCTTCACCTCGGCCAGGCTGTCTTGCTGGAAATCATTGTCGAAGACGAAGAACCGCTTTTGTATTTCACTGCCCATGGTCGGCTGATAATAGTCGGTATCGTCGAAGATAAACCGAGGGCTTTCGAACTTGACCGCTCCCCAAGTTTCCTCGGCGCGCCGCCGGGCCCAATCGATGGCCGCCTCGTGCCGGCTAAAAACGGCCACCAGCAGCAGAGCGGGATTGGGAGCGGTTGGTTGGCCCATGGTTGCTTTCGTTGATTGTTGTTGTGCCTTGCGAGTAAACTGTAAGTCGGGTGACACCGATGATTTTGCGGAGTCCATCATACTACTGCCGAAAAGCTGGTTCGCAAAATCGTCGGTGCGGCGCAGCCGCAAGAGGGTTCGTCATCTCGCGGATCCTCCTGTGCCTTCGGCACCCAGACGTTTTTCCGAAAACGCTTGCTCGCATGGAGAATCCACTTCGGAAAAAACATCTGGGCCACCCGGGCGGATCGGTATCGAGTTCCATGCCTCTGACCGTTTGACTTTCTCTACCACTCATTTTACCATGGAAGCGATTCCGCGATAGGCGGGCATGCGGAAGCCTAACTAATTTCCAGCAAAGGAGTTCCGGTTATGCATAGATGTCTTTCCGGCCGAGGGTTGACGTTTGTGGCGGTCGCTGCACTCGTGGCAGTCCTTTTGCCGCGGAACGCCAGTGCCCAGGGCGATTTCAGAATCGTCATGCCCGGCATGGACAAGAAGGCCGACTCCGGCCCGCCGCCGCCGAAGTTCATCGTCGATATCGAGGCCGACGGCAAAATATCCATCGACGGCAAACTCGTGGCCAAGGACGAGCTGAAGAAGGTGATCGAAGCCAAGGCGGCCGAGGGAAAACGGACCGTCGTGATCCGCAGCATCGTGAAAGACAACGGCGACGTACTCCATTTTGGGTCGACTGGAGAGGTCATGCGCCATTGCGTCAAGGCGAATATCGAAAAGATGACTTTTCAACAGCGAACTTCGCTGAGCCCAAACATCCTCCTGATCCTCGTCGACGACCTCGGCTACGGCGACTTAAGCAGCTATGGAGCCAAGGACATCGACACGCCGCATATCGACCGGCTTGTCAAACGCGGAATGAAGTTCTCGAACTTCTACGCCAACTGCCCCGTCTGCTCGCCGACACGGGCCGCTTTGCTGACCGGGCGTTTCCAAGACACCGTGGGCGTGCCGGGGGTTATTCGTACGCACGCGAAAAACTCTTGGGGATACTTGAGCGAAAAGGCCGTCCTGCTGCCGACCGTTTTGAAGAAGGCCGGATACGAAACCGCCATGTTCGGCAAGTGGCACCTGGGCCTTGAGAAGCCGAACCTGCCCAATCTGCGCGGCTTCGATCACTTTCACGGTTTCCTCGGCGACATGATGGACGACTATTACAACCATCTTCGCCACGGCAACAACTATATGCGAATCAACGAAAAGACCATCGACCCGGAAGGCCACGCCACCGATCTGTTCACCGATTGGACCGTCGATTGGTTGAAGGAGTACGACGGCAAGAAGCCTTTCTTCCTCTATCTGGCCTACAACGCGCCGCACAGCCCGATCCAACCGCCGGCCGAGTGGCTTCAGAAGTATCGGGCCCGGCATCCCGACGTGCCCGTCAAGCGAGCCAAACTGGCCGCCTTTATCGAACATCTAGACGACGGGATCGGCCGAGTTATGGCCGCCTTGGATGCCTCGGGCAACATGGACAACACGCTGGTCATCTTCACCAGCGACAACGGCGGCTCGCTGTGGCACGGCGCCAACAACGGCCCGCTTTCCGGCGGCAAGCAAGACATGCTCGAAGGCGGCCTGCGCGTGCCGATGTGTGCCGTTTGGCCGGGCCATATCGCGGCCGGATCGAAGAGCGACCGCGTGGCCTTGACCATGGACCTGTTTCCCACGCTTTGCGAAGCAGCCAAGGCCGACTTCGACGCGACGATCGACGGGCGAAGCATCTTGCCCACGTTGCTCGGCAAACGGCAACCGCCGGAAGATCGCACCCTGTTTTGGGTTCGCCTGGAAGGCGGCCGCCGCTACGCCGGCAAACCGTACTACGCCGCCCGCCGCGGCGATTGGAAACTTCTGCAAAACTCGCCCACCGAAAAGTTCAAACTGTACAACCTCAAGGACGATCCCAAAGAGCAGACCGATCTATCGAAGCAGCACGCGGACGTATACGCCGAGCTGAAGAAGGCGCTCGACGCCCACATCGCCGCTTGCGCCGACGTGCCCTGGCAGCCGCCGAAGTGAGGTGTATAATTGTTGCGTGAGGTTTGATTATGATTGTAGACATGAACATTCCCGCGACCCCCGTTCATCCGGGCGAGATTCTCGCGGAAGAATTCCTGGAGCCGATGGGCCTGACGCAGACCGCCTTGGCGGAGCATCTCGACGTGCCGGTGCGTCGCATAAACGAGATCTGCCGAGGTCGACGCGCGGTCTCGGCCGAGACGGCGTGGCTGTTCGCCCAAGCCTTCGGCACGTCGCCCCAGTTCTGGCTAAATCTGCAATCGCTCTACGAATTGTCGCGAGCGAAGAGCGAAGGCCGCTTTCACGAGGTGGCGGAGATATCGACGTAGTTCGTATTTCGCATAGGCGGTGATTCGTTCGGTCGAGATAAGCAATTGGAACGCGAACCCAGAGCCAACGACTTCCGTGGACAGCAACCCTTACAAATCGCCCGTCGAAGCGGAATCGTCGCACGACGACACACAAGACTCAAATTCCGGGCAAGAGTCACGGCGGCACCTCTATCCGCTTTCATCGTTTCTGGCGTTGTTCTTTTCCGCGG
>Ga0180432_10004662_pt1 | contig 18671 bp, 21 predicted proteins | sample SS_ome_10_FD_132414 | JGI IMG/M metagenome (GOLD analysis project Ga0180432, IMG submission 132414) | Hypersaline lake sediment archaeal communities from the Salton Sea, California, USA - SS_1_MS_2 metaG | ecosystem: Environmental > Aquatic > Non-marine Saline and Alkaline > Hypersaline >...
AACGGTGACGATTGACCCTGTGACGGGCAAGATTACCTACGAGCCGGACGAGAACTTCAATGGAACCGATGCCTTCACGTACCGGATCTGTGACACCGACGGCGTGTGCGACACGGCGACGGTAACGGTGGATGTGTTGCCGGTCGACGATCCGCCGGTGGCTGTGGACGACGCGGTCTCCACTCCCGAGGACACGCCCGTGCTGGTCTTGGTGGCAGCGAACGACTTGGATCCGGACGGTGCAATTGATCCAACATCGGTGTTCATCGTATCGGGTCCTTCGCACGGATCGGTGGCCGTCGATCCGACGGTTGGAGAGATCATCTACGAGCCGGCTCCCAACTACTCGGGGCTCGATTCACTGGTCTACCAAATCTGCAACCTCGGGGGTGCGTGCGATGTCGCACAGGTGGACATCGTCGTCACGCCGCGCAACGATCCACCGGCCGTCGCTTGCCTGGAGACGGTGGTTGTCGATGGAACGAGAATCGGGATCCAGCTGCAGAGTTCGGATCCGGACGGAGACTCGGTGGCCTACGAGATCCTTGTGGAACCCGAGCATGGTGAGATCGTCGATTTCAGCGCGACGGAAGGTAGTTTCATCTACGTGCCTGATGGGACCATTGGACCGGATGAGATCGCCTATCGGGCCACGGATTCGTCGGGGGCGACGGACGAGTGCGTTGTACAGCTGTTTGTGGTCGCGACGGCTGGTGGCGGCGGCGAAGGCAGTTGTGAGCTGCACGTGATCATCTCGGAAATCGCATGGGCTGGAACCCGAGCCAATCCCAGCCACGAATGGATTGAGCTCCGCAATATGGAGAATACGCCGGTTGATCTTGACGGATGGACGCTACGATGGCGGCGGGAGCTTCCTGAGATGGACAGGCATGCACTGTGGAAGGCGGTTGCACTCACAGGGGTCATCGATCCGTACCGAGCAGACGGTGGCTTGGAATTCCGGCCCAATGAGATGCAACCGGGCACGTGGTGGGTGTTTGGTGGGCAAGACCCGCGAGACGATCTCTTCCTTCTTGAGCGCGGTTCCGACGAGGCGGTTCTCCACATTGTGGCGGATCTGGTCTACGAGGAGACGCTTCCGCTTGATCGCGTTGTCGATCTCGATGATCGAGGAGATGTGCTCGAACTGGTCGATCCATCTGGCTGCGTCGTGGATACGGCAAACACAAACAACGCTGAGCGGGATGGATGGGCTGCGGGAAACGTGGAGCTAGCTGCAACCATGGAGCGAAGCGACCCGTTTGAGATCGATCTCGATCGGAACTGGCACACGAACCTTGGGATGGTCCGAACCGAGTTCGATGCATGGGCGAACTTCATCCATGGAACGCCAAAGGCCGGGAATTCGCCCATCCTCAGCGAGGTAGCAACGACACAAGGTCTTGGTGCCACACGTCACTTGATGGAAGAACCGATCGTTCTGCAATTCGAGCCACGGCTGGAGTGGCCGGTCGACGATGCATTGTGGCAGGTGCTCGTAACCCGCCCAGATTCGGAGCATGTGGTTGACGTGCAGTGGACACTTGAAGTGGGCGACACGGGAGATCCCGAAATCCACGTCTCTAGCGACGATTTTCGTTCGGGCGAGCTTGACATATGGGTACGCACACCGAGTGGCGATGTCCTGATCGCGCCGTATTTGATTGATCGGTAACCTGGGCTACAGTGCCTGTGGAGAAGGATCTGCGGCATGCGAGAGCGGAGGTTTTTGGGCGCATGGGAGAGGCTGTTGGTAGGGGAACGACCCGGACCGGCCGGCCGGTGGCCAAGGTGGCTCGGAGAACATGGGTGCTGGTGGCGGTGCTGCTCTGTTTCAGTCCGGCGGCTACCGCCGTGGATCTGAGCGGACAGTTTCGAGCGAATCTGGAGATGTCTGAGACCTCGTTTCTCCAGCTCAAGAGCATGGCGACCATTGTGTCCGCATCGGGAGATACGTGGCGGACGTCCGGGAGGATCCTGTGGTCGGACGGCGAGTTATCACTACTCGATCTAACGGACGATCGGACGCTCGGACCGTTGTCAGTACGCACCAGAACCGTCTTCGATCCCGATATCGGCTTCTCCTACCTAGGTTCCACCGTGCGATTCGGGCTTGAAGGGCTACAGTGTAGTAACTACACCTTTCTCTCCCACGATCCACTGGCTTCGTACGACCAACTGATGATCAGAGGATCGTTCAGTTCGGTGACCGTGACGGGCATATCCCGCTTCGGACTATGTCCTCTTGCGTTTCGCAGCATGCAAACCTCCGCACGATGGTACATTCCAGGCTGCAACTTGCACATGGATGTAGGAGGTGCATTCAATTGCGAGAAGGGATTCGAGTCGTTCAAAGCGACCGCACGGTTCCCGGAGGTTGCGTTTCTCAGCAACGAGACGATCGAAACCGAATGGAGGATCACGCTTCGGTTTGAGGAAGATCAGAAGAGCTTAAGTTCGTCTCTGCGAATGAGAGCGAACCGTATCAATGCATGCATGACACCCTATGTCCAAGCCATCGGGAACGGGCCGTTCTTCTCGTTGGAGGCGGTTGAAGTCTATGGCTGGGTCGTCGAATGCGCGTTAGAGAATGCCATACGACTTCAGTTTGCAATATCTCTTGATCCGGCGCGCAACGGAGAACTGACCGGCGATGCGGACTACTGGGAGATGTGGAAGCTACGAGGCTCGGTGCGAAGCTGCTGTGATCGCGATCTACGGTGGGAGGTGGCGACGTACTTTTCGGAATCCGGAGGCGGCTTGTTCGGGCGGGCATCGACGACCATGTCTGTAGAGATTCCGTTTGCGGACCGGCTGACGGTCAGGTTGGGCACCGCACTGAGCGAGCTGTCACCACGGTGGACGCTTGCCTTTGGAGTCGATCTTCGATTCTGATCCACGTGTACGCTGCGGCAAGCAGGAATGTATCCGCGCGTCGGTCTAGCCATCGGATCGACAGGGAAAACGAAGTGGAGGTGCAAGACGATGAAAAGACGTGTTGCGTGGCTTGTCCTAGCAGTGATTGCCGTGGCAATGATCGGAGTTCTTCTGGTGCTCGCTCAACAGGATGCATCGACAGAGCAAATCACGATTGAGGATCTGTACAGATTGCTGACAACAGAGGATGGAAAGAACCGCTTGGACGTGCTGGAAGGGTGGATTATGGATATCGATGCGGAGGTCGATCTGATTCACTCCGTTGCGGAGCGGATGCTTCAAGAGCAGTACGGTTTCTTTGAAGCGGAGGAATGGACGCTCGAAGACCTGAAGTTCCAACTCAATGTCATCGAGACGATGGTCCAGGATCTGAAAACCTGTAGCGGCTGCCCGTAGCGGAGTTCTCCGCAGGATGGTACAGCGAGGGAGGCTTGTCTTGCAGGTTTCCGTGGCAGGAGTGATGTATGCTACGCCTTCCTGCGATGGGGCGGCACGGAGCCAATCGTGGGAAAGCGGCAAGACTCAGTGGCGATGTGGTGGCGTGTGCAATACGAGAACTACCGCTCGACTCGGTGTGCAGTAGATGATCGATGCGTGGCGCGACGTGCGAAACACGACTCGCAGCACAGACGATGGCTCGGAGGTGGCACTTTTCCCCCTGCCGCTGCAGTCCCGCGTGAAGGAGCGTGCACTATGAATGGACAACGCATTGTGTGGGCCATGGCTGCTCTTCTTGTCCTGACAATGGGTGAGGCTGGTCTGGCGCTCGATGTGGGCGAGATTGAGGAACTCGTCGTATCGCAGATCATTCCGGAGCTGTCGATCTCGTCGCACTACATTGCGTTCCTTCATCCGACGCCGATTGGCAAGAGTGACCAGCTTGCACCGTACGCGCCGACGCCTATCCCGGAGTCCGTGGACAGCCTCCCATGGCTTGTTCCCTACGACGTAGAGCGGACAGTATGGCTCATGTGGATCGACCTCCAGCCGTACGCGCGCTATGCCCACGACACGCTGTTTGTGCTCATCGATGTGAACGACGGTAGCTTCTCGGTTCACGGCGAGCAGTGGTGGCCGGTTCTCAACGGGATCTCTCTGTGGGTTGACAGTTCCGAGTACTGGGATCAGGAGAACTGGATGGCGTTCTCACTGCCGGATGGAATGCCGAGGGGGAACGCCCTGCCGGACTGCGAGCCCGAGCGTCCAGGATCTGACTACTTTGACTGGGCACTGGTCATCAACGGATGGTCGCACGGGCAACCTGGGCAAAGAGGCTTCGAAGCAGATGCACGAGGCGTTTGCGCGGCCCTCAACGGCCTTGGTATGCGAGTCAGCGTTCTTGAGCCTGGGGAAGCGTCCCCAGAGGCTCTGGAAGCATTCGTGGTGCGGTTGTTCACTGAGATCCCGCTCTACCATTGCTGTGATCGGCTTTATGTCTACATCACCTGCCATTCGTCGCCCGGCTCGCTGTGGATTGGCGGCGAACGACTGTCGAGCACCGAGCTCGCGCGGATGCTCACCACGCCGGGAGAGACCTACGTTCCGAGCCGCGTGTACGTTCTTCTCGAGGCGGGATACGGCGGGAGCTTCCTGCCCGATCTCTCTGCGCACAGCAACATCAACCGCGTCTGGACTGCGGCGGCTGCTGACGAGCCGTCGTACGGTGACACCGACCCGGACTCAGACCCGAATCCGAACGACGTGGGGGGGGAGTGGACCAGCAGTTTTCTAGCAATGACGGATCGATTGCTTGCAGATGATCCGATCACGACCCGGGCTGTCGAATACGGGCGGGAATACGTGCCGATGAACCGAGCCATGCGAGCGTCGGGAGCGGACAACGCGGCCTTCCTCGAAGGGCTCAGTGCTCCGGCCGACTACCTTCTGACCGAGGAGAGGGCCGAGTACCTTCTCACGGCGATCGAGTATCTTGCGCGCTACGATCGAGCGCATCACGCTGTTGCCGGTAACCTCGAGGAGATCATCGAGCAGCACGAAGGCGCGCCTTGCCTCGAGTTTCTATGGTTCCTCCACCGATCGGCGCGACACGACCCGCTCCCTGCACCAACGCCCGCATTCAGCTATCGGGTGCTCAAGGGGTATGCCCGGGACGTCGCCCACAGCGACTGGTGGGAGCACTGCGACCTGTTCTGGGACACGTTTACGTCACCGGATACAAGCGGGTAGCCAAGGCGTAGCCAGAGAGGAGACAGAGCAAAAGAGGGGCCCGGACATGTGATGCTGTCAATCGAAACGATCTGCAACGACGCGTGAAGGAAGGAAACGGATGGAACTTGCTCAACTGAGATTGGAGCATGAAACCGCGCTGTGCGAGTTTCTCGCCGACTTTGCTGCAGCCGATGAGACAGATATCCCAGCGTACTTCGCGGATCCCACCTGGTCGCATGCAGAGATCGTCGAGGCATTCGCCAGGCAATCTCGTGGTGAAGGTCTTGCGGAAGGGTGGGTTCCCGGGTCGACGCTGTTCCTCGTTCACGAGGGACACATCCTCGGCGTAGCCAATCTTCGACATCGACTGACGGATCATCTGACCCGCTTCGGCGGGCATGTTGGATTCAGTGTTCGCCCGTCTGAACGCTGCAAGGGGTATGCGGCATGCCTACTGGATTTGGTGAAGGAGTACGTTCTGCGAAGCGAGCTTGGAATCGATCGGTTGCTTGTCACATGCCATTCTGCGAACGCTGCATCCGCGCGTGTCATCGAGAAATGCGGCGGGATCCTCGAAGATGAATCGTACTACGAGCCTGAGAAGCACAGCGTTCGAAGGTACTGGATTCCACTCCGTGACTCGCGGACAGTCTCAAAGGCAAAGCAAGAGCGCCCCGGATCGTAGGCTGAGTTCCCCCTCAAACCTTAGGCACCACCCGGTGGTCGCACGTTGTTTCGCTGGTTCCTACCCGAGCCGGGGCGCCGATGGAAACCGCACTACCCTAGCACAGTGTTAACGGTTTGTCAAGTTTTAGGTGATCTAGGTCTATCTATCTGCGTCTATATGTCTCTTAGAAGTCGGTGGTGCGGCAAAGAAGGGTATGGACAACTCCTTGTATACTGGTGGTCATATCATGCCGCGCAAGTACTACCGCATTGTCTCAGTTCAGGATGCCGTGCGCAAAGCACGGATTGTCGCCGGATTCACGTCGGCGGAGCTCGCCAAAGCAGTTGGCATCTCTCGTCCGATGCTCTCATCGATCGAGAATGGCGCGGGGACCAGCGTCAAGACGGCGCACAAGATTGCCGCTGCTGTGGGCCGATCGTTCGAGCGGCTGTTCGAGGTCCAGGACACGCGGTAGGCATGGCCGAAGCTCCAGCGTGCGACGACGGAGCACAGAACCCGGTGTCCCTCAGGATGCACCGGGTTCCGCGGTGATGGCAATGTAGCTTCAGAGTGGGGTGCCTAATCCTCTGCCGGGGGCGCTTCGGTTCCATGCCCCAGCAGATCGGCGATGTTCGCCCGCGGATCGATGACCGGCTCGATCATCGGTGTAGCACAGGTCATCAACGTCGTGACGCCGGGGCCGTGGCCGGCCAAAAGGCAGTCGCTGTGAACAACGATCCCAATGGTGATCGCTCCCTTGCGGTACGTCCGCCCGTAGCGGTTATCATGATCGATCAACGCGACGAAATCACCGAAGCGGATCTTGTCCAGCTTGTAGTCGGCGACGGTTTCAGGATCGCTGGTCATGATATCGTAGTCGCCGGTGCCTGGCTGTGTGGCGCCGACACCGGAACCCATGCACGCCGCGGGAACGAGCGTCGTGACAGGCACGCGGAGCTTCCCGTCAACCTCATCGATGCGCAGCTTCTGCAGCACATCGGGGTCAAGATTGAACAGCGAAACGTCGGGATAATCCACCAGGCGCAACCCCTGTCCGCGACCGCGGATGATGATCTTGTCGTCGTAGGTGAGCTTCTCCTTCACCGAGCGAGGAAGCTCCACGATCACGTGCTCCGAGCCACCATGATGACCGATAACGTAGCCGGTGCTGTTCTTTGCCTCGCCGGAAACGACTCGCGCCGCGTTGCCCGCGCAGGCATAGAGCTGAAGAGAAACGTTCGGATGCTCGTACGGCTTCTTCGTGTTCGCCGTGCAGCTGACACTCGGTTCGACATGATCTCCTGCCCAGCCGAACGCGGCGTCACCGACAGCCACGTTGACACTGATTCCCCCAATCGACGGCAGGATGAATGGCGAGCCTTGGTGATCGACGCCCCAGCGTGCCCGTGTTCGTGGTGGTCCGGGTTTGCACTGCAACAGGAATTCGACGACTCGATCTTCGTTTGTTCTTAGCATGATGCCTCCTTCGCGTGATGGATCCTTGATCTCCGTTGGATGCAACTGACGAGGGATTGTACTCGCAGGTCGACCGATGCGGTATCGGACGGCACCTGGTTGCCACGAGCGAGTCTGGTCGCTACGCTCTGCACGGTTGGCCGCAGGAGGAAAGCATATGGCAGAAGGACTCTACGATCGGATCTACGAGATTGTGTGTCGAATCCCAGAGGGCCATGTAGCGACGTACGGTCAGGTCGCCCGCCTTGCGGGCATCCCCGCCGGTGCACGGCAGGTAGGCTACGCGATGGCGGCTCTCGGACGCGGAGCGCCGCGTCCAGATGTGCCATGGCATCGCGTCGTGAACGCCAAGGGAGAGTCAAGCATCGGTGGAGAGCAAGTTGCTCGCTTAGAGGCCGAGGGCATTGCCTTTGACGAAAATGGACGGATCGACCTTCGAGAGCATAGATGGCAGGACGACGAACAGGAGATGCTCTTCGGATGAGATTCTCAGTCATGCGATCAGTCGGTGGTGTTGTCGTCCTTGCGGGGACGGTGTTCCTCGGAGCTTGTTTTGCTCCGGTGACTCGCCCAATCGCCGACTTCACGTGGTGTGCTGACGGTTCCGCCGGGGCTCTTGACTACTGGTTCATCTCCACGTCGACAACGGTTCCGGATCATTGGATTGAGGGTCTCCGTTGGGACTTCGATGACGGAACAGCGCCTGTTGAGACGGCCTGGAATGCAACCCACCGATTCGACGAGGAGAAGGTGTACCGCATCACGCTGACAGTTCGCGACGATCGCGGTGTCTCAGGGACGGTAACCAAGGAGGTTTCCGTCACGATGGCGGCCTTTGTCCATCCAGGATGGTTGCTGACTCTCGGGTGGCCGGCCCAGGTAACGGGCATTGTTCAGAACCGATCGAGCAAACGACTCGACATCGTGGTCGTGAAGGCGAAATTCTACGATGCGGACGGTGTCAGACTGACCGATGGAATCGCGGAGATCGCCGACTTGGAGCCAGGGGAGAGAGCTGAGTTTTCGATTCGGGCGGAGGAGTACTCGACCCGGATCTTCCACGCGACGGTTGCTGTCGATTCCTTCTCCAGTGATTGCCCATATGGGGTGCCGGTGTTCAGCGGCGGTTCGTCGAATCCTTGAGCAGAGGTTGCTTCATGAGAGGATGTCTAGTCCTCGAAGGAAGACGCGACCCGTTGATGGAGTTGTGCCTTGGTTGCATCGGAGGTAAATGCCGCATCGACTCCGGCAAGAACTATTTGCTTGACGTCCTCCCGTTCCAAATCGAACGTGCGCACGATCGCTGCGAACTCATGCGTCAGATCGATTTGAGACATCAAGCGGTTGTCTGTGTTGAGTGTGATGGGAATCCCCAGGTCGAGATAGCGCTTGATCGGGTGATCGGCATAGCGGTTCATGAACCCCGATACCTGGAGATTGCTTGTTGGACAGACTTCGAGTGGAATCTGGAGCGTAGCGACCCGCTGTTCAAGTGCCGGGATCTTGAACAGGTGCACCCCGTGTCCAATGCGAGACGCTCCAAGGTCGATCGCTTCCTTGATGTGCTCGGGGCAACAGCTTTCACCGGCATGGAGAGTTACCGGAACGCCTGCATCGTGCGCGAGCTCGACAGCAGCCTTGTGAGCCGTCGGCGAGAAGCCACGCTCGGGTCCGGCAAGATCGAAGCCGACGACGCCGGCGCCGCGGAACTGGGCTGCAAGCTGTGCAACCTCCATAGACCGCTCAGTCGATTCGTTTCGTAGGGCGGAAAGAAGGAGGCCTGCTTCAATTCCCAGTGCATCTTTCGCACGAGCGCATCCGGTGGCTGCAGCCTTGACAACATCTCTTGGGGATAGACCTTCTTCGGCGTGGAGAAGCGGGTTGAAGCGGATCTCGATGTAGACGACGTTCTCCTTGGCGGCATCCTCACAAAGCTCATACGCTACGCGGTCAAGAGCCGTTGCGGTTTGCATGACGGCGACAGTGTACTGGAACGACTGGAGATACCCTTCCAGTGAGCCCTTGGATGGAGGGACTACGGCCTTGCGAAGATCCATAGACGCAGGGAACTGCTTCTCGGCGGGGAGCTTCTTCGCAAGGGAAAGGAATGTCGCGAGCCGCAACGATCCATCAAGGTGTACGTGAAGCTCTACCTTCGGTATGCGACGAAGCCAGCGGGTCGTCATGCTGCCACTCTACGCGGTTTCGATGTTGGGATCAAAAGACGGTCGCCCAGATGAGGAACCCGACAGGCGTGGCGCCGTTTGCGGAGAGTCGAGATCTCATGAGCGGTGACGCGCGTATCGACCCTCGCATTGACTTCCCTACACACCCTAGTTCGTCGGAGAGCTGGGGGGATCTCATCTTCGAGTTGTCTGAGGCAACGACCGAGTAGGATGTGCGGTCGGTGTCCGGATGATGAGCGCTGCGATCGACGAGCGGTTCTGGCAGGCGGTGTCAGAAGAAGGACTAGACAGGTCGCTGCTCGAAGTGCCCATCCTGAGAGACGACTCGAACGAACCCCGGAAATGGGAAGTGCGGGACGTACGTGACGGTATCCCGCTGCGCGGCACGGCGGAGCAACCCCACACGAGTGCGAATGCCGAGATCGGGGTCGGAATCGAACACGCTGCCTCGTTCAGGCTGCTCTACGAAGACCGGCGCGATCAATGCATCGCCCATGTACAGCAGCTGTGGCGTGCCCGACCCAAGTTCAAAGGCGATGTGGGATGGGCGGTGTCCCGGAGCGGCGATGGTGCGAAGCCCGGGCTCGACCTCTTCGGTCCCACCAACGAGAACGGTGCGGTCGGCGATCTGCTCCGCCAAGGCCAATGCGATCTCTTGCTGGCTGTCTTCGTAGAATGGCTCAGGATCGCCGCGCTTGCCGTCGCTGATCCAAGCAGACCAGAGTTCGCGATGTAGGACATAGCGTGCATTGCAGTAGACGAGATCGTGATGTCGATCGAGCAATCCCCCAATGTGGTCGGTATCTCCGTGCGAGACCAGTACCAGGCTGATGTCCGATTCATCAACGCCGATCTCAGCCAATCCCGTCCGTACTGTCGAGCTGTCCAGACCGCCATCGATCAGGATGTGTCGTCCGCCGAACTCGACCAGGAGACAACTGTGGGCGCCATGGACCCATGTCGAGGCTTCGGCAGGCGGTCGTTTGGCCTCATCGCCATGGGGGGGGAGCAGGAGATCGCATACGCGGATCTTCGGCGCTTGCTGTGCCGAGCGGATTGCCGTACAGACAAGATCTCCGGTGCCTAGTCTGTGTGTCGGCAGCCTCAAGGTCGAATCCCATCGGAATCCGCCTGGGCCATGCGCTCTTGAGGACGGAGCATTTGGCGCTTGGCAGAGGCCACCTTGTGCGAGAGACGATCCGTCGTCCCAGGGCGGTCGTCGATCTTGATCGAGAGCGTGACACGCCCCGCGCGTTCGAGGAGGACATCGCGGCAGGCCCTAATCACCGCCATGACCTCGGCCCAGCTCCCTTCGAGATTCGTCCCCATCGCATGATGTTCGTGGGCGATCCCGCTGGATTCGATCACCTCGAACACGCTTGCGACATGCTGGCTGAGGCTCTCCCCGATGCCAATCGGGACGATGGAGAATTCCGCAATCATCTGTGCCTCCTTGATTCTTACGATCAGCTCGGGACCCGGGAACGCCGCTTTCACATGTCGATTGGCTGATACCTTCTTGCGAACCGCGCTACGGCCGTGTGCCGTACTCGAGGACGTAGCTTGACTGATCACCGACCCCCGTGATCGAAATCGTCCGCTTCGATGGGTCGAGGACGATCTGAGCCCATGATGGCGACGTGTCCTGGTCGACGAGCGCCTCAAACGTCACGTAGTGTATCCCGTCGATCTCCTGGTACGCGTTGCTGTGATCGTGTCCCTGGAAGACCGCGATCACATCCCCGTCATTCGATAGGGCGGCCTGGATCTCCGGTTGGTTTGCGACAAGAGGACGTCCCCATTGCTCGATGTACCGGTCGAGCATTTGGTGCACGAAGAGGATCGTCGGCTGATCCGATGCGGCGAGATTCTCTCGCAGCCAATCGAGCTTGTCTGCCGGGAGGAAACCGCCGATACCAGTGTACGTGTGAGCCAGGTCGGAGCCATCGACTGCGTACTGCACATCGAGGACGATGAAATGGTACGCGCCGGCGTCGAAGCTAAAGGTTGTGGCGTCGACCCCCAGGATCGCCTTGTACTGCTCCTTGTCGAGGTTGTACACGTCGTGGTTGCCGATCACGTGATACCGTGGTCCGGCAAACGTTGCGCAAAGCGCATCGGCCCACGCGAGGATGTCGGGGATCCGTGCAGGATCCCCAGGGTCTGCGCCAAGAACGACCCATCCGTTGACGAAGTCGCCGAGTTCGATGACGAAGTCCGCGCCCCAGCTGTTCATCGCAGACGTGAACGCGAGCAATCTCTCCTCAGTATGCGTCATCCACTTCCCCTCGAGTGGGGAGTCCGTGTCATGGGCGTGAAGATCGGCAAACAGACCAAACCGCACCAACTCCGATTCCGCATAGCCAGCATGTATCCAGCTTAGAAGGACAAGCAGCGCGATGGCGCACGATCGCCTCGTCATGAGGCCTCCTCTTGTAGGGCATCCCGCAATCTTCGACTAGAAGATGAGGTCCCAGCTGCTTTGAAGTCCGAACCCTTCGATCGTGATCGTTCGTGAGGCGAGATCAAGCGAGACCTGTGCCCATGTCGCGGGGGCGGGATCGGTATGATCCACCATTGCGGCGAACGTGACGTAGTGGATCCCGTCAATCTCCGCGTACCGATTGTCATGATCGTGTCCTTGGAAGACGGCGATGACGACACCCGATTCCTGCAAGAGTTCGCGAACCTCCCCGTTGTTGGTCACCGCCGGGCCGCCGGCATTAGGGTCGAACTCCGAATCCAACGGTTGGTGGATACAGACGATCGTTGGCAGCTCGGTCTGTGCGAGATCTGCGCGCAGCCAGTTGAGTTCGTGCTGAGGGATCAGACACTTGACCCGCATGAAGACATGATCGTAGTCATCGCCTGCCGGGTCATTGTACTCGGCATCGAGGATCACGATATGGAACCCGCCGAGGTTGAAGCTGTAGTACTTCTCGTCGACGTCGACGGCAGCGAGGAACTCCTCTTTGGACAGGTCATACAAGTCATGGTTCCCGAGCACGTAGTGCACCGGACCGTCAAAACGCGAGAGCAGGGCAACGGCTTCGTCAAGCAATCCCGCAATCCGCGCACTGTCTCCGGGAGCCTTTCCCATGACGAAGGCTCCGTTCACCAGGTCTCCGAGTTCGATGAGCGCATCGGCCGGCCATGTGTTCATCGCATCAACGAATGCGGTCAGCCGCTCGGCGTAGTTCGTCATGACCTTGCCTTCTACGGGGGAATCGGTGTCATGGGCATGTGCATCCGCAATGATGCCGATTCGGACTGCCTCCGCACTGGCGACCAACGACCCGCATACCAGCAGAATGAATGCACAAGCGAAAGCGCTGATCCGACGTAGCCTATCTCCCATGGTTGACCTCCCGAGAATTCCTGAGTCGATCGATAGCCTAGCGGCCGAGACGGCGCGGGGCAAGGGTTGAGTTCGCCACGTCTGCGGGCTACGCTTCGACACGATGAACGAATCGATGTCGATTGCGCAGCTGCAGAATGAGATTCATCGCACAGCAGTCGAGCATGGCTGGTGGGAACAGAAGCGGCCATTCGGTGAGGTCTTGATGCTTGCCGTGACGGAGTTGGCCGAAGCGATGGAAGCGTACCGCGATGGGAATCCGACGAGTGAGAAGATTGGAGGATTCAGCAAGGTGGAAGAGGAGCTGGCGGACACGATCATTCGCATTCTGGACTACGCTGGTGGCATGGGGCTAGACATCGAGGGCGCGCTCTGCGCAAAGATGACCTACAACGAGACGCGCCCGTACCGTCATGGCGGCAAACTCGCCTGAGCTTCCGCTATGAGGCTTGAGCGGCATCGCGGCCGAGCTCGAATGCACGTGCGTTGGTCTCTATGACCGAGTCTCCTTTGCCGGCAAAGAATTGCTCGATTGCAGTGAGCAACACGCGCTCTGGGAGATCAAGGAACGGTGAGCCGGCGCCGAGCATGACCATGTTGGCCGCCTGCACGGCTCCGGCTTGCTTCGCCAGGGTTGCGGCGTCAATGAGGCGATGTGTGGACACCGTCTTGATCTCTGCATACACGTCCGATTCGTCCGGGTAGTTGGGGATATTCACCAGCGGTGCGGTGCTACTGACCAAGGCGCCGCTCGGAGACAGGTAGGAGAGGTAGCGAAGCGCCTCCATCGGCTCGAGGGCAAGGATCAGATCGGCCGTCCCCTTCCGAACGAGGTTCGAGTGCAACGGCCGGCCGGCATAGCGGAGATGGCTTTGCACGACGCCGCCGCGTTGCGCCATCCCATGAACTTCGGCCTGTCTGACGTGAAGCTCAAGCGATCGAGCAGCTTCGCCGATGACCGCGGCAAGGGCGAGAAGCCCCTGTCCTCCAACTCCGGCAAGGATCATGTTCCGATTCATCGGGCTTCTCCTCCCTCTGACGCTGTTCTCCGGGCTCGCCGCCTGGCCGTCTGTATGCACTCTCGCTGGGCGATGATTACCGACGGTCCCGCGTGAGCGATCTCCTGCTCAAGAATGGCCACGTTGTCTACATGATGGTTCTTGTGAGGTTCGATCACCCGGATGTGGTCCGGATCAACGCCGAGACCGGCGCAGATCGCGGCGAGACGATTCGTGGCGGAGGATGGCTGCCCGCCGGTCATCGCAATCGTCAGGTTGTCGACGATAACGATGGTAACGTTGGCGTTCTCGTTGACACAGTCAAGCAAGCCGGTCAATCCCGAATGCGTGAACGTCGAATCACCGATCAGAGCGACCGCTCGGTCGAGTCCTGCGGCCGCGGCTCCCTTGGCCATTGTGATCGATGCCCCCATCTCGACGCACGTATCGATCGCATTGTACGGCGGGAGAGCCCCCAGCGTGTAGCATCCGATGTCGGAGAAGACCGTGCCACCCTTGCCCTCCCCGTTCAAGACCTCATTGAGGAGGTTGCACGTGTCGGCGTGGGGGCAACCGGGACAAAGGGCTGGCGGGCGCGGTGCGGGGATAGAAGACGGTTCGGCCGTCTGCACGTGCCCGAGCCCCAGGGCAGCAGCGACGGCTTGCGGCGTCAGCTCACCCACTCGGGGCAAGTGCCCACTCAGGCGACCATGGATGATCGGGGAGGACCGAACGGGCATGCCGCGCAGTTTGGCCTCGACATAGGGGAACCCCTCCTCGAAGACGAGGATGCGCTCACAGGTTCGCATGATCTTCTCGAGAAGCGTTTCCGGGATGGGGTACTGACCGACCTTGAGTATTGGGTGGTCGTTCTTTGCGCCCACCGCTTCAAGCACATAGCCGTGCGCAATGCCGCATGCGATGATGCCGAGGGATCGATCAGCGCCGTCGGAGTACTCATTGAACGGGCTTCTCTCACTATCGTGAATGAAGTCGGCTTGGCGCTCGACCAGACGAGCATAGCTCTGTCTGGCGAGGGCGGGAAGAAGGATGTATCGCTTCGGGTTGTCGGGCAGGGAAAACGGATTGTGCTGTCGCGCCTCCCCGGTGGTGATCGTCCCACGCGAGTGCGATAGCCGTGTCGTCATGCGAATCAAGACGGGAATCCTGTGTCGTTCGGACAGCTCGAATGCGTACGACGGAGCTTGATAGGCCTCCTGCTGATCTGCCGGTTCGATGCATGGCATCAGCGCCAGGTCCAGGTAGACGCGGGAGTCCTGCTCGTTCTGCGATGAGTGCATCGACGGATCGTCGGCCACATTGATAACCAGCCCGCCGTTGGCGCCGGCGATGGCCGAGTTCACGAACGGGTCAGCGGCGACGTTCAATCCGACATGCTTCAGGCTAGCCATCGCTCGTTTCCCTACATAGCTCGCGCCAAGAGCGGCCTCCAATGATGTCTTCTCGTTTGCTGTCCAATGAGACACGACATCGCCTCTGGCGACCTCAGGACTCCGGAGGATGTATTCCGTGATCTCCGTCGACGGAGTTCCCGGATAGGCGTACGCTGCGGAGAGACCGGCATCAAGCGCTCCCTGGGCGAGGGCTTCATTGCCCAACAGCAATCGGATTGGCATGCGACCTCCTATTGGCGTCTAGCAGCGGCCGTTCGGACGACCGCCAATAGGGTACGAGGGCTATCACACGTTGGCAAGGAGGGAGCAACAGGAGATCGGAGAATCGGTTGGCGCGTGCCTTCAAGCAGCGCCGTCGGTTGCTCAACCCAGAACGGACAGATATACTGCGCTCGATTTCTTCTTTAGCGATCTATCCAAGGGGGACACCGATATGGGGCAAGCCAGGAACATCTGCTTGGTCGGACATTCCGGATGCGGCAAGACGGCGCTTGCGGCTGCATTGATGAAACGGGCGGGAATCAAGGAACAGCCCGCGTTGGATGCATCGCAAGAGGAGAAGGAGCGTGGCTGCACCATCGATCTAGGTCTCGGCACGTACTTCGCGAACGACCTGACTGTAACCCTTCTCGATACACCCGGCGGTGACGAGTTCGTCGAGGAGATGTACAAGGGGGTTGCGGTTGCTGATCTCACACTGATCGTCCTCGGTGCCGATCGTGGTGTCGAGGTTGTCACCGAGAGGGCGTGGGATATCACCGGGAACGTCAAGCGACCGACCGCCGTTCTGATCAATCAGATGGACAAGGAGAACGCGAAATTCGACGAAGTTCTCGCTTCGCTTCGCGAGCATTTCGATGGCAAGTTTGTCCCCCTCCAGCTTCCGATTCGAGAAGGGAACAACTTCGTCGGACTTGTAGATCTTGTCACAAGCAAGGCTGTGTACTTCGCTGACAAGGGCAAGACAGAGATTCCTGAAGACCTCGCGCTGGCCTGTGAGGCGGCTCGCGCCGGCCTGTTGGAGGAAGTCTCCACCTATGACGACGAGTTGATGATGAAGTTCCTTGAGGATGAGGAGATCACCACGGCCGAAGCGGCCAAAGCGTTGACCGGTGCCGTGGCGTCTGGCGATGTGGTGCCCGTTCTCTGCGCGTCGGCTACCGAGGGCAAGGGCCTGGATCAGCTGATGGACGCGTTTGGCGCTCTGGCGGCGACGCACGGAGACGGGGCAGCTCCATGCCGAGCCGTGGTGTTTAGCCTTTCCAATGACCCGTACCTGGGCCGACTGTCCTACGTTCGCGTTCTTGACGGTACGTTGCAGGAGGGCAAATCGCTGGTCGAGGTTGGTACGGGACACAAGATGGATATCCGTGACCTGTATGCATTCGAGGGGACGACGCAGAAACGCGTTTCGCAAGCGGAGCCGGGTCATATCGTAGCGATCGGCAAGGCAGAGGATCTGAGGGTAGGGATGACGATTGCCACAGATCAGACGGTTGAGGCCTATGCGATGCCAGAGTTCCCGAAGCCAGTTTACTCACAGGCGATCGAACCGAAGAGTCAATCCGATGTCGAGAAGATGAGCGAGGCGCTACGGGAGATCTCCACCACGAAGGTAACTCTGAAGGTCGATCGCGATCCGGTCACGAAGGAGATGCTGATCCATGGGATGGGAGACATCCATATCTCAGTCTTCCTTGAGAGACTGAAGAACCGATACAATGTCTCGCTGGAAACGCATCGCCCCACGATCCCCTACAAGGAGACGATCCGCAAGAAGGCGGAGGCGAAGTACCGCCACAAGAAGCAGACCGGCGGTCGTGGTCAGTTCGGCGAAGTCGTCCTCCGGCTGGAGCCACACTCCGGCGAAGGTGGGTATCAGTTCCTGGATGAGATCAAGGGGGCATCGATCCCCGGCCAATACATCCCCGGTGTCGAGAAGGGAGTCCTCGAAGCGATGGAAGAGGGCAATCTGGCCAAGTATCCGGTGACGAACGTATCGGTCGCGGTATTCGATGGGAGCTTCCATCCGGTCGACTCTTCTGAGCTGGCATTCAAACTCGCCGCGCGACACGCGTTTCGGGATGCATTCGATCAAGCACAGCCGGTCCTGCTTGAGCCCGTGATGAGCGTGGCTGTCAAGACGCCGGAGGAGTTCACCGGCGATATCATCAGCGATGTCAACGGAAGACGCGGCAGGATCTTGGGAATGGAACCGACGGGCAAGACCACGGTCATCCGCGCCGAGGTTCCACTGTCCGAGATGCAAAGCTACGCGCTCGATCTCAAGTCGCGCACCCAAGGACGCGCGACCTTCCAGATGGAGCCTGCGGGCTATCAACCGGTTCCGGGGAATCTCCAGGACAGAATCATCGCTCAGGCCCAGCAAGACGAGGAATGAACGTCCGTCAGCACATGCAGACGAGGGCAGTCACGGTGACGCCCGACGCCCCGATTTCACAGGCGCGCGATCTGATGGAGGCTCATGGTTTTGGGCTTCTACTCGTCGTATCCGAAGAGGGACGTCTTGAGGGGTTTGTCACCCGAGCTGGACTCAAGGAGATTTCGGACTGGGAGATGCCGGTGCGCCGGTTCTCCCACCCGGTGAAGCTCACCGTCTCTCCCGACGACACGCTCGAGAAGGCGGCGTTGATTCTGTTGTCGAATCGTTTGGTCGTCTTGCCAGTTGTATGGGAAGAGAAGCTGGTCGGCGTGATCAGCCAAGGGGAGATTCTACGCGGACTTACACACGGTCTCGGAATTGGCTTGGAGGCCACGAGGCTTTCTGTGAAGATACGAGACGACAGCGAGGACCTCTACGATGTGCTTGCGATCCTCCGATCTCATGGGGCCAGAGTCATTAGTATTGCGCAAACAGGGGAAGACGACGGGACGCACGAAGCGGTTCTCCGCGTGCAGGGAGTTGACGAGAAGGAGAGGCTTCGAAGCGAACTGGAGACGGCCCTGAAGCGTGGCCAATGAGGCGGGTTGAGATTTGCACCAAGAAGCGCACGGAGTTCGTCGACATCACATCGGTGGTTGACGACGAAGTGAGCGGCTCGGGGATCCGTGAAGGTGTCTGCATCTTGCACTGCCCACACACGACCGCCGGACTAACGATCAACGAGCATGCCGATCCGTCTGTTGCCACAGACATGCTGAATGCGCTGGATCGACTGATCCCCGAGGACGGCCCGTGGATGCATCGAGAAGGGAACGCTCCCGCCCACCTCAAGGCCTCATGGATGGGGGCGTGCGTGCACGTTCCCATCTGCGAGGGGAAGATCGCGCTCGGCAGATGGCAGGGCGTCTTCCTATGCGAATTCGACGGTCCGCGAGCGCGGGAGCTCTGGCTGCGGTTCATGGCTTGAACCGGTGCTTTGAGGCATGTACAATCCGCCAAATCGGGCGAGTGCGCCAGCGTAGCTCAATGGCAGAGCAACGGTTTTGTAAACCGTAGGTTGC
>Ga0180432_10004663_pt1 | contig 18667 bp, 12 predicted proteins | sample SS_ome_10_FD_132414 | JGI IMG/M metagenome (GOLD analysis project Ga0180432, IMG submission 132414) | Hypersaline lake sediment archaeal communities from the Salton Sea, California, USA - SS_1_MS_2 metaG | ecosystem: Environmental > Aquatic > Non-marine Saline and Alkaline > Hypersaline >...
ATACTCCTCCGCACAGACATCGGCATCCCAGGAGACCACCACCCGGTCGGCGTATCCTCCGTCCGAGGCCTGCACCCCCTGCGCCGGCTCCGGCGGCCCGTCGCAGTCGTAGCGGGCAACGCCCATGGTGGCCACGCCGAAGCCGTCGGCCGTGCCGTCGGGGTTGACGATGCGGATGCTCTCCACCCGATCGCCGTCGGTGGCGTGGAAGCCCAGGAACATGAAGCCCTGGGTCCAGTCCGGCGTGAGCACGCCGGAACCGGTCCCGTCCTGGGCGATGGCCTCGAAACTGCCCTGCCCGCTGTTGGAATCGATGTACAGATAGAAGGCCGCGGTCTCCGGCGGCAGTGTCAGGAGCAGTTCCCCTGCGTGATGGGTGAAGTAGACGTCGTACAGATAACCCGGCGGCGTCTCGGGCCAGTACCAGGTGCCCGCACTGAGATGCTCCACCGGGATGCTGAACAGCACCTCGCCCCCCAGCGGCGAGGGCACGTCGGTCACATCCTCACCGTAGGGCCGCGGGTCGGCGGGAAACGCGACCATCACGTGCGAGCCCAGGGTGGTGGGCGGAGGGCCGTGCCCGGGCGAGCCGTCGAATACGATCTCCGCCTGTGCTCCGGCGCCCGCCAGGAGCAGCCCCACCGCGAGAGTGTGCAGCCTACGTCCAACACGCCAGGACCAGTTCGATACCGAGGGCATTGCAGGTTCTCCCCGTGTCTCGGGGGAGCACGCCGCCACCGAGGCGCGCCGGTCGGTCCGGTCCGGCAGAACTCACTCGTCGACCACGGCGGACTGCCGCACTCGGCGGTCGTCGCCTGCTGCCGGAACCGGTCCTCCTGCGTGGCGACGTCACGGCGAGTCGACAGGCATTCACCCGCCGCTGTCAGTTCTCCCCCAGGAGGTGTCCGCAACACGGATGATACTGCTTCGCACCGGGCGAATGCAATGCGAATCGGTGGCCGTCAGGGACAGTCCGGTGCCGCGTGCCCGAAGCGCGGCTTGACCGCGGCCGTGTCGATGGAGTTGATCAAGCCGTCTGCCGTCAGGTCGTAAGAGAGGGTGCTGTCATCCACGGCCACTCCGAAGCGCGGTTTGACGGCCGACGCGTCGATCGAGTTGACCAGACCGTCGCGGTCGGCATCGCCCGCCAGTGTCCGCCCGCTCACCGTGCCGGTGGCCGGCGCGCCGTAGACCGAGGTCATGCCCTCCAGCGTGATGGCGCAGCAGTCCTGGTCCGGCAGGGCCGGATCGAACCCCATGGCCAGTATGCCGTCTGCGCAGTATTCCCCGTCTGCCAGCGAGACCCCGACCGTGCCGGTGTACGCCGCCTCGCTGCAGGCCACCTGCACGTGCTCCGGCGTGACCGTGGCCGGATCGGCCGAGCTGCTCATCGCCAGGCGAAGCGTGCGAATGCCCGGCATCCGCGGTTCGATCCGGGCGCCGTCGGGGGACAACTCCAGGCAGAGCTCGCCGGCGTCGCCGTGCGGCAGCAGGCTGCACACGCTCACCGCCTCGAACGTCATGTCCTCACATTCATCCGGCAGGTGGTTGAGGTTGCAGTCCTGGCTGCTCCCCTCCTGGATCTCGCAGTCGTCGTCCAGCCCGTTGCTGTTGCAGTCCGCGAAGGTCCCGGGCGCGTGCGGTGACTCGTACGCCCCCATGTCCACCCGGCACTGCTGGAGGCGCGGCTGGTCGTCCAGGTCTTCATCCGGCAGGTGCTCAGCGTAGTTCGACCCTGCGTTGACGCACGGCGAGCCCTCCGCCAGTCGCAGGTCGTCGTCGTCCGTGCCCGGCTTGCCGTCGGGACCGTCCGGATCGAGAAACAGCGGATCGGCGTCGATGTTGCCCTCGCCCGGCCAGCCGCCGTGGACGTCGCTGTAGCTGACCGCCGCCGTCGCGCCGGCGCCCAGGTACAGTTCAGCATCCCCGTCCCAGAGAATCGAGCCCACCACGACCAGGTGAGACGTGCCGGAGCACACCACCCCGGGCCCGTAAGCGGCGGTGTTGTCACTGAGCGTGCAGCAGATCAGCGCCGACTGGCTGGAGCTGCTGTACAGGGCACCCCCCAGGGCGGCGGCCTCGTTGACCCGCAGAACACAACCCACCAGCAGCGGCGCCGAGCCGTTCTCGTTCACCATCGCCCCGCCGGTCGCCACCGTGCTGTTCTGCCGGAAGGTGCACGCGGTCAGGACGGGGCGGCTGGCGGAATCGTTGTACATCCCTCCCCCGTGTTCGGCGAGGTGCCGGGTGAAGGTACAGCGGGTCAGCACCGGGGCCGAGGCATCGTCGTTGTGCACGCCAGCACCCTCCTCGGCCCGGTTGCCGTCGAACCGGCAGTCGGTGAACAGGGGTGTCGCGGCCTTGGTGTAGACGGCGCCGCCGTGGTCGGCGTAGTTCCCGGTGAAGGTGGTGCACAGAACCGTGGGGCTGCCCTGCTTGATGTACATGCCGCCCCCGCTGCGTTTCTCGTAGAGGCCGTTGTCCGCGTTGCCGGCCGTTACCGTGAAGCCGTCGAGCACGGCGGCTTCGTCGGTGCCGTTTCCGGTCACCACGGTGAAGCTGTTCTCCTCGTTGTTCTCGAACTCCGGCCCGTCGTCGCCCGCCAGGTCGCCACTGAGCACCGTCTCGCAGGCTTCGGCGTCGCGGGCCTCGGGATCGTCGGTCCGGTAGCCGGCGTAGCCGCCTCGCAACGCCACGCCGCTCTGCAACCGGAACGTCGCCTCGCGGTCGCCGGCGGTGTAGCCCTCGCCCTGGTCGGGCCTGTACATCCCCTGCCCCACGCGGATTTCGCTGACGGCGCCCCCGGACGCCTCGGCGGCCGACAGGGCATCCTGAAGGTGTCGGAAGGCCGTAGCCCAGCTCGTGCCGTCCCCGCCGGCCGGCGCGTCGTCGTCGACATACAGGACGGTGCCCGGACCGCCCTCCACCACCCGCAGCGACGGGTCGCCGAAGAGAATCCAGGTGTCGAAGGTCTCCACGCCGACAGCCCCGTACTCGTCGATCATCTGGCAGCCGGCCGCGAAACACAGCGTCCCCAGGGTGGCGTGGGCCTGCGACGTGTACAGCTCGACGAACGCCTCCTGGGCGGTCAGCGGGGGCTGCCAGTACTGGCTGATCGACGACATGTACGCCCCGATCGCCCCGGTGGGCTCGGAGCCGTGGACCGCCCGCAGCCACCCCTCGGCGAAGCAGGTCCCACCCTCGAACGCGCCGTTCAGCGAGGCGGCGCTGAAGATGAAGGGCAGCATGCCGCGGTTCTCCAGCAGCGTGATGTCGAACAGGCCGAATCCGCCCGTTCCCCACGACTCCGTCCCCCCCAGCCCGGCGTAGTTCACGATGCCCCGGCCTTCGTCGAGGGCGTCGGACACCATCGCGGAGGTGACCCCGGGGTCGTAGAGCTGATCCACGTGCGTGTAGCCATGGGCCAGCAGGTCGTCCCGCAGCCCGTCGAGGTGGCCGGCCATCTCCGCCGCCCCGATCCCCATGCCCTTCCAGAACCATTCCTGCTGCGGGGCGTGTTCCTGCTCGTACTGGATGGTGCGGAGCACCTGGATGCCGACGTCGCCCCCATCCTCGGCCGAGAAGCGCCCGACCATGATGTCCGGGTAGTCGTCGGTGCCGGCCACCCTGGCGTACACCGGGTCGGCCGGAGCACCCCCGACATGCGGTGTGGGCACCTGTTCGGCATCCCCCACCAGCAGCACGAACGCCAGGTCCGACGTGTCGTACACGTCCTGGATGTAGCTCCGAATCGCCGGCACCGTCGCCCCGATGGTCGACACCCCCACCAGCGTCGTATCGATGCCGGCGGAGATCTTGTGGTCCACCAGGGGCTGCAGTTCGGACAGCCAGAAGTCGTACGCGATGATCAGCAGGTCACCCTCTTCTTCCAGCGGCGGCCCCGGGGCGGCCGGGCGCTGGTTCACGAAGTGACGCCGGTAGAGCCCCTCGAAGGCCCGGCTGGAGGCCCGCCGCGGCCCGGTGCGCTGGAGCACGTTGACGATCCCCGGCCCCGACGCCGCCACTTCCACCGTCAGCTCCGTGTAGACCCGCAGCGTCTCGGTCACCGGGTTCCACTGGAAGGGATACAGCTCGACCACCACGCCGCGGTGGTCGCGAAGGATGTACGGCTCGCCGAGTCGGGCCAGCTCGCCGGGCCAGAACGCGTTGCGTTCGTACGCCCCTCCGGGCGTGCCCACCACCGCGGCCGGATCGACCGCCGGACCGGGCGAAGGGGCGATCCGCATGGGAACCTCCGTGTATTGGGCGTCCAGCACGCGGACGGTCATCCGGGCGTCGTCCGGGATGATCACGCTGCGGCAGACCTTCGGCAGTTGCGGTGTGCCGGCCTCGAGAGTGACCGCCTCGCCGGCCACCCGCAGTCGCTGGAACACCTGCCCGCCGGTGGTGACCGGCTCGACCCCATACCCGTCCACCGCGCAGCGCAGCACGAGCTGATCCGCTGTACCGGCCACATCGACGACCGCGACCCCGGCCACCCAGGCGGGAGCCAGCAGCGGCAGCATCAGCAGGGACCAGCGTATGCCGCATCCTTCGCAGGCCCGATGAAGCGACGGCATGTCACGTCTCCTTCGGGGTGTTGTGCCTCGGGCTACCCCCCCCAATGCGTTCCGCGAACCGTCCCGCTCAGATCGCCGGCGACGGATTACCTGGAGATGAACCCCCATGATAGCGAACCGCGCATCACGGTTTCAAGGCAGGCCGGCCGGGCCCCGCAGCCGCGGTCGCCCGTGGGCGTGTCCCGACGGCGGTTCCGCAGGCCCGCCGTGTGCCGAGTTCCACACCAGACGTACTACGGATGGCGGCAGGTCGGGCGCTCCGCCCGGCCGATGTTGGCTACTCGCCGATGACCTGCACGACGATGCGGCGCTGCCGGGGGCGGGTGTCGAAGTCGATGAGGATGATCTGCTGCCAGGTGCCCAGCGTGAGCCGGCCCTCGACCAGGGGAACGGTGAGTCCGGGCTTGAGCAGCGTGGCCCGCACATGACTGTGGCCGTTGTCGTCGTGCCAGGTCTGCTCGTGGAGGTAGGTGGCGTTCTCGGGAGCGATGCCCTCGAAGGCGGCCTTGAGGTCGCGGTTTGCCAGACCGGGCTCGAACTCCGTGGTCGAGATTCCGGCGGTTGATCCGATGACGAACACGGTCACGATGCCCGAGTGAATGCCGCCGTCGGCCAGGCAACGCTCCACCTGCTCGGTGAGGTTCACGACCTGGCTGTCGCCGGCCGTGTCGATCTCGATGTGATGGGTCTCGACGGCCATGAGTTCCGCACCGTCTCCGCGGCGTCAGCGGCTGCTGGCCAGCACCTTCACGAGGCTCACCGTTCCGCGAACGAGCAGGCTGGCCAGCAGCAGCAGGAACAGGGCGGCCACCGCGAGGCTCAGCACCGCCCAGGCGGCCTGGTAACTCTCGCGGCCGCTCTGGGCCAGCGACACGACCAGCCCGCCCGCCAGCCCGAGGACCACCGCCGCCCCCAGCGTGCCGCGCAAGGTCCCCGGGAAGGGGGCCATCCGCACGGTCAGGCAGATGACCAGGTAGACGAACACCCAGACGTCCCACCGCTGCCAGTCGGCCTGGATGGTCGACGCCAGCACGGCCTCCGCCAGGGTGATCTGGTCCCGCAGAAGCTGCCAGAAGCCCGCCAGGGTGGAGGGCAGCACGTCGGGGACGGTCCGCCCGTCGATGCCGGCCACGATGCTGCCTCCCAGGAACCGGGTCACCAGGTAGATCGCCACCGCACAGGCCAGCAGCGGGAGCATGCCGATGATCACCGGGCCCAGCACCGGGATCCGGGGCTTGGGATCGCGGGTCATCTCGGGCTCCCCGGATTCGTCGTCCTTGTAGAGCGTGGTGTTGGTGACGGTGGCTCCGGTGATGAGCAGGCCGAGCACGTGGCCGAGCTGGGCGACCAGCGTGCCGGGCAGCAGGATGGAGTTGACCGTTCGGGGCTTGAGCATCCGCCCCCAGAGCTCGTGAACACCCCAGGCCGTCAACACCAGGACCAACAGCCAGAAGATCAGGGCAGCGTATACCATCACAGTTGTTTCCCCGTATGCCTGCAGGGGGTGCAACCGGCCGTTCGGTTGGATTCCGGGAAGGATCACCCTGACACCACGCCCGCGGCGGCGCGCCACCGCCCGGACCGGGCATCCCCGTCTATCGGTATTATCGGCCGTCACGCCCTCGCGGCGTCACCCCGACTTTCTTCGTGCCCATCTTGCCTATTTTGACAGGCGGGCACCGCGGGGGAAACCCGCCCTTCTTGTTCAGCAGTCAGGAATTCGTCGGTTTCTGTCTCGGTTATACTACGCGACGTGCGCCGCGTAGCGGGGCACACGACCGGCTTTGGCAGAGAGTCTGAGCTTTGGCCACGTCCGACAGCGCCCGATTCGAAGAAATCGCCTTGCCGCATCTCGATGCGGTCTATCGCATGGCCCGTCGTCTGGCGGCCACCGAGGCCGAGGCGGAAGATCTGGTGCAGGAGACCTTTGCCAGGGCACTGCGGGCGTTCCGGGAGTTCGAGCTCCGGGAGTTCGGCGCCAGACCCTGGCTTTTCAAGATCCTGCACAACACCTTCTACACCCACGCCGGCCGGAGCCGCCGCCAGCCGACCCTGCTCGATGACGTGGACTTCGACAACTTCGCCGCCGAGCTGGACGACGCCGCAGCCGACGACTCTGCCGCGGCCAACGTCGACTGGGACCACTGTGACGAGGAACTCAAGCATGCCGTCGAGAGCCTCCAGCCTGAGTACCGCACCGTCCTGCTGCTCTGGGCCCTGGAGGATCTCAGCTACCGCGAGATCGCCGAGGTGTGCCGCTGCGCGGTCGGCACCGTGATGAGCCGGCTGTATCGGGCACGACAGCTCCTGGGGAAGAAGCTGGCAACGTACGCGCGGGAACGGAACCTGCGCACCGAGAGGTTCAAGTCATGACGTGTCGGAACTTCAGGAAGTACGTGGGCGCCTTTGCGGACGGGGAGCTGGATACGGAGTCCAACGCCGAGGCTCTCGAGCACCTGAACATCTGCCTGGCCTGTGCCGAGCGGGTCACCGAGGTGCACCGCATGAAGGAAGCCCTGCGGCGGGTCTTCGAGCCCGAGGTGGCCCCGGTCGCCCTGGGTGCCCGGGTGCGGTCGGCCATCCGCACAGAGCGCCCGCGGTCGGCCGACTCTGCCCGGAGGTGGCTGCACCGGCTGGTGATCCCCACCGGCGTAGCGGCGGCCGTCGTGGCCGCCGTGGCGGTCTGGCAGGTCCGCGAGCCCTCGCCGGCCGAGACCGTCACCGTGGCCGCCCGCTTCGTTTCCCAGGTGCAGCATGCCCACCAGATGTGCTGCGAACACCACGCCCATCACCACGATCCCCGCCTCGGACGCGATCTGGACACCATCGCGGAGCGACTCTCCGCTCGCCTGCCGAACATCCGGGTGATCGCCCCCGACCTCGAAAAGCACGGCTTCCGGTTTCATAGCGCCAACGTCTGCCCCATGATGAACACGTCGTCCGCCCATCTGCTCTATGAAGCTCGGGACGGCCGGATGCTGTCGGTCATCACCATGGCCGCCAAGGACTGCGAGGGGGTGCGCTTCCGCCAGCCCTGCGAGAGCGACAGGCTGGGGGCCTTCGTCGAGCAGACGGCGGACGTGACCGTCCTGGGCTGGGCGGTCGGCTGCAGCGGGTACATCCTCTGCGGGGATGCCCCCGCCATGGACCTCTACAACCTCGCCCTGGCCATCCGGGACGGCGGTCAATAGGGTCACGGGCCGGGCGGATCGTTCCGCCGCCGCGCCGCCGGCTCAGGATCTCCCCCCACACACCCTGCCACACGCGACTCCAATGATGCCGGAGGCCTGCGGGTCGCGCAGGGCCTCCACCGTTGTCGCCGGCGCAGCTTGCCCGTCCTGGCAACACGTCCTGCTCCGATCGTTCTGGAACCCGGGGGGGGGGCTGAGGGGCACTTGTGGACGGTGCCGAAGACCCGCCGCTCCGCCAGCGGCTGAAGCTGGATTCGAGCTCCGTCCCGGAATATCATGGATGGCGAGCTAGGCGGACCGAAAGGCCACGCGCGGCTCCATCCATACATCCGCCGCGCCGTGACGTTGATTCCTCCGCCGCCAGGCTTCGCAGACGGAGGCGACCCCAAATGAGACGAATGATTCTGCTCCTGGGTGTGTTGGCCGTGGCCTTCTCCCCACCCGCGCTGGCCGAGGGACCGCCGGATTCCGACCGGTCGCCCGGACGCCGCCAGCAGCGGCGCCCCGCTGGTGAGGCCCGCCGGGTTCTGGCCAAGAAGGTGCCCTCCATCGACTGGGAGGACGTTCCCCTGGAGGACATCTTCGAGTGGCTGGAGAACCAGGGCCGGGCCGACGTGATCGTGCGGTGGGCTCAGTTGGAGCTGGAGGGGATCGACCCGGGGATGCCCGTGACCCTCAAGCTCACCAACACCACCGTGGCCAAGGTTCTCGCCGAGGTTTTCGAACAGATCTCCGACACCGAGCCGGTCCTGTACCGCGGGATCGGCAACACCATCAAGATCTCGACCCGCTCCGACTTCAGCCGCAAGCTCTACACGCGGGTGTATGACATCAGCGACATCATCATGCGGGTCCGCGATTTCCGCGACGCGCCCAGGATCGACCTCACCCGCAGCAGCAGCAGCGGTGGCGGCGGCGGTGGCGGCGGCCAGGACGAGAACATCTTCGCCGACGACGACGACGATGACGACGACGACGAGCAGGCCGATCTGGAGAAGCGGGTTGACGATCTGATCGCCATCATCGAGGACACCATCGAACCGGACACCTGGATGATCAACGGCGGGCGGGGCACGATCGCCGCGTTCAACAACATGCTGGTGGTTCGAAACACCATCGAAGTCCACGCCAAGCTCGGGGGGGCTTTCGTGCTGAAGGAGTAGCCGGCGGCCACCACCCGGCGCCGGGTCCCGGGTCACACCCGGTCGCGCCGGGACAGGTACGCCGCAGCGAGCGTGGAACACTCCGGTCAGGATGGGCCGAGTCCCAGTCCCGCGAGCACCAGTTCGGGACGGACTCGGTCGATCCTGACGGTTTTTATCGGCGAGCTCGTGCCGGCCTCGATGGCCAGGGCATTGCGCTTGATGTCCAGTTGGCGGGCCAGGAACTCCAGGAGGGCCTTGTTGGCCTTGCCGCTCTCGGGGGGGGCGGCCACGGCGATCCTGGCCCGGCCGTCCCACTCGCCCAGGCAGCGGGTCCGGGAAGCCCCGGGAACCACCTTCACGGGCAGCAGCACCGCGTTGTCCTCCTCGCGGATGCGGATCATGCCGATACTATAGGCCGCCGCCGGCGAGAACACGACCTGGCCCGGGCGGTGCGGCGGCGGGCAGGCGGCGGGCGCTGCGTTGCGCCGACCCCGGCCAGCCGCAGCCCGCACACTCCGGAGCGACCGGCGTGAACACCCAATACGAAATCGGCGTGATCGGCGCGGGGAACGCCGCCGAAGGGATCGTGGACGGGATCCTCCGCAAGAGCGTGTTGTTCGACGATCGGCTGATCGCCTCGGACCCCGCCGAGGACCGGCGAAACCGTTTCGCCGAGCGGTTCGGCATCGCGGTAACGGCTGACAACCGCCTGCTGGTGCAGAACAGCTACATTCTTGTGCTGGCGGTCAAGCCCCAGGTCTGGCGGGAGGTGGTGGCCGGCTTCGCCGACCTGGTGCGCGGCGATCACCTGCTGGTCTCGATCATGGCCGGCGTGTCGACCCGGGCGATCGAGGACCAGGTCCGGCACGTCCCGGCGCGCGTCGTCCGGGTGATGCCCAACCTGCCCATCCACGTGGGGGCGGGGATGTCCGGGGTGCACGCGGGACGGCACGCCCGGGAGGCCGATCGCCTGCACGCCCAGCGCATCTTCGACGCCGGTGGCCGCTCGCTGCTCGTCGAGAACGAGGCCGACATGGATGCGGTGACCGCCGTGTCCGGAACCGGCCCGGCCTTCTTCTACTACTTCGTGGAGGCGCTCACCGAGGCGGGGCTGCGGATGGGCCTGTCCGAGCAGTACGCCTCCCTCATGGCCCGGCACGCCTGCCACGGGGCGGCCCGCATGATGCTGGAGACAGGCGAGACACCCGCTGAACTGCGGGCCAAGGTGGCCAGCCCGGGCGGCACCACCGAGGCCGCCATGGACAGCATGGGGGACAACAACGTCTTCGAACACATCGTGGCCGGGGCCCTGGCCGCCGCGGAACGCAGCCGCCAGCTCGGCCAGTGATCGCCCGTCGTCGCGAGAGCCGCTCGCCTCCCCGGGAAGGCGTGCAGAGCAGGGACGGGCCTGAAGAGACCACGCGGGCCGGGTTTGAATCCCCACAGCCGACGGCAACGCCTCACCCGGTGTACGCCTCCTGCACACCGGCATAGTCCCCAAGGTCTACGTCCTTGTCGCCGTCCGCGTCAAACGCCTCCAGACAGTCCGCCACCGTGAGCGGCGGCGGTGGGTCGGGAGGCTTTCCGGGCCCACGGATACACTGGGCGAAGCCCGCGTAATCCTCCAGGTCCACGTCCCCGTCTGCATCCAGGTCGGCGGCGTCCACCCGGCGGTAGACACCCGCCACGGTTCCGGCAAACAGAAGCGGCTCATCTGCGCTCTGGTCGACCGGTTGGCCGAGAGCGAGGGCGTACACCCGCGGGTCTGCCAGACCCTCGTTCATGGGGGTCCAGGGCTTCCCCTCCACCCTGTGGTGTACGCCCCCGCCGTCCGTGCCTGCATAAAGGAGGACATTGGGGCCCTTCATCAGCACGGATGCCCGGGCAACAGCAGCCAGGGCCTCGACCGTCAGACTCGTCAGGCCGTCGCTGAAGGGGTACCAGCTCGCGCCCCCGTCCTCGGTGGCGTGGACCCCCGTCGCTTCGGCACCGGATCGGCCATCGCCGGCGCAGACCCGCTCGGGATGGAGCGGGTTCACGGCGATGGCGTCGATGACCGTCTCGAGCACACCCGTGGTCCCGGTGAGGTTCCAGGTCTCACAGCCGTCGGGCGATTTGTAGATGCCTTGCCAGGCCGTTCCGGCGTAGATGACGTCGGTGTCGGTCGGGTCGATGGTCAGACTCGTGAATCCCGCCTCGATAACGCCGGTCGCCACCGGGACCCAGGTCTCACCCGCGTCGGTGGTCTTGAAGATGTCCGGATACCAGGGCTGGAATCCGGCGGCAGCAGCGAAGGCCACCTGCGGGTTGGTCGGGTCGACGGCCAGGTCCGTCAGCCAGAGGTTGTAGATGCCGTGCTCAAAGCCGCGCCACTGCCAGGTGCGGCCCAGGTCCGTCGACCTGAAGAGCCCCCAGCCGCAATCGGCGGCGAAGCAGAGGTCCGGCTCGCCCGGCGCGAAGGCCACGGCCACCACCCCGTCCCCGCCGCCGGGCCGGAGGTTCCGGGATCTGGGCTGCCAGGTGAGGCCGCCGTCGCTGCTGACGTACACGCCGGCGCCTTCCTGGTAATCCCCCGAGTACGGAACGGCCACGGCGGCGATGAGGGTATCCGGGTCCTCTGGATGCACGGCCAGAGAGCGGGCGCACAACGGCACCAGGCCGGTGCTCCAGGGCAACCACCCCACACCCCCGCTGGTGCTGCGGTAGACACCACCGCTGCCACAGCCGGCGTAGATCACCTCGGCATCTGCGGGATCCACCGTGACCGTGTGCAGGTCGGGCAGTTCGATGCCGCCGGACGCCGGCTCCCAGCTTTCTCCCTCGTCGTCGCTGCGGAAGAGATAGGGCTCCCACTCGTCGGGTGGGTAGGGGAGTTCAGTGCCGTGGCTGGCGGCCAGGTACAGGACGGGGGGCTCCCCGCCCGGCTGGTGGGATACGGCGATGCGCCTGGCAATCAGCTCGCCCGGCAGGTCGGCACCGATGTGATCCCAGTGCGCCCCGGCGTCACGGCTCAGGTACACCCCTCCGCAGGGGGCGTACGCCGAGCCCGTGACGCCGAGGTAGAGCACCTCGCTCGAAAGCGGGTCGGAGGTGAGGCACTGGCCGTCGGTGTTCAACAACCCGTCACCACTGGCGAACCAGGTGGCCCCGGCGTTGACCGACTTGTACACGCCGGCGCCGCCGGAGGTGGCGGCGTAGAGGATGTCGCCGTCGTTCGGATCCACCAGCAGATCGCGCGGCTCGAGCCCGGCCGGAATGCCCGGCCCGGTGGGGGTCCAGGTCAGGCCGGCATCGCTGCTCTTGAAGACCCCCCCGTAGGTGGCGGCTGCGTAGAGCACGTCCGGCTGGAGCGGGTCGATGGCCAGGGCCTCGACCCGCTGGGTGCCCAGGCCTCCGCTTCTCGGCTCCCAGTGGTCCCCCCCGTCGACCGTCCAGTAGACGCCCCCGAAAGTGCCCGCGTAGAGGATCTGCGGTGCAGCGGGATTCTGCAGCAGGGCGTTGACCCAGGGTGATTCCAGGCCCTCGCCGCATGGAGCCCAGGCCTCCGCCGACTCGCAGTAGCGGTAGACGCCATGCCCCAGCAGACCGGCGTACCACCCGCCGTCCGGCTGGGCCGACCGCAGCAGCACCCGGACCGTTCCCCCGTACGGCCCGTGAGATCGCCACCGCTGGCCGGCCCAACAGGCGTTGCCCGTCGGCCCCAGCCCGGCGACCACCACAGCGAGAATCGCCGGCCCCAGCCCTCTTGTCTGCTCTCTGATCATCGTGGTCTCTCCGGGCCTTGCCGTCGAACCGCGATTCGGCCACCAGACCATGCCGCCTGGTGGCAGTGATGGCCGCAGGGCGCCGTCGTGTGCGGACAACGAACGAGCAACGCCCCGCGGCCAGATCGCTCCATCCTCCTACGGGATCACCACCTCCTCCGCCACGTAACACTTCTCTGCGCCGAGCTCGTAATCCTGGTAGCACAGCTCCACGGTGTAGGTCCCCGGCTCGAGGTCGACCACCGTCGTATCGATGTCATAGCAGCAGATGCAGTAGCACGGGTTCGTGCAGATCTCCACCTCGTCGAGTCGCAGCACACTGCCGTCGACGGTGACCGCGGTGACGATCTCGTCCAGGCAGCAGTTGTAGGTCGCCCCGAAGTGCTTCACGATGAGCGTGCCCGGTTCGACATAGAGCTGCATGGCTTCATCACAGGGCGGCGGGGTGCCGCATTCCCAGATGCAGCTCTGCACGTCAGCCGGGGGCGGCGGGTCGAAGGCCGCCTGGAACACCTGGTAGTCGGCCAGGTCGATGTCGGAGTCCAGGTCGAAGTCGGCCGGCCAGCAGTGCTCCAGCATGTCACCGATCGGCCCGTCCAGGCAGGCATGGAAGAAGGCGTGATCGGCCCCGTCCACGTCGCGGTCGAGGTCGAAGTCGCCGGCCAGGCACACGCCCGAGTAGGCCACGCTCATGCTCGCAGCGGCGGCCACACAGACGTTGGGATAGGTCTCCCCGTCACAGCCGCAGACCGGTGAGTATGCCCAGGGGCAGCTCTCCGGCTGCGACAGGCAGGCCCCCGCCGGGTCGTCGCAGTCGTGGTGCAGGCAGTACTCCTGGGTCGAGCAGTCCGGCGTTTCCCAGCAGGGCAGACAGTCGCCGTCATAGGCGGCGCTGACCCCGGCCATCGCCGCCCAGCAGGCGCTCTCGTAGGTGGCCCCGTTGCAGGCACACACCGGGTCCAGGACCTCCGGGCAGGAGTCCGGCCGCAGCATGCAGATGCCGGGCAGGGCGCACTCGCCCGGGTTGCGCAGGCAGTACATGCCGTCCGGGTCCGGGCAGTCCAGGAGGTCCATGCACGACTGCCCCTGGCAGGCCCCCCAGTGGTCGATGCTCTCGCCCTGCATCCCCGCCAGGCAGGCGTTGCCGTAGGTCTTCTGATCGCAGCCGCAGACCGGGTCCCAGATGTCGGGGCATTCCGTCGGCTTGAACTTGCAGAACCCGGTCTCCAGGGCGCAGTCAGCGAAGAAGCAATACTCGTCCGACTCGCAGTGGTCGTCCTTCCAGCACAGGCTGGTGGGTTCCGCCGGACCGTGCACCGGGCCCAGACCCCAGCCGACCAGATCGTCCCATCCTGCCGTGAAGAGGTACTCCTCCTGGCCCTGGTGGGTGGTGAGCTCCCAGCCGGTGTCCTCGGGGGACCACGGGTGGCAGTAGCCGAAGGTGAACCCCTCGATGGCGTACTCGGGGTCATCGGTCCACCAGTGGGCACTGCCCTTGGTGAGACACCAGCACGGCCCGGGCGAGTCCTCGCCGTGCGGCGTGTGGATGCCGTGCAGGTGTGACATCCACACCTCCTCGATGGCGAAGTGCCAGCCCTCGGGCACCTGCACGTAGGTGTAATGGGACGGCTCCAGGTCGTTGGTCCCCACGCGGAAGTCCGTCATCGGGTAGCTGGCCGAGTCCACAACGTAGGTGTAGGTGGTCATGCCTCCGCCGCCGCAGCCGTAGCCATTGCAGAACACCAGCGGAGCATCGGCCGTAGCCGTTGTCGCCAGACCGGCGACCAGAAGAGAAGTGAGCAACTGAAATGACGTGTTCATGTTGCCATCGCTCCCTGTGTCTGGGCCGACCCCTCGGGGCCGGCGATTCCTGGGTATCCCCGTCACGGTTCGCCCCCAACCTGCCTGAGAGCCCATACCGACGCGGAACACCCCCCCGCCGTGTTCCGGCGCAGTCGGTCGGGCCAACAGGGACAGACAGGTCGACGAACCACCGATCACCCTCCTTTCCAATCCGCGAGGCTGGTGGCCAGGCTCGCCCGCCGGGTGAGCCAGACCTTCCCCACGTGGTCGCGCAGCGCCAGCGCCTTGGTTGCCAGACAGAAAGAGCACGCGCCGTGCCGCGGGACGTTGCTGCCTGCCGGGCCGGGTCCAACCTCTTTTCAATACGGAGATTGCGTTATGCAATCGTGGCGGGTGGGCAGAGGGGCGGTGGACAGGGGTGGACGCCGGCGGCCACAAGCGCGCGCCCGGCGCCACCGGCGGGGCGGGGTCCCCCCGGTGGAGGGACTGGCCGTACGGCGCGGACCGGCGTCAGGGGGACGCGGGGCCCTCCCGGTTCGCCTGGGGTGCCAGGCGACGGCGCATGGCACCCCGGGTAATGCCCAGGAGTCGCGCCGCCTGGGACACGTTGCCGCCTGTCCGGCGCATGGCCCGCTCGATCATGAGGGTCTCCATCTCGGCCAGGGTGCAGTCGGGGAAGTCGGCCGTGCCCGTGGCGGTCTCCGCACCGGGCGGAACGCCGAGGCCCAGGTGCTCCACGCGAACCCCCCCGTCTTCGGCGAGCAGTGTGGCCCGCTCCAGGACGTGCAGCAGCTCGCGAACGTTGCCGGGCCAGTGATAGGTGCTCATGGCCCGTCGGGCTTCCTCGCTGACGGAGGCCTGGGGGCGGCGGTACTTGCGGGAGAGCCGGCGGGTGAAGTGGTCGGCCAACAGGGCCACATCGCCCCCTCGCTCGCGGAGCGGGGGCAGGTGAATCACGAACACGTTGAGGCGGTAGAAGAGATCTTCGCGGAAGGTCTTGGCGGCCACCCGCTCCCGCAGATCCGCGTTGGTGGCGGCCGTGAAGCGGGCGTTCATGCGCATGTCCCGCGTGCCGCCGATCCGGCGGAACGTCTTGCGCTCCAGGGCCGTCAGCAGCTTGGCCTGCAGGTCCAGCGGCAGCTCGCCGATCTCGTTCAGGAAGAGCGTGCCCTCGGCGGCGATCTCCAGCAGCCCGCGCTTGGTGCTCTTGGCGTCGGTGAAGGCTCCCCGCTCGTGGCCGAACAGCTCCGACTCGATCAGCTCGCGGGGCAGCGAGGCGCAGTCCACGTGCACGAAGGGCTGCGACGCCAGCGGGCCGGTGGCGTGGATGTGGCGAGCCAGCACGTCCTTGCCCGTGCCGGTTTCCCCGGTGATCAGCACCGTGGGCAGGTCCGAGGGGGTCACCAGCCCCGGGGAGGCGACCCGGGCGGCCAGGGCCAGCACCTTGCGGAAGGCTTCACTCTCGCCGATCAGCTCGGGGGCGCTGTGGTCCGGCGGGCGGGTGCGCTCGTAGAACTCGATGCGGCCCTTGAGACGCTGCGTCTCCAGGTTCCGTTCCACGATGAAGGTCAACTGGTTCAGATCGACCGGCTTCTCGAGGTAGTCGTTGGCTCCCTCCCGCATGGCGCTGACCGCGTTGGGAATGGACCCGAAGGCGGTCAGCACGATGATGGGAAAGGAGTGGCCCTCGCTGCGGATCCGCCGCACCAGGTCCAGGCCGTTGCCGTCCGGCAGGCGGATGTCGACGATGGCCAGTTCCGGCTCGAGCCGCTCGAACGAGTCCATTCCCGCCGAAAGCGTTTCGGCCGTGTGGCAATCGTGCCCCGCCCGGCAGAGCTGGAGCTTCATGGAGTTCAGCAGGGACGCCTCGTCATCAACCAGCAGCAGGGTAGCCACGACGGTGTTCCTCCTCAGTCGACGTTTGCCGCGCCCGGCAGCCGCAGCGTCACCGTGGTGCCTCGGTCGGGGTTGTTCCGGAATCCTAACGCGCCGCCGTGAGCCTGCACGACCCGTCGGGTCAGGTACAACCCGATGCCGATGCCCCCCGGCTTGGTGCTGAAGTAGGGCGAAGCGATCCGTTCCAGCACGTCGGGCGGCACGCCGGGACCACTGTCGACGACCTCGAGCAGCGCCCAGTCGGAGCCTGCCTGGCGGCGGATCTGCACCCGCACTTCCGCGTCGGCCGGCGAGGCGTCCAGGGCGTTGATGACCACGGTGAGCACAGCCTGTTCGATGCGCGGCGGATCGACCCGGGCGACGCAGCCCGGCGGGGACTCGTCGATGACAAAGCGGATGCCGCGGCGCTGGGCCTCGCTCTCCAGGACGGCGGTCACGCGACCGACCAGCTCGCGCAGGGGAGTGGACCGGCATTCCAGCTCGATGGGTTGCGTCACCTGGAGCAGTTCTCGCAGCCAGCGGTTGAGGGAGTCCACCGTCCGGACGATGTCCGCCTGGCGTTCGGGGAGGTCGCCGGACTCGGGCAGGTCCGCGAGACAGGACTGGGCGGAGGCCCGGATGCCGGCCAGGGGGTTGCGGATGTTGTGGGCGACGGTGGAGGTGACCTCGCCGATGGCGGCCATGCGTTCCTGCTCGAGCAGGCGGTTCTGGATCTCCAGGAGCGAGTCGGCCATGCGGTTCACCTCTCGCGAGAGCACACCCAGCTCGTGGCGGGGGATCTCGTGGATGCGGTAGGAGAGGTCCCCGGAGGCATGGTGTTCGGCCGCCTCGGTCAGGGCGCGGACCGGTCGGAGCACCCAGTTGCGGACCAGGTGCACGCCCACGGCGGCGAGAAGAAAAGCGGCCACGGCATTGAGGGTCAGGATGGTGGTGATGCGGGCCTCCTCGTCCCCGATGGCCGCCGCGGTCCTGCGGAGCATGGCGTCGCTCTCCAGCCCGATGTTGGCCAGCACCCGGTGAATCGGCTGGACCCGGTCGGCGATGATCCGCGTCTCGAGCAGGGCCCGGGCCTCCGGCAGGCTGCCGGCGTCCAGCAGCTCCACGTAGGCCTCGCTGGCCGACGACAGCTCCGCCGTGAGAGCCCGCAGCCGGCCGAGCTGGGCCCGGTCCTGGGGCTGGCCGACCGAGAAGGGCAACTCGTCGATCGCCCGGCCGATCTCCCGGTTCAGCGTGCGGTAGCGGGCGTCCCGCACGTGACGCTCGGGACGCTGCCGCAGGTCGGTCACCAGGTCGTCGATCAGCCGGCGCACCCGGTCCGTGTGCCACAGGCTGAAGGTCAGCAGTTCGAAACGCCCGATGGCCTCGCCCACGTAGATGTGAATGCACCACACGGAAACGAGCACGTTGGCCACCACCGAAACGCCGAAGATGCCCAGCAGCAGTCGAAAGCGGTTCCGCAGACTCATGACACGCTCATCCACCCCTCCGGCAGACCGCTCATGGCCTGCGGCGGGCTTCGTGTCAAGGGGTCTCTGCCCCGGCTAGCGGAGGAGGGGGGACCGCCTGCGGTGGGGGTCGTGGAAGGGATCGTTCGGCTCGTTGAACTCGGAGGCGAAGTTGTCCCGGGGGTCGGCGCCCAGATCGGGGTGGTACTCCCAGTCCCAGCTCATGTCGGCCAGGGGGTCGCTGGTGGAGATGACGTGCCCGCCCACGAAGCCCACCGACATCCGGCCGTTGTGACGCCGGGCGGGGAACCAGTAGCGGTCGTGGTCGTAGACGCTCTCCTCGCCGTGGCGGGATGGCGGCGCCGAGAAGAACGGCTCCTGGTGGACCCCCACCGCCCGCTCGGCATCCACGTCGAACATCAGCGGCACGTAGGGATGGTCCAGAATCCGGTCGCTGATGGTGACGAAGCAGTCCACCAGGACCGAGTCGCCCACCTTGGCCGGTGCCCAGATCAGCCGGCGGTTCATCGCGTAGCAGACCCGGTCCTTGGGGACGACCCCCCCCTGCGTCAGGCTGCTGACCGCCTCGCCGTGCACGCGGGCCAGCCCCTGAGGGGCCGAGGGGCAGATGATCGGCTTCTGCCCCCGGCGATACTCCTCCCGCTTCCAGGTGACCGCCCCGGGCAGGGACCAGAACTCGCAGGTCTCGTACAGGCTCTCCTGGAAGTCCATGGCGCTGAACCGCGGGCCGTAGAAGCCGTCGCTCTGGCCCCGGTCCGCGCAGGTGAAGGGCTCGGCGAACAGGCGGAACTCGAACGCCGAGGCCCGCATGTGGTCCATGCA
>Ga0180432_10004664_pt1 | contig 18665 bp, 18 predicted proteins | sample SS_ome_10_FD_132414 | JGI IMG/M metagenome (GOLD analysis project Ga0180432, IMG submission 132414) | Hypersaline lake sediment archaeal communities from the Salton Sea, California, USA - SS_1_MS_2 metaG | ecosystem: Environmental > Aquatic > Non-marine Saline and Alkaline > Hypersaline >...
CAGATCGTGCTCATCCGATTCATCCGCAGCAACCTGAAGCTGGATATCTTCGGCGAGAGTTTCCCGATGCCCGCGGAACTCAAGTACTCGTATGTCAAAGCCGTGATCGATACCTCGATTCACACTCTGTCCGTCTATATTGGAGAGGATTTGGTCACCTCGTTCTCGTATCCGATTCCTGTGGGCGAAGACACCCACTGGGCACCCCAGGGTAAACGATGTGGTGACACTTTTTGACATTAGACTCGGGTCAACGATGTCTTGGCGTTTACCACTTAACCACAGAGTTGATCCAACAGAAAAAGCTGCCTCCACTCGATCGAGAAAGCGCAGATTACTAAAAAAATGCACACCCTTGACACTTGGAAAAACCAAACCCGCCGAAATTCTTTTGCAAATGGTCTTTGTGGGTACCTAGGCAGCGGCGGCGGGATTCAGGACCCGGATACAGCGCGGGTTTTCTTGGAAGAATAGAATGCTCAAGGACAAATGGTGGAAAATTACCAATATATTCTATTGTTTAACTTCATGAGCCATCATTTACAGAAGTGTTGAAAGGTTCTGTAGTCCCTCTGCCTAATTGCAAAAGGCCATACGTAAAGGCCTGTTTGTCGTCTCCTTTTTCAGATATTTCATCAAACTCTCGCACACGGGACAGCGCTGCAGTGAGGGGGTCAGTTTCGTAGAAATGTACTTGACTCCTTCAAAATCAAAGGCATGATAAAGTTATGAAGATGAACCCTATAATGGTTCTACAGTATTTTTTGCCCGCTCTTCTTCGTGCAGGCCCTGGACGAAAGCCCGGACGGCTTGCGAACCTTGGTTTTCCAGCAGGCGGATCAAGTGGGTGCCAATGACCGCAATATCGGCCTTGCCCTTGAGATATGCGACATCTTTCTTTTCTCTCACCCCAAACCCGACGGCCAACGGCAGATCGGTAGCCCTGCGACAACGTGCGAGGTATTCCTCCAGGGACCCGGAAAAGGCCGTTCTTGCCCCGGTAACCCCCTTTCGGGCGACACAGTAGATAAAACCTTCGGCCATGGAGGAGAGGTATGCCATTCGTGCCACTGAGCTTGTGGGGGAGAAGATGAAGATGGGCGCCAAGCCTTCCCTTTTCATGCTTTTCAGGAAATCCTGGCCTTCCTCCGGCGGGAGATCCGGGATGATCGTTCCCGCCACGCCCCGGGATCTCAGTGTTGAGACGAATCTCTCTAATCCATAGCGATAGGGGACGTTGTAATAGGTCATGATCAGGAACGGGATGGGAAATTGTTCTGTCAGAGTGCCAGCCAATTCGAGACAGGCTTGGACCCTGATACCGTTATCAAGCGCCCTTTGGCTGGCCCGCAGGATCACAGGCCCGTCCGCGATGGGCTCGGAGAAAGGAATCTGTAATTCTATCAGGTCAACGCCCCCCTGAACCATGTTTTTCACCACATCCATGGAAGTCTGAAAGTCGGGATAACCGAGGACAAGGTGACTCATGATCAGAAGGTTCTTTTCTTTTAGCCTCGACTGCAGATATTGTTCAAGATGCATACCCGGCCGCCTTTTCTCTGATGAATGTTTGCCATTTCCGGTCGGCATAGGCATCGGCCACCGTGAAGATATCCTTGTCCCCCCTGCCCGACTGGTTGATCAGGATGATATCGTCTTCGGCCAGTTCTGAGACCTCTTTGAAGGCCTGGGCAAAGGCGTGGGCCGACTCGAGGGCCGGGTTGAGACCCTCCTTGCGCAGTGTTAAAGAAACGGCATCCAGGACCTCGTCATCCCGCGCTGTTTCGAACCGAACCCTTCCCTGGTCGTGCAATGAAGCCAGGATAGGCGAAACCCCCACATAATCCAACCCTGCAGCCACACTGTGCGATTTTTTCATCTGTCCATCGTCGTCCTGAAGAAAATACGTCTTATAGCCCTGAGCCACACCCGTGGTTGCATCCACCCCGCCTAATCGCGTCGCGTGCAGACCCGTATCCAAGCCTTTTCCCCCTGCTTCGACCCCCACGAGCTCCACGGGGTCGTCCAGGAATGCGTTGAAAATGCCCAGGGCGTTGGACCCCCCGCCCACGCAGGCATAGACCCGCCTTGGAAGAAAGCCCGTTTCCTTCAGGATCTGCCCACGCGCCTCGTTGCCGATGATCGATTGAAAATAGGAGACCATTTCGGGAAACGGATGGGGCCCGCATGCCGTGCCGAGCACATAATGGGTATTGTCCATATGGGTGACCCAGTCCCGGAAGGCCTCATTCATGGCATCTTTCAACACCCGCGAACCGTCTCTGACGGCTCGCACTTGGGCGCCCAGCCGCTCCATCCAGAAGACATTGGGCCGCTGCCTGGTCATGTCCACCTCCCCCATATATATGGTGCACTCAAATCCAAATCTGGCGGCCATGGTGGCCGTTGCCACCCCATGCTGACCGGCACCGGTCTCTGCGATAACCCTCGACTTACCCATCCTTCGAACCAGCAAACCCTGGCCCATAACGTTGTTCGCCTTGTGGGCCCCGGTATGGTTCAGGTCTTCGCGTTTGATATAAATGCGTGCCCCCCCGAAATAACGGGTAAGATTCCCGGCAAAAGTAACCGGCGTGGGTCTTCCGGAATACTCAGCCATCAATTTCTCATACTCCCGCCAAAAAGAAGGCTCCTTCTTGGCTTCTTCGAAAGTCCGGTTCAGTTCCTCGAAGGTGGCCACCAGAACCTCAGGGATAAAGGCCCCGCCGAATTCCCCGTAATAGGGTCCTTTAAACATCCTTGCATTCCTCGCTGTTTATCCTTTTCACAATATGCATGATCCGCTTCAACCGTTTCGAACACTTTTTCCCTGGACGCTCCTCCACGCCGCTATTGATATCCACACCATAGGGTCTTACGCTTGACACCGCTCTTTCCAGGTTCGAGGGAGTGAGACCCCCGGACAGGATGATGGGCAACCCCATTTTTTTCCCTTCGACGGCCGCCTCCCAATCGCAAGTCCGGCCCGTCCCACCGCGCAGCCCTTCCACATAGGTATCCACTAGGACAGCTCTGGCCTTTCCGCGATAGGGTTCGAGTAATTCCAGGCTCGATCTTCCTTTCAGACGAACAGCCTTGATAGCTCGTGGGGAGAACATCGCACAGATTTCCGGACCCTCATCTCCATGCAATTGAACCAGGTCGATTCCGCAGAAATCAATGACGGATTTCATGATGGCCGGATCTTCGTTTACAAAAACCCCCACTGTCTGTATGAATGGAGGAAGCGCTCGGATGATGTCACGCATCTTCTCCGGATTCACCCGTCTTGGACTGGGGGCGAAGATGAAACCCAGCGCGTGGGCCCCCAGCGATACAGCCAGGGATGCATCATGCTTATTGGTGATGCCGCAGATCTTGATGCGAACCATGGTCAATTCTCTAACCAGAATCTGCGGGATAACTTGTGCCCGCCTTAACAAGATTTCTCGTTTTCGATTCCAGATCTCGGCTTTTCATGAGGGCGGTTCCGACCAGAACCGCCTGGATACCGGCTTTTTTCATGATTTCCAAATCGCCCGCTTTGGATATCCCGCTTTCGCTCACAAGGATAGAGGAATCGGGAGCCAAAGGGGCCAGCTGCCGCGTGGTGGCGAGATCAACACGGAAGGTGTCCAGGTCCCGGTTGTTGATACCGATGATCTCTGCCCCGCAGGCTGCGGCTTTCCCCAAATCTTCACCATCATGGACCTCGATGAGGGCCTCCATTTTCAATTCTCGGCAAAGAGCGATAAGGCCTTTCAAACGCCCTTCGGAAAGGATGCGTGCAATCAGAAGTATTGCGTCCGCCCCATGAAAGTGGGACTCTTCTACTTGAATCTCATCCAAAATGAAATCCTTACGCAGAAGGGGCAATCCTGTCGCTTCCTTGACCTTCAAAAGCAGATTCAAATCGCCCTTGAAGAATACTTTGTCCGTAATAACCGATATGGCTGCGGCTCCTGCCTTTTCATAAATGCGGGCTATAGAACCCGGTTCGACCTTTGGCCGAATAATCCCTGCGGAAGGAGAGGCATACTTGAGTTCGGCAATCAGATTGACCCTGCCTTCGCGCGATATGGCACCTTTGAATTGCCGTTTTTGGGGCACTTTCATCCTCCCCCGCACGCGATATCTGTCTTGCCTGAGCCGGGTGATCTCCCTTTGTTTTTCTTTCAATATCTCAGTAAGCATCCGATTCATTTTGGTCTTCAGATGATTTTTTGCGGCAATGATTTGATGCCTGAAGCACGGGGGCTTCCCAAAGCGCCCCACAACCATGCCGGTCCGGCATAGAGATACGAAACAGGCTTAAGGGCCTCCCGCCTTACGGTCCGAATGCGGACCGGTCACCGTTTCCGGGGTCTAACGCAAGGCCTGAAAATGGTCGCGGACAAAAGGAACGCATTGCTGGGTAAAGGCGACCAACTGCCCCAGTTTCTCCCTGGCCCCTCCCGAATCGATCGACTCCTTCGCCCGCTCTATTCCTTCGGCGAAACCGGGATCCAGCCCAGCCGCCACAAATGCAGCTGCCGTATTGAGAAGGACCATATCCCGCTTCGCCCCTTGCTCACCATCCATGATCCTTCGTATGATATCCGCATTCTCCCTGGCACTTCCTCCCCGGATATCTTCAAGTCTGGCACATTCGAGCCCGTATTCTTCGGGCGTCATATCAAAGGTCCTGACCCTATTCTCTTTCAAATGGGAAACCCGGGTGGGACCGCAAATACTTATCTCGTCAAAGGTTCCCTCTCCGAATACTACAAAGGCCTCCCGAGTCCCGAGTTTGTTGAGGACGTTTGCCAACTTCTCGGTAAGACCTGCTTCATAGACACCGAGGACCTGAGCGGTTACACCGGCAGGATTGGTAAGGGGGCCCAGGATATTAAAGAATGTTCGGATACCGATCTCGCGTCTGGGTTCGGCCACGTATTTCATGGCGCCATGAAAAAGTGGAGCGTAGAGAAAACCGATACCCACTTCGCTGATGCATCTTTCGAGATCAGAAGTGGTTATATCCAGTTTGACCCCGAGGTCTAAGAGAACATCTGCACTCCCGCAGAGGCTTGATACCGAACGATTTCCGTGCTTGGCCACCTTGATGCCCGCGCCTGCAGCGACAAAGGCCGTGGCAGTGGAGACATTGAAGGTGTGAGTACCGTCCCCGCCGGTTCCACAAGTATCCAGGATGGTTTCGTCTTCTACATTGATCTCATCCCTGTCGATATTGACGGCATGGTTGTTCAGCCGGATTTTTTTCGCCTTACTTCTCATCACTCTGGCCGCAGCGGTTATCTCTTCTACGGTTTCCCCCTTCATTCTGAGGGCCGTCGCAAACGATGCAATTTGGGCGGCCGTCGCCTTTCCAGTCATAATCGCATTCATGGCCCCCTGCATCTCCTCCTCTGTCAAATTGTGTCCTGTGACCACCCTTCCGATCGCCTCTTTAATCATGGTCTGTTCCTCCTTGTCCAATTTCTTTTGGGTATGTGAGGTTGAGAAACCCTGAGTGAGCGACACCATAGGTTTACATTCACTTCAGGGTCAGACGGATAAAATTATCGATGATCTCGTTGCCCCTTTCCGTTAGAATGGATTCGGGATGAAATTGGACCCCTTCTATTTTATAGGTACGGTGTCTCACGCCCATAATCTCCCCCTCTTCCGTCCATGCGCTGATTTCCAGGCAGTCCGGTAAGGAGGCCCTGTCCACGATCAGAGAATGGTATCGAATGGCTGAAAATGGGTTTGGGACAGCGTCATAAACGGTCCGGCCGTCGTGAAAGACCCGGGACATTTTTCCGTGCACGATCCGTTTAGCCTGAACCAACCCACCGCCAAACGCCACGGTGATGGATTGATGCCCCAGACAGACACCCAGAACAGGGCGTTTGGGGCCAAGGCAACGAATCGCCTCCACAGAAATACCGGCCTGGTCAGGGCCGCCCGGCCCGGGTGAAATGACAATTGCGGAGGGCCCCAGCCGGGCTGCCTCAATGAGAGCAATCTGATCATTGCGCCGAACATGAACGGTTTCTCCCACAACCTGAAACAGGTGGACCAGATTGTAGGTGAAAGAGTCATAGTTATCGATCAGCAAAATCATTTTTGGCCCTTTCAATGGCCTGAAACATGGCAGCGGCCTTTTCTAATGTTTCGTGATATTCTTTCTCAGGAGAGGAGTCATAAACAATGCCTGCTCCCACCTGAAGGGACAGGGTGTTTTTCATGATGGCTATGGTACGGATCGTAATACAGAAATCCATATTACCGTTGAAACCAAAATAACCTACCGCTCCTGCATAGGGCCCCCTGGGCCCCGGTTCGAGTTCAGCGATAATCTGCATAGCCCTGATTTTGGGCGCCCCCGTTACCGTTCCGGCTGGAAACACGGACATGAAGAGATCGAAACAGTCCGCACGGGGCACCAGGGTTCCCTCCACCTGCGAAACAAGATGCATCACATGGGAGTAGCGTTCGACCTTCATAAACTGAGGAACCACCACGGACCCCGGCAGCGCCATCCTCCCCACATCGTTCCTTCCCAGGTCCACAAGCATAATGTGCTCAGCCTTTTCCTTTGGATCGTTCAGGAGCTCTTTTTCCAGGGCCACGTCCGACTGCGGATCCTCCCCTCGCGGGCGGGTGCCGGCTATCGGCCGGAGTTCGATTTTTCCGTTCGTGAGCCGGGCCAGGCTCTCAGGCGATGCGCCGATCAGCCTTGCATCGCCGTAATTGAGGTAAAACATGTAGGGAGAAGGGTTCAGGCTCCTCAGATTTCGATACAGGCAGAAATCATCACCCCCAGACTCGCCTGAAAAGCGCTGTGACAGAACAACCTGGATCACATCCCCTGAAAGGATATGGCCTTTGGCCTTCAGGACCGCTTCTTCAAAGTCCGCCTTGGTGAAATTACTGTGGAGACCGGAAAGGCAGAAGGGTTCTCTTTGATCCGGATCTGCGGTTTTTTTGGATAGGGATGCCACGGTATCGGCCACTTCACGACAAGCCTGGTCATAACCGCTTTCAAGGGCCGCCCCACTTTGCCCATGTACAAAGGCAACAATCTTGATCTTGTGTGTCAGATGATCGAAGATAATAAGACGTTTTGCCAACATGAAAAGGCATTCCGGGGAAGCTGGAGCCTCAGGGGAAAGCTCCGGGAGGTGTTCCCATCTCCTTACTAAATCATAGTTGATGTATCCGACAAGACCGCCCTGAAAAGCAGGGAGTGCCTTTGAGGGCACCGCTTTGAACCGGCGAGACACCTGCTTCAGAATCTCCAGGGGATTTTGAGAACCCGATATCCTTGTCTCCTCTGTCCCGTTCCGTATCTTCACATCGTTATCTCTAATCGAGACAATCAGCCCGGGCTTGTAACCGATGAAACTGTAACGCCCCCATGCCTTTCCATGGGTCGCACTTTCCAAGAGGTAGGAAAAGGAGTCGTCTCTCACCTTAAGGAAAGCGGAAACGGGTGTTTCCAGATCGGCAAGATATTCTGCGTAAACGGGTATCCAGTTCCCGTGGCCGGCCATTTCTTTAAATTCAGATAAGGTGGGCTTGATTTCCAAATTCCATCTCCCAACAAAAAAGGCCGTGAGGTTTCAGACCCCACGGCCATCAAGATTTGCAGACTTAAAAAAACCGCGGGGCCTTCAGGTGTAGCCCCACGGTTTTTTTAAGTTATTTGGTATCTAGCGTGGAAGGCTCACCCCAATGGAACTGAGCCACCACCAGTTGAATGCGACATTTACGGTTCTATTTCGTTTATTCTGAATCATGGCCAAAGCTTTTAGACGGGATTGCAGAAAAATGTCAAGAAAAAAATTTTTGTCTTGACAAAAAAGATCAACTTTGCCTAAGATTCGGTCAACTCAAAAAGGAATGGAATGGTAATGACGCAAAACGATCGATCCTGGCAGTACTTTTACGGTTATTTTTGGGGGACTAATCTGCCCATGGATTGATCTGTCAATATTAGAAATATCAAGCCGTGGGTGGACCAAAACCCACGGCTTTTTTGTTTTTTGGGGCATTGGATCACGGCCTGCTGATTTATGTCGATGAATAATATCGTCCTCATTGGATACAGATGCAGTGGCAAAACGCGCGTGGGTAAACGCCTTGCAGAGCAGTTGGAATGGAAATTTGTGGATACAGATTCGCTTGTTGAAGGCCTTTCCGGTCATACCATTAGAGAAATCGTGCATCAGGAAGGCTGGGAACGATTCCGCAAAATGGAACAGGGGGTGGTCAGTGCGGTCTGTAAGGCAGAGAGAACGGTGATCGCCACCGGCGGGGGAGTGGTGTTGGAGAGTGCGAATGTGGATCGCCTGAAGGAGACCGGGTGGGTTGTGTGGCTTAAATGTGCGGATTCGGTCCTGACAGAACGCATGGTCCGCCAGATGGAACGGGGATCTGTCAGGCCGCCTCTGACTGGGACGGATTGTGTTTCCGAAGTCACGCCGGTCTTGACAGGGCGAAAACCATTTTATGAAAAGGCCTGCCACATAACCGTGGATACCACCCATCTTTCCATAGACCAAACGGTCTCGACGATTGTCACCGCCATGACCGGGGCAATATCAGGGTAAGAACTATGGCAGGGAGTGCATTAGGCAGTCTATTCAGGATCACCACTTTCGGGGAGGCCCATGGAGAGGGTATAGGCGTGGTCATCGACGGATGCCCGCCCCGTATCGGCTTGATGCCTGAAGACTTTGCCGCGGACATGAAACGCAGACGGCCCGGAGCAAGGCCTACGGATACCCCGAGAAGGGAAAAGGACCAGGTCCATATTTTTTCCGGTGTCTTTGAAGGCCTCACCACGGGGGCACCCATTACACTCTTGGTGAAAAACGGGGATGTGGACAGCAGGCCTTACGAAGTCCTCCGTTCTGTGGCTCGCCCCGGACACGCGGACTATACCTATTATAAGAAATACGAACACTTCGATTTCAGGGGAGGTGGAAGGGCCTCGGCCAGGGAAACCGCAGCGCGGGTGGCGGCGGGTGTGGTTGCCAAGAAGATCATGGAGCCTCTCAAGATTCATGTATCGGCCTATACCCTTGAGCTGGGCGGCGTTCGTATCGACAAGGTGGATATGGATGTCATAGACCAAAACCCCTTTTGCTGTCCTGATCCCGTGGCAGCGGAAAGCATGGAGCAGGCCGTCAAGGAAGCCGGAGCAGCGCACGACTCGCTGGGGGGCATCGTCGAGGTGAGAGTCACAGGATGTCCGCCAGGACTGGGTGAACCGGTTTTTGACAAACTGGATGCAGATCTCGCCAAGGCCCTCATGTCCGTGGGCGCTGTAAAAGGGGTCGAGGTGGGAGCCGGTTTCGGAGCCGCCCTTCTCAAGGGGTCCCAGAACAACGACCCCATCACCCCGGAAGGGTTTCGGACCAACCGGTCCGGCGGCATTTTGGGCGGCATTTCAAACGGGGATGACCTTGTCATGAGAGTGGCCGTGAAGCCGATTCCCTCCATCGGAAGAGAACAGGATACGGTTGACCGTGAGGGGAGAGCGACAAGACTTCGGCTTACCGGCAGACATGATGTGTCGGCCATACCGCGCATCATCCCGGTCCTGGAGGCCATGGTCATGATTGTGCTCGCCGATCACTACCAGCGCTTCAAGAGCATATCGCAGGGTTAAAAACAAAAATGGCTTTAGGTATAACTTCAGCCTAGGGGGAAGCCTTGAGAAACCAAAAAAGACATAATAGACATCATGTCGGGAATGGAAGCAACCCAATGAGGAGAACACCGGACAGGGTCTTTTATTACTGGCGTCCCTTTTATTTTTATGCGTGGAGAGGTCCCCCCGACGTGCTTCTTATTCCGATTTATTTTCTTAGGCCGTCGGCGGATAAGCCACCGACGGCCCTTTTTTTTTGGTTGAAGCGATGAAGGATCATTTCCGAAGGGAGCTTCATAAATTCATATTAAGAATTAGGAGGACAAAAAAATGATTGGAAAAGAAATCAGGCTGGAAAGAATCCTAAACCGAAAAACGGGGAAAACGGTCATTGTACCCTTGGACCACGGGGTTAGTGCCGGTCCTATCCTGGGTATAACCAGCATGAGACATACCATGTCCCAGGTCGCCGCAGGCGGCGCAAACGCTGTGGTCGTTCACAAAGGTGTGGTGGCCCGGGGCCATCGGAAAGATGATCCGGATATGGGTCTGATCGTCCATCTGTCCGGGAGTACCTCCCTTTCCCCAGAACCGAACGCCAAGACCCTGGTGTGCACGGTAGTGGAAGCCATAAAACTGGGCGCTGATGCCGTATCTGTTCACGTCAATATCGGAAACGGACACGAAAAACAGATGCTGAGGGATCTCGGCAATGTGGCGCAAACCGCTTCGGAATGGGGCATGCCGCTGCTTGCCATGATCTACCCGAGGGGAGATAAGATCCCTGACGAATACGACCCCCAAGCCGTGAAGCACGCAGCAAGACTGGGAGCGGAATTGGGCGCCGATGTCGTAAAGGTCTCTTACACTGGAGACCCCCATTCCTTCACCCAAGTGGTGGAAGGATGCCATGTCCCAGTTGTGATCGCGGGGGGCCCCAAGATGGAATCGGACCGGGCCATACTGGAAATGGTCAGGGGGGCCATGGATGCCGGAGCGATAGGGACTTCCATAGGTCGCAATGTCTTCCAACATCAAAACCCGTCCAGAATAGTGGCGGCCCTCTCCATGGTCGTGCATGAAGAAGCCAGTGTGGAAGCCGCCCTGGATTTCCTCAATGATAACCCTTTGACCCACATTTGGCAGGAGAAGCAGTCCCATGGACAACTGGCAAACCTTGCATGAATATCGGGAGCGGATTGACCGGATAGACGGACAGGTCCTGTCCTTGTTATCCGAGAGACAACATGCTGCGGTCTCCATTGGAAAAGTCAAGAGACAACTGGGAATTGAGGTTTTTGACGGCGTCAGGGAGAAAGAAATTCTTAAAAGTTTGAGCGCCAAAAGTAATGTCTTTTTATCGGCCAGTGTGATCAGGCGGATTTTTTCAGAGATCCTTTCGGCATCCAGATCGGTTCAGGGACCCCTCGGGGTGGCCTTTCTGGGGCCTGAGGCCAGCTTCTCCCATGAGGCGGGCCTATCCCTCTTCGGCCGGTCCGCCCAATATCAAACGGCGGAGACGGTTGACGGCGTCTTTGATCTCGTTGAGAAGGGAAGCTGCCAGAAGGGTATCGTGCCGGTTGAGAATTCCTGCGAAGGGACCGTGGGAAGGACCCTGGATCTCCTTTTTGAGCACAACCTCAAAATTACCGGAGAGCTTTTCCTCCGGATCAGGCACAATCTACTGGGACGAGGCCGAAGCCTCCATGAGGTCAAACGGATCTGCTCCCACCCCATGGGACTTGCCCAGTGCAGGCTCTGGCTCAGAGAGCACCTTCCGGGGGTCCCCATTGAGGAGTCAAAGAGTACGTCCACGGCGGCCCAGGAGGCGATCAGGGAACCGCACACTGCGGCGGTGGGGAGTCGTTTGGCTGCATCCCATTTCGCACTGGAGGTGATGGCGGAAAATATCGAGGATCACCCCAACAATGTGACCCGTTTCCTGACGATAGGGAAAAAGGATTCCGGACCCACGGGACAGGACAAAACCTCCCTTCTCTTCTCTCTCCCGCACACGCCCGGCGCTCTCCACTCGGCCCTTACACCATTCGCAGAAAGTAAGATCAACGTGTGTCGGATCGAATCCAGGCCCATGAAGCCAAGAAACTGGGAGTACCTCTTTTTTGTGGATTTGGAAGGCCACCAAACAACGTCGCGCATCAGTAAGGCGATTGCGAATATGGAAAGACACTGTGCCTTTTTGAAGCGCCTGGGGTCCTACCCTTCCGGGAGGATGCCATGGGATTAGACAAGCCGACCATAGGAATTATCGGGGGCAGGGGTAAAATGGGCGCTTGGTTTGCCACCTTTTTCAAGAGGCAGGGCCTTGAGGTTATCTGCATAGGGAGTCGGGGCACGCTTTCTCCGGAAAAAATGGTTCCGCGGTGTGATGTGGTTGTCGTATCGGTCCCCATGGAAATGACACCTCAGGTTATCCGCCGGATCGGCCCCCTCGTTTCAGAGGAGGCGCTCTTGATGGATCTCACGTCACTGAAACAAAAGCCGATGGAATCCATGCTTCGGTATTCGCTGGCCGAGGTGGTGGGGACCCATCCCCTTTTCGGGCCTGAAGCCAGGATCAGGGACGGGCTCACGATAGCGATTTGCCCGGGGCGCGGAAAGAAAGGGCTCCAATGGCTTTTCCGGATCTTTGCCCGTTCCCGTATCAAGCCGGTAATCATAGACCCGGAGGAGCATGACCGCAAGATGGGTATCGTCCAGGGGGTAAACCATTTCATGACCCTGGCATTGGCCCGGTGTATCTCCCGGTCGGGGTGGGGCCTTGAAGAGCTTAAAGGGGCGGCAACCCAGAGCTTCGGACAGAGCCTGGCACGCACCCAATCTCTGTTCGATCAATCCCCCGACCTTTTTAGAGGTCTCCTTATGGAAAATCCGGAATCGGCGGAGGCTATAAGATCTTATCTGGATGCGTGTGAGGAAATTCTGGCTATCATAAAAAGGCGGGACGGGGAGAAATTCAAGACACTGTTCGAATCACTGGGGGCTTTTGCGAACGGCAGGGGACCGGTCATGAAAGAGGAGGCCAGCGGCTGAGCCCGGGGCTTAGTCCTCCCAAAAAACCTGTCCCCCACAATGACCCTTTTTGCATCAACACACGAGGTAAGTCATGAAAAAAATCTGGGTCAAAGTGGACCCCTGGAACAAAAAGCTGATCACCACCGCCCTTGAAGGCGGCGCCCATGCCGTGGTCGTCCCCCCCGAGAGGACAGGGGATGTCAAGGAATTGGGTCTGATCAAAACGGTCTCGGAAAACGGGGATATCAAGTGGGACAAAGACGTGGTTCGCGTCGAAATACACTCAGCCCAAGACGAAGAAAGAATCGTCCAGTTGAGCCGGCACAAGAAGGTCGTGGTAAACACCACGGACTGGAGCATCATTCCTCTGGAAAACCTCGTTGCCCGGACGGGGAACATCCTGGTGGAAGTCTGCGACATGGACGGCGCAATGACCGCAGCCGGTATCTTAGAGAAGGGCGTGGACGGCCTGATCATCGATCACCCCGACCCGCTTGAGGTAAAAAAAGTCCTAACGGAGATCACATGCAGCGATCACAAGGTGCCCCTTGTATCCGTTGAAGTAAAGAGGATTCGTCCCGTGGGCATGGGTGACCGCGTCTGTGTGGATACTTGTACCCTGATGCAGCCCGGAGAGGGCATGCTCGTGGGTAACAGCAGCCGGGCCCTGTTTCTGGTTCATGCGGAGAGCCTGGAAAACCCCTACGTATCTGCCAGACCCTTTCGGGTCAATGCCGGCGCCGTTCATGCTTATGTACTCGGCCCGGAAGGCAGGACCCGCTATCTCTCCGAGCTGGGCGCGGGCGATCGGGTTATGGCTTTAAATGCACAGGGCGAGGTCCTGCCGTTGATTGTCGGCCGTGTGAAGATCGAGAGGCGGCCGCTGCTCCTCTTGGAAGGGTCAGGACCCGAGGGTCCCGTAAGCGCCATCCTTCAGAACGCCGAGACAATCCGTCTGGTGAAGCCCGGGGGCGAGGCCATATCCATCGTGAAGCTGAAAACCAGTGACCAGGTCCTCGCCCACGTGGGGGGAGGGGCAAGGCATTTCGGGCATAAAATAGAGGAAACCATCATCGAAAGGTAGGCCGGCTTTGATCTGCGTATCCATCCTTTCTCGCAACACGGAAGAGGCCATCAACAAAATGGCGCAGGCCGCCCCCGTTGCTGATGTCCTGGAACTTCGCTTGGATGTGATGGCATCCTTTAATCTGGAAAGGGTCGTCCGGAATGCACCAAGACCGGTGATGATCACCTACCGCTCCCAAAAGGAGGGTGGAGAGGGGAAAGCGGACTATACGGCAAGGATGGACTATCTCTGTGCTGCCATGGAACTGGGTGCCGATTACGTAGACGTGGAATATTCTCTACCCTTGGAAATCCGTGAAAGACTCTTTCACATGCGTAGAAAATCACGGATAATTATCTCAGCCCACCGGAAAATCGGGACACCGACCAGGGAGGAACTGGAAGTCCTGCTTCAAAAGCAGGCGGCCACGGGTGCAGATATCATCAAAATAGTCACTATGGCCAAACACCCGGCGGACAACCTCCGTGTCCTCGGGTTGACTCCCATGGCTCAGGCCCTGGGCCTGGAAATCATCGCCTTCTGTATGGGACCAATGGGCCGCATTAGCCGCATTGCTGCTCCCCTCTTGGGCGGATACATGACCTTTAGCTCCCTGGATGGGGACCAGGCCTCCGCTCCGGGGCAACTGCCAGCAAAAGAAATGCGGCGAATCCTGAAATTGCTCGGAGGGGACAAGTGAGAACGTGCCTTCTCTGCCTGCTGCGCCCCGAGGGCTCGCGACAACGTCGGGAGAGGGAAATATGAATTCAGAATACCCGGTGAAGAATCATCACCATCATAGAATGAACATAAACCAACACACAGATCTCTTCGCTGTGGTTGGATTCCCGCTGAAACACACCATGAGTCCGGTGATGCATAATGCGGCCTTCGGGGCCACGGGTTTGAATGCAGTTTACCTGGCCTTCGAGACCCGGAACCTGGAAGGATTCATGGCAGGCGTCCGAGCTATGGGTATCAGAGGCCTGAGCGTGACCCTGCCCCACAAGATAGACATTATACCTTTCCTGGATGACATCCATCCGCAGGCAAAGGACATCGGTGCGGTAAATACCATTGTCCATGATAAGGGCCGGTTGATCGGTCACAACACGGATGCATCGGGCGCCCTCAGCGCTCTCCAAGAAGTTACCGACCTGAGTCAAAAGACCTGTTTGATCGTAGGCGCCGGGGGTGCGGCCCGGGCGATCGGCTTTGCCTTAAAGGATTTCAAATGCGACTTGTTCGTCACCAACCGTACCCCGGATCGCGGCATGGCCCTCGCTCATGACCTGCAATGCGCCTTTGTCTCGGGGAAGCAGGCAAACGACATCGGGGCCCACCTCCTCATCCAAACCACTCCGGTAGGCATGTATCCGAATGAAAAGGCATGCCCCTTGCCGGCTGAGGTGTTTAAGCCGGGTATGGTAGTGATGGATGCCATTTACAACCCCCCCGGAACCCGATTCCTGAACCTTGCAAAGGCCAAAGGATGCAAGACCGTAAGCGGACTCAGGATGTTTCTCCACCAGGGCGCGGAGCAATTCAGGTTATGGACTGGTCTTAACGCCCCGATGGATACGATGAAAAAAGCGGTGAAGCTTGCAATTGGAGTTTCAGATGAAGGAAATTCGGCCTAAAAACTCCATTGAGGCAAGAATAAAATTGCCCGGGTCCAAGAGCTTGATCCATCGAACACTTATTGCAGCCGGCCTGGCTGGAGGAGAGAGCCGCCTGTCCGGGTTTCTTGAGTGTGAAGACACCTTATATACGGTCAAGGGTCTTGGAGAGTTAGGGATTACGACCCGAGTGGCAGAAGAAGCTGTCGCGGTTTGCGGTACAGGAGGCACATTTCCCCTCAGGAGAGGTATACTTCAGATATTTCTGGGGAATTCCGGTACTTCGTTTCGGCTGCTCCTCTCCGCTGCTGCCCTCACCCGCGGCCATTATATCCTCACCGGGGAGGCGCGAATGTTGGAGAGGCCGGTGGGTGAATTGGTACGCGCACTGAAAAATCTGGGAGCTGACGCCTCGTGTATTGGCATGGAGGGGGTCCCCCCCGTGTTTGTCAAGGCAAGGGGGATACGGGGAGGAAAGGTGGTCATGGATGGGGGGACAAGTAGCCAATATATTTCTTCATTGTTGCTCGCCGCCCCCTATATGGACAAGGGACTAGAGATTGAAGTTAAAGGTGAGCTTGTTTCAAAAGGGTACGTGGATCTCACCACGGATGTGATGGCCCGTTTCGGAGTGGATGTGGTCCGGGACGGATATGACTATTTTCAGGTCCCCCCTTCCCAGGGATATGGCCCTCGTCGACTCACTATCGAAGGGGACGTGTCCAGCGCTTCCTATTTCTGGGCCGCTGCGGCGGTTACCGGTGGAAAAGTCACCACAGAAAATATCTGCCCCTTCGGGACCCGGCAAGGGGATATAGGTTTTCTGCGAATTCTTGCGGAAATGGGCTGTAAAATAGAAAAAAACAGACACCATGTGGTCGTTACGGGGGGAAGGCTCTCCGGTATCGAGATCGATATGAGGACCATGCCCGATCTGGTTCCCACTCTGGCGGCCATAGCCCTTTTTGCACATGGAAAGACCACCATCCGAAACGTCCCTCATCTGAGGTTTAAAGAAAGTGACCGTCTCAAGAGCATAACCAAAGAATTAAGTAGACTCGGGGCTCATGTCGTGGAGTTACCTGATGGGCTCATTGTTCACGGGGACCATAAGCTTAAAGGAGCGATCATAAATCCCCATAATGATCATCGGATCGCCATGAGCCTGGCGATTGTGGGTTTGAGGCTTCCGGGTGTGAAAATCGAAGCAGAGACCTGTGTTAAAAAGTCCTTTCCCCACTTCTGGGAGGTGTGGGACAGTCTTTGATAAAGGGAGTGATATCTAAAGTGCTTCTGTTGAGTGGACGAGAGTCTTTATATGTCTGTCTCGCAGCATATAGTCCCCATAAACATGCACGATGTTTCTTGTCAACGCCCTATTCAACATCGAATCCAATCCATTTCACCTTCTGATTCACGTCATGCTTAGGTGGCATCTCTGGTTTATGATCTGGATAACCTAACGTCACGATAGCGACAATTTCCAGATTCTTAGGGAGCTCTAGCAAAGAAGCGATCGCATCTCCCCTGGTCTTAAGTGGTCCGGTCATCCAGCATGTACCCAACCCTTGTGCCCAAGCTGCAAGCAGAATATTTTCAATCGCAGCAGACGCGTCACTAAGATGGTTTCTCCAAACCCAAGGATCCTGCTCCTTTGGTACACAGACCACAATCCCGACAGGTGCGCCGCCCAATGTTCGGTAAAAGGTTTTCAGGCCCGTCAACTTATCTCCATTTTCCTTAGTCGGTATGGGTAAATCGCGAACCGCTTCTCTCAAAAGATCTTCTCCTCCGTCGGCAATTCTTTGATCAAATGATTCTCCCAAGGTGGCCTCTAGTTTGTCAAGAAACGAGCGATGGACTACCAAAAATTGCCAGGGCTGTCCGTTACCCGCAGACGGTGCTAAGCAGCCATACGTGATAAGCTCCAAAATAGTATTTTTCGGGATATCTATATCCTTGTATTTACGAACACTACGGCGAGTCTTAATAGCTTCAAATATATCCATTTTACCTGCCTCCTCATCATCCATTTGCATACCCTTAAAAGCTCGAAATTGACCGACCAATTACCTACAAAGCAGCAATTAAGAAACTTCTCCAGTTGAGTAGCCTCTCAGAGAAGAGTGCTTCTTTACATTTTTGGGCTTTTTGAATGCTTGTTTGGGAGAAGAAAACTATACAAAACCATAGGCAAGCCAACCCCCGTCGATAGTCACTATAGCCCCAGTCATAAAAGACGCCTCTTCACTAGCCAAATACACGGCCAATCGAGATACATCTTCAGCACATCCCATTCTTCTTTGTGGCGTACGCCTTTTTATCTTCTCTACTTCGATTAAGCCTTTATTCATTGCGTTTTGGACCAATTCGGTCTCGATATAACCTGGAGCTATTGCATTCACCCTTATATTTCTATCAGCCCACTCGGCAGCCAATACTTTAGTCAACATATTGCCGCCTGCTTTACTCGTACAGTATGCCGCCCTCATCGGGACAGGAGATGACCCAAAAATTGATGTTATATTTATAATGCACCCGCCTCCATTAGGGATCATTTGCTGCGCTGCAGCCCTACACCCATAAAACATCCCAAATAAATTTGTATCAAAAGCTGCTTTCCAATCCTCTGTTGTAAGTTCCTCTGAAGGCCGGACCATAGAGATGCCAGCATTATTAACCATAATGTCAAGCTTTCCATACAACTTAACTGTTTCTGCAATCACCTTATCAATTTCTTCAGGATTTCCGACATCTGCGACCATATATGAAGCACTTCCGCCTCTCTCTTCTATTTTCCCCTTTACATTACTCAGCAGGGCTTCATTTCTACTGCAGAGCATCACATTCGCCCCCTCTTCTGAATAACGTGTCGCTATATCTTCGCCTATGCCCCTGCTTGCCCCCGTTACTACCGCTGCCAATCGCCTAAGTCTCATCTTGCGACCCTTTATTCATCTACAGTCCATTAAAAATAGACCAAATATAATCCAGCTCTTTACGTTCCGTATATGGCCATATTATGTCTTTTCATTGTGTATAAAACGCCATTTACATGACCATTCTATCTTTTCCTTTCCAGAATTTCGCCCTTATCGCCTTTTTATCAATTTTTCCTATATTAGTTAGTGGCAGCTCGTCCCAAAATTCCACGGTTTTCGGTGAAGTTATACTCCCTTTGATACTTTTCACATATTCAATCAATTTTTCAGCATCGACCTTGCTTCCCTTTTCCAGCACAACAATAGCCTTTATCTCCTCTCCCCATTTTTCGTGAGGCACCCCAATTACCGCTGCC
>Ga0180432_10004665_pt1 | contig 18665 bp, 19 predicted proteins | sample SS_ome_10_FD_132414 | JGI IMG/M metagenome (GOLD analysis project Ga0180432, IMG submission 132414) | Hypersaline lake sediment archaeal communities from the Salton Sea, California, USA - SS_1_MS_2 metaG | ecosystem: Environmental > Aquatic > Non-marine Saline and Alkaline > Hypersaline >...
CGGATGATCTCCTTGTCGTCGACCTCGATGCGTCGTCCTCCAGCGACCCTGACGATGATGCCATCGTCGCGTACATGTGGACGTTCGGAGACGATGTGGACATCATTACGCCACTGGAGCACACGAAGTATGTCACGGTCCCGGTGCTCCGCGTGCGGTATCCCACCGAGGGACAGTTCACAGCTGAGCTATTCGTCCGTGACGAAACGGGGAAGACGTCGGAGACGGGAATGACGCAAACGATCGTCCTGCCAAGCCTGCCGGTCGCACCCACTCCGTAATCGACCACGCTGTAGCCTAGGTGTCCTCTGACCGTCTCTTCGAGTAGTACGTGACGTTTTCGTGTCCTAGGTAGCCGATCCGCTCGAAAAATGCCATCGACCCTTCGTTCCAGCCCTCAATCAGACAGCACACAATCTCGATTCCCCGATCGAGCAGCCTCGCTTCGACTTCGGCTACCAATGCGCGCGCGATCCCTTGGTTGCGAAATCCCGGCCGGACAGCCAGACGGTTGATCCATCCCTTTCGGCCATCGTGCGTCCCCAACACACTGCCGATCAGCGTTCCCGTCTCCTCCGCGACAAGAAAGAACGTGCAGTCGCTCTCGGCTTCACAGGCAATCCGATCTTGGCTGTCTCGCCCCCGGGGACGATACGGGAGTCCCGCGTTCTCCCAGAGGTCAACCAGCTCCGCATACTCCTCCGGCTTGAGTCGACGGATCTTCATGTGGTCTCCTCGGTATCCACGGATGTCTAGGAACAAAGACAGGGTACCGCATGAAGCGCTCAGTGCAAGATCATCGCTTGCCCCGGGGGGACACGCCTCCCCTCCTCACGGGTCGAACGACCTCCCTCAGGTGCCGTCTCGGCGCGTAGCATCCTAGCGGTGGGAAGGTGGGCGATTGCATGAAGATCCGTATCTTGCTTGTGGGGGCTCTCCTCGCAGTTGCAGTAGCCACGCCTTGCGTCGCCGAGCTCGGGCAGGCCCCGTTCGCCGTGGGCTTCGCGGTGGGCGTACCGTACCAATACCCGATTGACTGGTCGGGATCGTTCTCCTTGCTTACGGCGGAAGCGTTTCTGTCCCGCAATCTGACCGTCGCGTTCGATATCGGCACCTATCCTGCATCGTTCCCTGATCTGTACGAGGGGAGCGCATCGCTTCTCGTGAAGGGCTGGCTTGGCGCAGGCTGCTTCTATGGAGGAGGAGGCCTCTCGGCCCGATGGCATCACGTCGGCTCGACCTGGGTTGCCGTTCCTCACCTGAATCTGAAAGCCGGCTTTCAAGCTTGGGTTCTCGATTCCCTCGCCATTACACTCCAAGCGCGCACACTGGAGACACTGCCTGCAAGTTGGATACTCACACCTGAGATCTCCCTTGGGCTAACCGTTGCGCTCGGGCGTGCTCGACCGTCGACGCTGTTCGCCGATGGTCCAACACTGTGGATCCTCGTCGGTCTCGGCGTTGCTGCGCTCATCGCCTTCGTCCCAAGGATCTGACAAGACGACAGCTTTGCTTGCCCCCCGATGTCCTCTTCCCTTGGTCGAAGACTTGTGCTATACTGAATTTCCGCGCGGATACTCTGCACGTAGAAGCGCGAACCGAAGGTAACTACGTGAGATCAATAGAGGATCGGAGGCCCGAGCGGCGTCCGATCCTGTCTGATTATCGGGCGCCTATGCGCCTTCAGGAGAGTTGATGAAGAAGCCGAGGGCAACAGTTAACCTGAGCAAGAACCTTAGCACGAAGCCGGAAGAGGATCGCAAGACTGCCGCACGCTCTTCGCGGTCGGACAACCCGATCCGGACCTACTTCGGCGAGATCAGTCGTGTACCTCTGCTGACACGCGAGGATGAGGTTCGCTTATCGAAGCGCATTGAGCGCGGCGACAAGCAGGCAAAGGAGGAGCTGGCCGAAGCCAATCTCCGTCTTGTTGTGTCCATCGCCAAGAAGTATCGCGGATGTGGTTTGCCATTCCTCGACCTGATCCAAGAAGGCAATCTCGGATTGATGAAGGCCATCGAGAAGTTCGACTACACCAAAGGGTACAAGTTCTCCACGTATGCAACGTGGTGGATACGTCAAGCAATTCTCCGGGCGATCACCAACCGTTCGCGGACGATTCGTGTGCCCACGCACATCAACGAGTTGATCCGAAAGATCTACCAAGTCGAGAGAAACTACCTCAAGGAAACCGGTGAGCTTCCCACGCCCGAGAATCTCGCCACCGAGTTGGACACAACGATCGAGAACATCATCAAGGCAAAAAAGACGGCGCAAAGCATGACCTCGCTCGATATGCCGATCGGCCACGATGATGATGGCTCGGTGCTTGGAGACTTCATCGAAGACGCCTCGGTCGAATCTCCGGAACGCGAGACCTTCGAGCATCTTCTCGTCCAGGAGCTCGAACGAGCACTCGATGAGCGGCTCACGGACCGCGAGCGGCGCATCCTCGAGCTGCGCTACGGCTTGAAGGATTACCAACCCAAAACACTGGATGAAGTGGGAATCGAGTTTGGGATCAGCCGCGAGCGGGTACGTCAGATACAGAAAGAGGCGCTCGCCAAGCTGCAAGACTCGTCACTCAAGCGGCGGCTCGAGTGGTTCAAGCTTCTGTCTGAGGCGGCGTAGCGTCTGGCAGCGGCTCTTGGTGGCCGCACGTCTTGTTCGTGCAGTGCAGTTCACCGTCCTTCTTTTCGACAAGCACGCCAGTCCCACAAGCAGGGCATGTCTTGACCGGCCGTTCGCTGACTGCGTAGCGGCAATCTGGGTAGCGATTGCAACTGTAGAACGTTCTGCGCCGTTTCGCCGAGTACTTCTCCACAAGCTCCCCCTCACCACAACTTGGACAGGGCACGCCAGTGGACACGGATGCCGTCTTGCCACACTCGGCATTTGTGCACTTGTAGTAGCGGCCGAAGCGGCCGGTCTTGAGTTCCATCTCCCCGCCACATGAGGCGCACGGGATTCGCTCTGCCTCCTCCTCCTCCTCCTCCACAGCCGCAAGCGCATCTCTTACCTTGATACCATCCGCCTCGTATCGAACGGGCAGGTTGGGAGGAAGGTTGACGGTGTGTCTACACTCAGGGTACTTGGTGCAGCCCAGAAAGAAGGATCCCTTCCAATAGCGGAGCTCCATCGGCGATCCGCACAGCTCACACGTCACATCCGACGGCACTTGGAAGACCCGATTTGCGCCCGCTTCGATCTCTTCTTCCAGCGCCACAAGCCGCTCGGAGAATGGACCATAGAATTCGTTGAGCGCGTCCAGCCGAGACATGTCGCCTTCTTCGATATCGTCGAGATCCTCCTCCAAGTGCGCCGTAAAGCGAGGATTCACCGTCTCTTCGAAGTGGCGCCGCAGGAAATCGACGACCATCTGGCCGAGCAGCGCAGGTCGCAGGCTACCGCCGTCTTTGTATGCATATCCGCGATCTTGTATGACCGAGACAATCGAAGCGTATGTGCTCGGTCGGCCGATCCCTTCCTTCTCCAGCAAGTTGATCAGACCGGCCTCACTGTAGCGACGCGGCGGCTCGGTGAATTTCTGCCGCATCTCAAGATCCTCCAGGCACACACGATCCCCCTCCTTGACGGTCGAAGGAATCGGTGTTTCCTTGGCTCGTTGCTCAGGCATGACACGCAGGAATCCATCGAACTCAAGAACGCTTCCGGATGCCTCCAGCGTGTATGTTCCAGCACTCAAGATGATCTTCCGCTGCCGATAGACTGCTGGCGCCATCTGTGTGGCAAGGAACCGACCATAGATCAGCGCATAGAGCTTCTGCTGATCAGGAGAGAGGTAGGACGCAATCATCTCAGGAGTCCGCTTCTCGTCCGTCGGGCGAATCGCTTCGTGCGCATCCTGAGAGCGGCGCTTGTTCTTGAATGTCCGCACCTTGGGAAACAAGTACTCCTTCCCGTAGCTCGATTCGATCACCTCGCGGGCCTGTTCGATCGCTGCTTCGGACACGCGCACCGAGTCCGTACGCATGTAGCTAATCAGTCCCTCGGTTCCCTCGGGCAATGCGATGCCCTCATACAGCTCCTGGGCAATCCTCATCGTTCGTTTCGGCGTGAACCCCAGTCGAGACGATGCCGCCTGCTGGAGCGTGCTCGTGATGAACGGGGCCGAAGGATTGCGCTTTCGCTGCTTCTCCTCTACCTCAGCAACGAAAACTTTATCGGCTGCGCGGATCTCCGCCGCAGCTGCTTCTGCTTGTGCCTCATCCGCAATGGAGAGCTTCTCTCCGCTATGCTTCGTTACGGATGCGACGAACGGTTCGCCATTTGCCAGGTGCGCATCGATCTCCCAATACTCCTCCGGCGCGAATGCCGTGATCTCCGCCTCCCGATCGCAGAGGAAGCGAAGCGCGACGGATTGCACTCTCCCCGCGGACAGGCCGGCAAACCGGTTGCCCGCGATCGTGCGCGATAGAAGGGGGCTCACAAGGTACCCCATCAGTCGATCCAGGATGCGGCGTGTTCGTTGCGCTTCCACTCTGTCTTGATCGATCGCTCCGGGTGATTCCAGCGCTTCCAGGATGACCGGCTTCGTGATCTCGTTAAACACTGGGCGAGCAAACGCGTCCTCGTTCTTCACCACGCGGTTCAGAATCGTGAACAGGTCGAAGGCAATGGCCTCACCTTCGCGATCGTGATCCGTCGCAAGGTAGACACAGTCGGCATCCTTGGCCGCGCTACGCAGTTGGGAAACGACCTTGCTCCGCTTGGTCTCGAACTTGGCGGAGAAGCCTTTCTCCACATCCACACCGAGGTCGCTCTTCGGAAGATCCCGTACGTGTCCCTGGGACGATAGAACCTCGTATCCTTTGCCAAGGTACTGCCCGATCGTACGAGCCTTGGTCGGCGATTCGACAATGATCAGCTTTTTCAATCCTACAGGCTCCTTTCGAAGTGGCCCATTATACAGAAGCACCCCACGATTTCGAGGGCACCGATGTCCGCCGCCGGTCAGGGCATTCGGCACTGCCGTGCACGAAACGTACAATATCAGTACGGAGGAGAGACATGGATCACGTCATCATCGAGGGGCTCCCCGCTGTGGGCAAGAGTGAGATGCTCGCGCTTCTTGAGCGCTTCTATCCGGAGAGTGTCCGCGTCCTTCCGGAGCTCGTGAAGCAGGCTGTCGAGACCAGAGGGCTTGATCTGTTCCGGGACCGAGACAGGCTTACAGCGGCGATTGCCGCAGCACTCCCGGACCGCAAGGCGCAAATTGATGCGTTGCGTCGTCAAGGCTTCCTATGCCTGGAGGAGTCCCACTTGGCCGTCCATCTTGCGTACTCTCTTGCCCTGGGAGACACTGGTTTTGTCGATGCCTACGCGGAGCTTCGTGACATGCTCCCGATGCCCGACGCATTCGTTCGATTGGAGATCCCGCTGGCACGCTCTCTGGAAAGACAACGTGCCCGCGGCACGCCGACGTTCGATGTCGATGACGCTGTCCTGGATCGGATGCTGCTTGAACTCGACCGCTGGCACGCCGATCAGACATCTCGATTGATCCGGATCCACGCCGATCGCCCAGCGCATCTGGCCGTCGAAGATCTTGCCGAAGCGCTACATCTCTCGTACGGGGCTCCGCGCGAATCGCTCCACGATACGTTCGATATCATCCTTCTTCTCGGACGTCCAGCCAGCGGCAAGAGCGAACTCATTGATCACATGAGTCGCTCCGCTTCCGGCAAGCGTGCGGCCCTCTTCCATATCGGGCCGTTTGACGTCATCGACGACTTCCCGATTCTCTGGGAGACGTTTGAGGAGGATGATCTCTGGGAGCAGCTCGGCCGGGGGCGGTTCCACTCGAAGCGCTGTGACGGGAACTACGCAGTGACTGACAATGCGCTCTGGGGGTTCCTGATCGAGAAGATCAATCAACGTGTCGACGAGGTTGTCAGCAAGCCCGCCCAGCTTGATCGCAACACGCTGATTGTCGAGTTTTCGCGCGGAGGATCGGCTGGGTATGCCGAGGCGCTTGAGCGCCTCTCCCCTTCAATCCTTGAGCGCGCAGCAATCCTCTATGTGTCGGTCTCATTTGAGGAATCCTGGCGTCGGAATATCGCGCGCTACGACGAGAAACGCCGCCACGGGATCCTCACGCACTCCGTCCCGCGAGAGGAGATGGAGAAGACCTACGGCGTCGATGATTGGGGCGCGCTTGCCGGCGAGTCGTTCGGAACGGTCCTGGTTCAAGGAATCCCCGTTCCCTATGCAACGATGAGCAATGAACCTGAGACAATCGACCCTGCCGTACTCAGTGATCGGTACGCAAGGGCTCTGAATCCGCTGTACGCGGCGTGGCGACGTGGTCAGTCCTGAGGGAGTATCTCCTCAAAGACCCGGAGGAAATTGCGGTAGCAGACTTTCTCAATCTGTGTCTCATTGAGCCCTGCACTGCGAAGCAGCGGTACGAGCAACCGATAATCCGCGACGCTCTCGATTCCTTTGGGCGTCTGCCCGATCCCATCTAGATCCCCCCCAAGTCCAATGCAATCCTCGCCTCCGATGTCGACCGCGTGCACGACGTGTCGAGCAACCCACTCATAGCTCGGCCGTGGTGCCGCATCGGCTTCGAATCGCAACCGTCGCTTCTCCTCCTCCGTCACCCCCGGCTGGCGCGACGCGCTGAACAACGGTGTCACATGCTTGTAGTATTCAGGATCAAGAAACGCGGGGGCAAGATTGATCCCCATGACTCCACCCCGATCTGCCAGCTGTCGAATCATCTCGTCGGTCAAGTTTCGTAGGCTTGGGCAAAGCGACCGACAGTTAGAGTGGCTTGCGATAAACGGCCTGGTCGACATACGGCAGACATCGTCGAACGCAAGATCGGAGAGATGCGATACATCCACCATGATGCCAAGCTCTTCACACAGTGAAAGGAGCCTCTCGCCCTGCACTGTCAGCGGCTCGTTTCGTCCGAATGCGGTTCCGCTGAAGGGGTTGTCATCCCAGGCAAAGATCACGTCACGTACGCCAAGCTTGAAGAAGTGCCGAATCCGTTCAGCATCTCCCTCGAGAGGGTCGGCTCCCTCAAGTCCCAGAATCGCTGCGATCGGTCCATTGCTGAATGCCGCCTTGAGTTCTCCTCTCGTGCGGACGATGCGCATTTCGCCCTCGGTCGCCTCGGCCATCTCCTTGACCGTGCGGATCATGGTCTCAGCGCGTTGTGCCTCTTCTCCCGGATGCTGTTCGCTGAGAACGAAGCAAGCGAAAATCTGTGCTCGCATCCCGACATGCTTCATCGCCGGGAACGTGATGTGTGCTTCGCCGTCTTCCCTCGAGAAATCCACGCCATCATCCAGGACTTTCATCACGGTATCGCAATGTGCATCAAACAGCCCGTACGGTGAGCTTGCCATCTCGTTCACTGCGTTCTCCTCGCCACTGCATCGATCTCCAGGAGCGCATCCCTCGGGAGCCTTGAGACCGCGACGCAGCTGCGCGCTGGAAGTACTCCGAGGAAGTACTCCGCATAGACGTCGTTGACCGCGGGGAAGTCCGCCAGGTCCCGAAGGTAGAGCGTCACTTTGACGACATCGGCCATGGATGCACCTGCCGTCTCGAGAATCACGCTGATGTTGTCAAGCGCTTGCCGGGCGGCATTCGCCGCACAGTCATCTATCAGCTCTCCTGCCGGAGTCAACGGAATCTGACCAGATGTGAACACCCAGCCTGCAACACTCGTTCCCTGTGAGTAGGAACCGAGTGCTGCAGGTGCATCCACAGTGCGAATCGCCTCGATTGTCATCTACTCGATCGCGCCGATCTGGCGCCCAACCTTGGCAAATTTCTCAATCGCGAAATCGAGATCGTCTCGGCTGTGCGCCGCAGACAGCATCACGCGAATGCGTGCTTTCCCGCGCGGTACAGTGGGAAATGCAATCGCCGTCCCGAACACGTCTTCATCGAAGAGCCGCTTGGAGAAGTCCCAAGCCGTCTCCGCTTCGCCAAGCATGACCGGCGTAATTGGTGTTTCGCTCGCTCCGGTGTCGAATCCAAGCTCCTCGAGGGCCGTCTTGAAGTACTTCGCGTTCTCCCAGAGAGTGCGCACGGGTGTGTCATCCTCGTCCAAGATGTCAATCGCCGCAATGCACGCAGCAACGTCCGGCGGTGTTGCCGCGGACGAGAACAGGAACGGTCGTGCTCGTTGTCGAAGGTATTCGACCAACTTCGCACTCCCGGCAATGTAGCCGCCCATCACGCCGAATGCCTTGGACATTGTGCCACACTCGATGTCGACACGACCGTGCAGTCCGAAGTGATCGACAATCCCGCGCCCATGGCTCCCAACAACCCCTTCTCCGTGGGCATCGTCAACCATCACCATCGCATCGTACGTCTCGGCAAGCTCGACGATCGCTGGAAGGGGCGCCAAATCCCCATCCATTGAGAAGACGCCGTCTGTGATGATCAGCTTCTTCGCAATCCCCTTGTGCTCCTCCAGTTTTTCAGCGAGGCCACCGGCATCACGATGCGGGAAGATCACGCGCTGAGCCTTGGTCAGTCGAACGCCGTCGATAATCGATGCATGGTTCAGCTCATCGGTGAAGATGACGTCCTCTTTGCCCATGAGCAAAGGAATGGTCGCCAGATTCGTGTTCAATCCCGACTGGACCGAAAGCGCCGCTTCGGTTCCCTTGAATTCGGCAATTCTCTTCTCCAGCTGGATATGGAGACTCATCGTTCCGGCAATCGAGCGCACCGCCCCGGGACCGACTCCATACTCATCGATCGCCTTCTTCGCCGCCATGCGGAGCCGCTCGTCGTTGGCGAAGCCGAGGTAGTTATTCGAACACATGTTCAGCATGCGCCGCCCGTCGATCGTTACCCACGCATCCGATGCGCTCTCGATCGTACGGATCGTGTTGTACAACCCCTTCTCCCGCAGGTCGGCCAACGCTTGGTCAATGAACGCCTGTTTTCCCATTGGAGGTCCTCCTCACTTGCTCTGCCCGTTCCCTAGACGCTACTGGGGTTCTCCCATCACGATACCCCAGTGCCGCGCGGAAGACTTTACTCTCTCAGATGCATCGATTCGAGGTACTCAAATGCGTACCGAAGGTGCGGGATCGTGATCGATCCCCCCACGATCAGTGCGATCGCCAGCGCCTCCGTGATCTCTGGTTCGCGAACACCGGCCGCTGCCGCCTCCGACAAATGATACGCAATGCAGTCGTTGCACCGTAGCACCGTGGATCCCACCAGCCCCAGCAGCTCTTTCGTCGCTTTCGGCAGCGCCCCATCCTCGTAAACCGTGTGATCGAGCGCGAAGAACCGCTTGACAGGAAGATTGGCGTGTTCCAAGACCAGCTCGTTCAGTCGGTTGCGTCTCTCTGCGAATTCGCTAGCTCGCTCCACTGTGTCCCTTTCTGTCGCTTCGCTCCAGGAACGTCTCCGCCTCATCGAGGATTCTCCAGCTGTCTGCGTGGCTTAGCCGGCACCGTGCGTCTTCCTGAGCGAGCCAGACTGCGTCCGTGTGCTCGTTGGATAGGCAAACACACTTCGTCTCCGTCTCCGCAAGGAAGTAGGTCACGGTCTTCGAGATAGATCGTCCGTCGCGCGCGTAGCAATAACGACTGATCGCCCGGAACCCTGCCACGGGGTCCAGTCCGTCAATCCCAGTCTCTTCTGCAATCTCCCGACGAGCCGCAGCTAGCTCGTCCTCCCCCGCCTCGATGTGCCCTTTCGGAAAAGCCCAGTGCCCACCATCGCTGTGCTTGACCAGAAGGTACACCCGTTGCCCTCCCTGACAGCGGGAAAGGACGAAACCTGCCGATCTCTCTTCGCCCTCCTCTGCATTGCTCTCGTTAGGCGATGTCGACTTCATGGTCGTTTCGATCGTAGACACGTGGGTAGAGGCCAAGACTCCGCAGCTCCCGTAGCAGCACGCGGAATGACTCCGGCAGGCCCGGTTCGGGGAATTCCTCTCCCTTCAGGATCGCTTTGTAGAGCTGGATCCTTCCACGCGTATCGTCCGATTTCACTGTCAACATCTCCTGCAGCAATGCGGAGGCTCCGTATGCCTCCAGCGCCCAGACTTCCATCTCTCCGAGTCGCTGGCCGCCAAACTGGGCTTTCCCGCCCAACGGCTGCTGCGTAATCAGTGCATACGGACCAGTCGATCGAGCGTGAATCTTCTCATCAGCAATGTGTTCGAGCTTGAGGATGTACATGTAGCCCACGGTGATTGGACGCTCAAACGGAAGACCGGTTCTGCCATCCCGAAGGATGACCTTGCCATCGTAGTCATCACCTTCTCCAAGACCAGCCTTGTTCCGCTCCTCTCTCAGCTCGCTAAGGATCTCCTGCTCCTGCGCACCGTCGAAGATCGGCGTTGCCACCAGTTCATCCCGCAGATGGGCCAGCCACCCTAGATTCGCCTCGAAGATCTGTCCAAGGTTCATGCGAGAAGGCACACCCATCGGGTTCAACACGATATCGACAGGCGTTCCATCAGGAAGGAAGGGCATCTCAGCCATCGGGCGCACCGTTGAGATCACGCCTTTGTTCCCGTGTCGGCCAGCAAGCTTGTCTCCAATGCCGATCGTCTTTCTCTGCGCCACGAAAACCTTCACCAGTTCGTTAACGCCAGCATCGAGTTCATCTCCCTGATCGCGGGAGAACTTCTTGACCCGGATCACCTTGGCTGTCCCGGCAACGGGACGCATTCGGAGCGACGTGTTTCTCACATTTCTCGCGCGTTCGCCGAAGATCGACCTGAAGATCTTCTCTTCCGGTGTTGGCTCGGATTCCCCGCGCGGCGTGATCTTGCCCACGAGAATGTCTCCTGTGCGGACGACCGTGCCTTCGCGAACGATTCCATCTTCGTCGAGGTTCTTCAGATCCTCCTTGGAGATGTTCGGGATGTCCGCAGTGATCTCCTCCGGTCCAAGCTTCGTCTCTTCGGCCTTGACCTCGAATTCCTCGATGTGGATCGAATCAAGGAGATTCTCGCGCACGAGACGGTCACTGATGACGATCGCGTCCTCGTAGTTGTACCCCTCGTACGGCATGATCGCGACCAGCAGGTTTCTTCCCAACGCGAGCTCTCCGAATTCACTCGACGGGCCATCGGCAAGGAGATCTCCCGGGCTCACTTTGTCGCCCTCGACTACCATGGGCCGCTGATGGAGGATCGTATCCTGGTTCGATCGATCGAAATTGACCAGTGGGTAGATCTCCCGCTTCTTCCCCTTCTTCAGAACGATCTGCTGCGCATCGACCTCTTCGACCGTTCCTTCCTTCTGCGCAACGACAAGCATCCCCGAGTCCATCGCCGCCTGCCGCTCCAATCCGGTCCCGACAACCGGCGCCTCAGGACGCAGAAGTGGGACCGACTGTCGCTGCATGTTCGCCCCCATCAGGGCACGGTTTGAGTCGTCATGCTCAAGGAACGGAATCAGTGCCGAGGATACGCCAACGAGCGCCTTGGGAGAGACGCCAATGAAGTCCACTTCCTTCGGCGGGACGAGGCGGACTTCCTCTCGACCTGTCCTGACCTCAATCCGTTCGCCGAGCAGTCGTCCGGTCTTCCCGACCGGCGCCGTGGCCGGCGCGATCATGTACCGTTCTTCATCGTCCGCCATCAAGTAGACGATCTCATCAGTGACCTTGCCGCTGACAACCTTTCGGTACGGCGCGATGAGGAAGCCATATTCATTGACGCTCGCATAGCATGCCAGAGACGTGATCAGCCCGATGTTCTGCCCTTCCGGCGTTTCGATCGGGCAGATCCGCGCGTAGTGGGACGAGTGGACATCACGGACTTCGATCTTCGCGCGCCGTTTCGTCAGTCCCCCGCCGAGGGCGTTCAATCGACGTTTGTGCGTTAGTTCGGTCAGTGGGTTTGTCTGCTCAAGAAACTGCGAGAACCGCCCTGTGTAGAACAGCTGGTTGATGGCCCCCTGCACCGTCCGTGTCGAGATGAGTCGTCGGATAGTATCCTTCTCATCAAGGGCGTACTTCGACAGCTTGTCCCGTGCGATTCGAGCCATCCGGACCAAACCCGTCCTGACAGCGTTTTCGGCCAGCTCTCCCGGAAGGCGAACCCGCTTGTTGGCCAGGTGGTCCTTCTCGTCGAGCAGCGCATCGTTGAACGGCACTTCGATCAGCTGCTTGATCGTCCGTACAATGTCCGCAAGATACAGGACCGGCTGTTTCAGCTCCATTCCGAGCTTCCGATTCACCTTGAACCGACCGACCTCGGAGAGCTGATAGCTGGTGGGATGGAAATAGAGATTCTCCAGATACTCGCCCATCTGGACCGGTGATGCCCGATCCGACGGGCGCAGACGGCGGTAAACGGCCCGAAGAGCTTCCTCTTGGGTCGTTGTCTGATCCTCCTCGATCGCCTTCTGAACGTACTGGTTCACCAGACGTATCCCCGAACGCTTCGTCGCCTCGAGCTCTGCGAGATGCTCTTCCTGAAGCGTCTGACCGGCGAGCAAGATCGGCTCCTCCGACGTCTTCTTCGGCAACACATCTTCAGCAGAGAGATAGCCGACATACGGCTCCAGCCTTTCGGCAGTAACCGGCGATATTTCGAATGCGTAGTACCGACGGATCCGATCCTCGTCGAAGCCAAGCGCCTTGAGAAGCGTTGCAACGCTAACTTTGCCTTTCCGGTCAAGGTTCGCGCGCAATGTCATCCGCCTCGTGTCGAGGAGAATCTCCAGCCACGCACCGAGCTCGGGGAGAATGTGCCCCTTGTACTGTTGGACATCTTCACGCGTGAAGTAGGCGCCCGGAGCACGAGTCAGTTCGTTCACCAATGCGTTCTCGGAGCCATTGATGATGAATGTCCCGCGGTCAGTCATCATTGGGAAGTCGCCGATGTACAGTTCGGTCTCCTGCAGCAGCTTCCCCTCCTGAAGCAGTCGCGCGGTGACGCGAAGCGGCCGCGCGTATGTCAGATCTTTGTCCTTGCACTCCGGCTCGGAGTTGCGCGCCTCCCCGAGATACGGGTCGACGAACTCCAGGACCAACCCGTCCTTGCCGTGTCCCTCGATCGGTGTGATGTCAGCAAAGGCCCTTGTGATTCCGTTCTCGACGAAGTCGTTGAAGGAGCTGCGCACATCCGCAAGGAAGTACGGTGGGGGAAGGATCTCTTGAATCTGCCCGTAGAATCTTCGTTCGCGGTATCTCATGATCTCCCCTTGAAAACGACGCTCTGCCTCAAGGCGGCCTCAGCCACCCTAAGGCAGGCGTACAACAGCAGCATGCTCCCCGGCTAAACGCTCATTCCGGTGGTTACTGCAGTTCGATCTCAGCTCCAGCCGCCTCCAGCTTCTCCTTAACACTTGCCGCTTCGTCAGGACCCACGTCTTCTTTGATCGTGGCTGGGAGATTGTCTGCCAGCTCCTTGCACTCCTTGAGTCCCTTGCCGGTGATCTCCTTGATCTCCTTGATCACCTGGATCTTCTTCTGCCCGGCACCGGTCATGACGACCTTGAGTGTGTCCGCTGCGCCGCCCGCGTCGCCTTCAGCACCGGCTGCCGGTGCTGCGGCGACAGCCACCGGGGCCGCCATTGCCGCCGAGACGTTGAACCGCTCTTCGATCATCTCGACGAGGTCGGCGAGATCCCTCACCGACATCTCCTCTATCTGCTGAAGGATGTCTTCCTTGGCCATTCGCTACTCCTCCTCTTCTTGCGTTTCCTGATCTTCCTCTTGGGATGGTTCTTCCGGCGCTTCCTGGTTCTCCTGCAGAGAGTCCTTCTCCGGATCCTCTGGCTGATCCTCTTCTTCTTGCGCGTCTGGCTCCGCCTGCGTATTCGGTTCCGCTTGCTCTTGCGCCTTCGGCTCCGCCTCGTCAGCTGGAGCGTCCTTCTCGCGCTTCTTGGCAACCTCGGACAGGAGAATGGCCAATTCGCGTATCTTGGCCTGCAGCATGAACGCCATGGCTCGCATCGGACTTGAAAGCAGCAGAACCAACTTCGCCAACAGCTCTTCACGGGATGGGAGCGTCGCGTATCTCTGAACCTGGTCCTCCAGGACAAGCACGCCTTCGAACACGCCACCCTTCAACTCATAGCGCGGCGCGTACGTCTTCCGGCATTCCTCGCTCAACTTGAATGCGATCGCCGGCTCCTCATACCCGAAGGCGATGCTGATCGGCCCCTCAAACAGCTCGGAGAGCCCTTCAGGCCCGGCATCTTTCGCGGCAAGTTTGGCCAGCGTATCTTTGACGACGCGGTACTCAAGTCCTTGCTTGCTGAACTTCTCACGCAACTCGACCATCTCATTGGCCGTTAGCCCACGATAGTCGGCAAGCACGAGCGAGATGGATTTTTCCAGCTTCTCTTTCAGACGCGCTACTTCGTCAATCTTTGTCTGTGTCGGCATCGCGCTCTCCTAGCTCGCCGAATCCATGACGGATTGGACTTCCGCAGGATCGAGAGTGATCCCCGGCCCCATGGTCGAAGCGATGTTCACCCTCTTGATGTATCGCCCCTTGAGTCCTTCGTCCGGCTTCCGTTCCACGACGCTCTCGATCACGGCAAGGAGGTTCTCCTTCAACGCGCTTGGCTCGAAAGACGCTTTCCCGAATACCGTATGAATCACACCGAATCTATCCGTCCGGAACTCGACCATTCCCCGTTTCAGCTCGCCGATCACCTGTCCGACGTCCTTGGTCACCGTGCCCGTCTTCGGACTCGGCATCAAGCCGCGAGGTCCAAGAACCTTCCCCAGCTTGCCAACGACAGGCATCATGTCAGGTGTCGCCACGACCTTGTCGAACTCGAACCAGCCTCCCTGGATCTTCGTCGCCAAATCCTCGCCGCCGACGAAGTCCGCGCCCGCCTGTTCCGCTTCGGCAGACTTGTCGCCTTTGGCGAATGCTAGGATCCGCACGCTTTTCCCTGTGCCGTGTGGGAGATTGCATGTTCCCCGCACGACGACCTGAGATGCTCGTATCCCGAGTGAAATCGTGATCTCAGCGGTCTCATCGAATTTCGCCGTCGCCCCAGCTCTAAGCTTCTCAATCGCCTCATCGAAGCCAAGCGCGGCTTCCTGGGGGACAAGCGTCGCAACCCCTTGGTATCGTCTGCTCCGCTTCACTCTTCCACCACCTCGACCCCCATGTTGCGCGCCGTCCCTTCGATGATGCGCATTGCGGAGTCCATCTTGTACGTGTTCAGATCGGGTAGCTTGCGTTCGGCAATCCGGCGGACCTGCTCTCGCGTAATCCGAGCGACTTTCATCCGATTCGGCTCTGGTGAGCCGGACTGAATGCCTGCTGCCATCTTGACCAGCTCTGCTGCAGGCGGCTGCTTGAGGATGAAGTCAAACGATCCCCTGATGTCAACTGAGATCACAACAGGGATGATCGTTCCAGGGGTCTCCCCCTTTGTCGCGTCATTGAACTTCTTGCAGAAGTCCATGATGTTCACTTTGTGCTCGCCGAGTGCGGGTCCAACCGGAGGCGCTGGCGTCGCTTGACCGGCAGGGATGTGCAGATTGATCTTTGCCACAATGTTCTTCGCCATGACTGCCTCCTCCCCCTTTCTAGGTGTTTTTAGAGCTTCTCGATGCCCTCGAAACCGAGCCGCACCGGGGTCTCTCGCCCGAAGATCTTCACCATGACGGTTACCTCTTCGGCATCTTTGTCAATCTCCTTGATCGATCCGGTGAAGTCGGCAAACGGTCCTTCGATAATCTCGACCACTTCGCCAACGGTGAAATCGATCTCAAGCCGCGGCTCAGATGAAGCCTCGGCTGTCGCGGCCGCAGCGGCGACCGGGACTGCGAGCAGTCCGGCCTTTCGTTTGATCAGCTTCATTTCCGGCCCTTCGATTGGCATCGGCTTGTACCTGGATCCGACGTAGCGAACCGCGCCCTTGACACCGTCGATCAGCTCCATCATTTCCTCTTCGTCGAGCCCGATTCGGCCGAATACGTAGCCTGGGAACAGACGTCGCTTCTCGATCCGCTGGATGGTCACAATCCGCTTGTCCTTGTATTCTTTCACCTTCAGAAGTCCGGAGGCCCGACTGACAATTTGGTCCTCCGACTCGACCTGATCTCCGGCCGACAGGTTGATTCCCTTGCGAATTTTCACGATGTACTTCTCGGGGATGATCCGGCTCTTCTCTTTCCCGTCCCCGTAGCGGAACGTCACACGCCGGATCTTATCCCGACCGACAATCGCCCCGCGGTTGACCACGACGTACTGCTCGTCACTGTCCGACGTCAGCGGGACTCCGTTTCGGATCTTCTCTCCAATCCGGATGTCACGACGAATCCGCTTGTCCGCCGGGATGAGATAAACTTCTTCATTGCGATTTGTCATCTCCACGATGACGCGCTGCATTGCTTCTACATCGATCACCTTGGCGTCTTCCTCCATATGCCGAGGAGGCTTGCGTGCGAGAACATCACCGCGGTGGATCCGCTCGTTGGGCTTCGCCACAAGGTCATAGTCGTACGGGATTCGGTATTCCGTCCCAGCCCCGCGCCGGCTTCTCGACGTAATGACTTCCTCTACAGGGACGAGAAAATACGTCGATTCGCCATCGATGCTGAACTGCTCAACCGCCTTCTCCCACGCACGTTTCCGGATCCGCTCGTTGAGGTCCTCTTTGACCTTCAGCTCGGATCCCGCGTAGGTCTGAATGGCGTACCACTTCTTCAATCGCATGCGTATCTGATCCCCTACCGCACAAAGAGCCTAAGAAGAGTCCCGATAATCCCGTCAACGCCCCAGATGTAGATCGTGACAATGACGACCAGCAGCAGAATCAACGCAGTCAGCATGATGACTTCGTTCCGCGTCGGCCAGCTCACTCGGGAGAATTCCGCACGGACACCCTTGAAGTAACTTCCGATCCGCTCGATCATCCGTCTGCTCCTTGCTCAGTCTGTTGTTGCAGGCCCTGGAGGACTCGAACCCCCAGCCTTCCGATTTGGAGTCGGACGCTCTTCCAGTTGAGCTAAGGGCCTGTGACGTCCAGTCCGGATTGCGACTAGACCTCTTTGTGCAGCGTATGCTTCCGGTCCCACTTGCAGTATTTCCTCAACTCCAGTTTGCCGCGGGTGTTGTTCTTGTTCCGCTGCGTGTGGTAGTTGCGGCGCCCGCATTCGCTGCACGCGAGTGCAATATGGATGACCGCTTCGCCCTTCTTGGCCATGTCCGTCTCTCCTACTCGAGGATCTTGGTCACAACGCCGGACGCAATCGTCTTTCCGCCCTCACGGACGGCGAACCGAAGTCCCTCGTCCATGGCAATGGGGTGGATCAGATCTCCATTGATCTTGACATGATCGCCAGGCATGACCATCTCGACGCCTTCAGGCAGCATCATCGTTCCGGTAATGTCGGTCGTTCGGAAGAAGAACTGCGGCTTGTATCCGGTGAAGAACGGCTTGTGCCTGCCGCCTTCATCCTTGGTCAGCACGTAAATCTCCCCTTCGAACTTCGTGTGGGGAGTGATGGACTTAGGCGCAGCGATAACCTGTCCACGCTCGATCTCATCCTTGTCGATCCCACGAAGCAGAATCCCCACGTTATCACCGGCGATCGCGTAGTCAAGGATCTTGTTGAACATCTCAAGACTCGTAGCGACGGTCTTCTGGATCTCGTCATGCACGCCGACGATCTCGATCTCCATACCAGGCGTAATCTTCCCGCGTTCCACTCGGCCGGTCGCAACCGTGCCGCGTCCCTTGATTGAGAAAATGTCCTCGATCGGCATCAGGAACGGCTTGTCCTCTTCGCGATCCGGCAGAGGGATGTACTCATCGACCGAGTTCATGAGCTCTATGATGCACTCGGCGTCGGCATGCCCAACCTCGTCACCGCTCTCCATCGCCTTGAGGGCCGAACCTCGGATGATTGGGATCTCATCGCCCGGGAATTCGTGCTCCGTGAGGAGCTCACGGATTTCCATTTCGATCAGGTCCACCAGTTCGGGATCATCGACCATGTCCACCTTGTTCAAGAAGACGACCATCGCCGGCACGTTCACCTGCTTGGCGAGAAGGACGTGCTCACGCGTTTGCGGCATGGGTCCGTCATCCGCCGCGACGACCAGGATCGCTCCATCCATCTGCGCCGCTCCGGTGATCATATTCTTGATGTAGTCGGCATGTCCGGGACAATCGATGTGCGCGTAGTGGCGCGTCTCCGTCTGGTACTCGACGTGTCGGACGTTGATCGTAATGCCACGTGCCTTCTCCTCAGGCGCGTTATCGATATCTTCGAACGCCATCGCGGCCGCTTTCCCCTGGGTCGCGAGAACCTTCGTGATCGCCGAGGTCAACGTCGTCTTTCCGTGGTCGATGTGTCCGATCGTGCCGATGTTCAGGTGAGGCTTATCCCTCACAAACGCTTCTTTCGCCATCGCCTAAACCTCCTTGAGACGCTCCATGCTGTCTCGATCTGGCTTATGTACTCACTTCAATGGGATGGTTTCCCTCGCGAGCCTCCAGCCCGCGATCGGAGTCGAACCGATGACCTCCCCCTTACCAAGGGGGTGCTCTACCTCCTGAGCTACACGGGCGCTCCGATCACAAGCACGGAGTGTAACCGAAACCCTGTTCCCACAACAACTGGAGGGGGAGGGATTCGAACCCCCGTAGGCGTCCGCCAACGGATTTACAGTCCGCCCCGTTTGGCCGCTTCGGTACCCCTCCAAACAAAAA
>Ga0180432_10004666_pt1 | contig 18659 bp, 16 predicted proteins | sample SS_ome_10_FD_132414 | JGI IMG/M metagenome (GOLD analysis project Ga0180432, IMG submission 132414) | Hypersaline lake sediment archaeal communities from the Salton Sea, California, USA - SS_1_MS_2 metaG | ecosystem: Environmental > Aquatic > Non-marine Saline and Alkaline > Hypersaline >...
CAGCGGGCAGCTGCACGTGGAGGTCGACTACGTCCCCACCGACGTGGGCAGCGACGTGGGCGATGTGCAGGTGCTTTCCGAGTTCACCGCCGACGGCTGCGACAACTTCACCCTGATCACCGTTCCCATCGACGGGGTGGGCAAGACCCCCGAGCTTCCCGAGTGCATCACCCCGCGGGAATTCCAGCCCGTCCTGGAGTTTGGCTTTCCCAACGGCAACGTAACCAATCCCACCTGGAAGCATGTATTCATGACGCCCATCGTGATCAACCTCACCGACGACAACGCCGACGGATTCATCAACGAGGAGGATGTGCCCGATATTGTGTTCTCGGCGCACGAACCCAGCATGTGCATGTCAATCGAGTGCTCGTGCATCGCCACTCCGGCGATGGTCCGGGCCATCTCCGGCGACGACGGCCGCGAGATCTGGACCATCGACGATCCGCGCTTCCGCACCAACTGGGAGACCCAGATCGCGGCCGGGGACATCGACGGCGACAACCTGCCCGAGGTCCTGGTCGCCAAGCGGGTGTGCAATGAAACCGGCGACATCGAAGGCAAGTTCGTGACCGGAAACATCCTGTGCTTCGAGCACGACGGAACCTTCAAGTGGGAGAGCGAGCCTTGGCACGCACCCGAGGAAGACATCGAGGATGGCTCGTCCATCGGCATCGCCGACCTGGATCACGACGGCCACCCGGAGATCTTCCGGGGCGCATCGGTATTCGACTACAACGGCCGCCTGCTGTGGGAGGGCGGGGCCGGCCGGGGTTCCATCGGCCATGGCTGCTTCTCCTCCGCCGCCGACCTCGACGGAGTGGGCGGCATGGAGCTGGTGGCCGGCAACACCGCCTACAATGCCGACGGCACCATCATGTGGCAGGCCGACAAGCCCGACGGCCTGATGGGCATAGCCGACTTCAATTTGGACGGCAGTCCCGAGGTGCTCCTCTTCTCCAGCGGCTTCGGCGGCGGCGTCTTGATTCTCGACGGACAGACCGGAGCGGTGCTCAGCCAGTTGAGCGACGGCGAGGTGAACGCCATCCTGGTTCCGGTGATCGCCGACATCGACGGTTCCGGCGGCCCGGAGATCGGAGTGGTGGGCACCTGCGAGGAGGACTTCGAGTGCTTCTGGGGCATCGACGTCAACGAGAGCACTTTCGCCATGAACGTGATCTGGAAGGAGATCATCGAAGACCAGACCCTGGGAGGCGGAAACAGCGCCTTCGACTTCGAGGGCGACGGGCCATTCGAGGTGCTCCAGAACGACGAGCAGTGGGTGAACGTATACAGCGGCCTGGCCCACAATGTCATCTACCACGCCGAGCGCGTTTCGGTGACCGGCTGGGAGCTGCCCATCGTGGCGGACGTGGACAACGACGACCACGCCGAGATCATCGTCATCCAGAACGGCTTGGGCGTCGACAAGGGCATCCTGGTATACAGAAACGACGGGGATGATTGGGTGGCCACCCGGCGGATCTGGAACCAGTTCGACTACCACATCACCAACGTCCGCGAGAACGGCAAGATCCCGCGCTTTGAGGTTCCCAACTGGACCGTGTACAATAATTTCCTGACCAACGAACCGTTCTGCGAATGAGTTGGAGGTAGGATATGAAAAAGGTCCTGACCCTGTTTTTGACGGCGTTCGTGGTGTTATGGGTTTGCGGCTGCGAAGACGAGCACGGCGGCCTCCAGGAGGCCGCCCCCCGGGTGGGAGCCTACTTCGTGGGCGACTCCGGGCAGGCCCCCGGCGCCGACGGCTATCTGGACATGCAGGAATCCGGAAAGCTCGCCGTTAACTTCGGCGAAGTGGACGTGGGGGTGGTGGCCCGCAAGTACCTGTTCATAAGGAACACCGGCAAATCCGATTTGAAGCTGGTCTCCATGGAGATGCAGGCGGGCTCCAGCGCCGACTTTCTGGTGTCGTGCCTCGACGGCGGCGACTACCGGGACAACTGCCCGTACTCCGACAGCGACACCCTGGATATAACGCCGGGCGACAATCTGGTGGTTCAGGTGTCCTACGCACCCGCCGAGGTGGGCGCGGACACCGGCGGCTTCGAGCTGACGCTCAACGCTGCGGATCACGAGACCATAACGGTCAGCCTGGACGGCGAGGGGGTCACCCCCGAGATCCAGGTGTGCATCACCGAGTGCGTAGGCGATCAATCCGGGGCCGACTGCGCGGCGGGAGCCGAGGCCTGCAACCATCAATTTGCCCTGGAGGTCGACTTCGGCGACGCCGATCTGGACACCCAGCTGGGCCGCAACGTGGTCATCGGCAACATCGGCGACCAGCCCTTGGAGATCCGCGCGGTGAAGATCTCCGGCGGCGACTTCAATCAGTTCAGAATCGACTTCAATAACAACGAGTTGCCCGGCATCCTGGCGGCAGGGGCCGAGGCCACCATCATGGTGATCTACGACCCGGGCATCGGCGGGGAGCACCACAGCGCCCTGGAGGTGGTGTCCAACGACGTCAACGAAGGGGAGATTCGCATCATCCTCAACGGTCGCGGCATGGCGCCGAGGCTGTGCCCCGATCCGCTGGTGGTGGATTTTGGCAACGTGGCCACCGGCGAGTGCCTCACGCAGACCTTCACCATCACCAGCTGTGGGCTCCTGGACCTGGTGGTCGATGACATCCTGATGAGCGCCGGCAGCAGCTCGGACTTCAACCTGGTCAACCTGCCCACCATTCCGTTGACGATCTTGCCGGGCGCCGCCCAGGAAATCTCGGTGGAGTACTGCCCGCAGGAAATGGGATCGGATCACGGCGGGGTGGACCTGTTCTCCAACGACCCCGCCTCCGATCCGGCAAGCCATCTGACCGGCACGGTTTCACTGCTGGGCACCAGCGTGCCCCGCGCCTGCGAGATCGTTGCCACTCCGTTTAATGTCAACTTCGGCGGCGTGGTGCAAAACGAGACCGAGGAAGTCGATCTGGCGGTGTCCAACCAGGGTTCCGACGTATGCACCCTCGAAAGCGTTACGATCAGCGCCAATACCCCGGACAACGAGTTCGCCATCGTCTCCGCGCCCTCGGCTGACACTATACTCAACCCGGGCGACGTGGTGACGGTGGTCCTCTCCTACACCCCGGTCAACCTGGGAATAGACGCCGGGAAGTTGAGCCTGTTCGGCAACGACAAGGACACCGACGAGATCGGGGTGGACCTCAACGGCGAGGGGGTCGAGACCGCGGTGTGCGACCTGGAGATCACTCCGGGCTCGCTGCAGTTCGGGATGGTCAAGGTGGAGCACACCAAGACCATGTCCTTGCAGCTTTCCAACGTGGGGCTGGAGGACTGCACCGTCTCGGGCATCGACCTGGAGATCATCCCCATCTTCGCCCAGGATTTCTCCGTCACCACCCAGCCCAACCTGCCGCTGGTCCTGAGCCGGCGCGGTCAGCAGGGCTCCCAGGCGGAGATCGAGGTCACCTTCGCTCCCAACCGGCAGCTGCTGCAGATCACCAATATGACCATAACCGCCGACGATCCCGACTTCGGCAGCCTGGCCTGCACGGATGATACGACCGGCAACCCCATTCCCAACCAGGCCTGCATCAGGGTGTCGGGCTACGCCAAGGAGTCCAAGATCGAGATCGTGCCCGCCGAGCTGGATTTCGGCGTGGTGACTCTGGGCTGCAACTCGCCCGAGCAGTGCCTGACCGTCTACAACCTGGGGACCGATTCGGTCTCCATCGACGCCGTCTACCTGGAGGATCCCGCCGATCCCAATTTCGAGATCACCCAGGCGCCCATGACCCCCGGTACACTGAACGGCGGCGGGGACTTTCAAATTTGCCTGCGCTACCACCCTCAGGACCTCTCCGCCCACCGCACTCTGCTGTACATCGAGCTGGACGGCAACGAGACCCACACGGTTCCCCTCTTCGGCCGCGGGACGGACATCTCCGACCAGACCGACGTCTTCCACCAGCCCGACAAGGTCAAGTCCGACGTGCTGTGGGTGGTGGACTGCTCCGGGTCGATGAGCGACAACCAGCAGAACCTGGCGGACAACTTCGACGCCTTCATAAACTGGGCCGTCACCCTGGACGTGGACTTCCACCTGGGGGTGACCTCCTGCCAGGTGGACCTGCCGGCCAGCTACAGCGGGGGCAAGCATATCTACCCGGGCGAGCTGGTGGAGGAAAACGGCATAAAGGTCATCACCAGCAACACCCCCGACGTCGTAGGCGCCTTCACCGATCTGATCCTCCTGGGCGACGACTGCTCGGCCACCGAGGCCGGGCTGCAGGGGGCTCACATGGCCTTGTCCGAGCCGCTGGTGACCGATCCCTCCAAGAACGGGACCTTCATGCGCGAGGACGCCAAGCTGTACATCATCTGCGTCAGCGACGAGCCCGACCAGTCGGAGGGCAGTTTGGACTTCTACGTGGACTTCTTCTCGTCTATCAAGGGCTACCGCAACACCGAGATGATGAAGGTCAGCGCCATCTCCTCCGAGCACCCCAACGGCCGCTACTGCGAGATGGCCAGCCGCACCGGGGGGATCTGCGAGTCGATCAACACCGCCGACTGGCACCAGGTGCTGGCCAACCTGGGCATCGACGCCTTCTCGGCCATCCGCGAGTTCCCCCTGTCGCGCCCCGCCGATCCCAGCACCATCACCGTGACCGTAGCAGGGGTCACGGTCCCCCAGGCCAGTTCTCCCGAGGGACCCGACGGCTGGACCTACGACCCCGCCACCAACACAATCTACTTCGGCGACAACGTGGTGCCGGAAAAGGGCGATCGGATCGAAGTCAGCTACACCGCCACCTGCCTATAGCCCCAGCAGCTCCCGCAGTTCCTCCACCGTTTCCACGACGTGATCCGGCTCAACCGCCTCGATCTGTTCCATGGGGATCAGCCCGCACCAGCGGGTGGTCACCGTGGTCATCCCGGCGGCGCGGCCGCAGCGGACGTCGTCGGGGCCGTCGCCCACCATCAGGCCGCCTTGGGGAGCAACTCCGAGCCTGCCGGCGGCGTGTTCGACGATGTCCGTTGCCGGCTTGCGGCCGAAGCCGTCGTCGGCGGCCACCACCACCTCCAGCAGATCGGAGAGGCCCGAGTGCCTGAGCATTATGTCCAGCGAACGGCGGCCCCGGCCGGTCACCACCGCCAGCGGAATTCCGGCGGAGCGCAGGTCCCGCAGCAGCCCGACAATGCCCTCGAAGGGGGCGATGCGACCCGCCGGGGAGCGGTAGAAGTCCAGGTAGTCCTGCATGGCCGCCTCGACCAGGCTTGCGTCCAGGAGCATGCCCAGGATCTCGGTGTCGGTGTGCCGCAGCAGGTGGACCAGGTCCTTGAGCGCAAGCTTGCGGTCCCGGCGGGGGGAGACGGCGTGGTCCAGGGCCAGGAAAGTGGTCTTGAGCGAGTCCAGCAGGGTGCCGTCGAGATCGAAGACCACGATTGGGTAAGGAGAACTCACCGTGCTATCCTAGCCCCGGAGGCATGCTTGGACAAGTGGCGCAAGCTGGAGCAGGTGGTCTGCCGTTCGGAGCGCCGGGCCGACGAGAAGCCGGTCAAGTTCCGCTTCAAGGGGAACTGGGTGCCGGTCGAACGGATCGTTTCCACCCGCCTGGAGCGCGGGCCCGGCGAGTCGGACCCTACCTATCGGGTGTTCGAGGTGGAGACCGGGCTGGGCCCTGCCCGGTTGCGGGTGGCCCTGAACGGCTGGGTGTGGGAACTTCAAACAGCCAAACGTCCGCCCGGATGAACTCCTGGTGGGATTTTTCCAAGTAGTTTTTCTTGAAGTAGTCAAGGTAGCCCTCTTCGATGGTCCGGTGGATGCGGATCAGCCAGACGGCCGCCGGGGCCGCCTTCTGAATTTCTTTCGAGATGCGGGGGATATCGCTTTTCCGCCCGGCCTCGATTTGCAGGCGCAGGTCGGAGCCCAGCCGCTCGAAGTAGTAGTTGGCGAAGACCGGTTTCCAGACGCTGCCGATCAGCAGGGTGTTCGGGTGGCGCGGGTTCTCGCCGACCACGTGGGCGACCGCGTCCCGCCACTGGTCCTTGACCGGCCTGGAGTAGTACTGGTGGATGGCGAACAGGTCCACCAGGGCCAGTATCAAAAACAGCCCTCCCACTCCGATATTGATCTTCCAGCGCCGGGTCAGGACCGAAAGACCCCGGGCCAAGAGCAGGTAGGCCGCCGGGGCGGATACGGTCAGAAAGCGGATGGTCAGCATGGGTTTGAGCAGCAGGGTGGCTACCACGCCAACGCAGAAGGGCAGGACCAGCCAGACCACCAGCGTCCAGATTTCCAATTTTGATCGCAGGCCGAAGGCGGCCAGGCTTTTTTGTTTGTATGCCGTAACGCACAGGCGAATCAGCGGCAAGACGGTTATGATCAGCGCCAGGTTCTTTATCAGTTCGGAGCGGTTAAAGAAGGTGTAGTAGGTCGAGGTGAACAGGCTGAAGCTGGGCTCCGGCAGCCAGGTGAGATAGTTCAGGCGGTACTGGCCGAAAGCCTGCAGCCAGGCGGGAACTCCTAGCGCAACGATCGGCAGATACAAGAGCAGCGTCCGCCGGTAGGCCCGCAGGCGCTTGCCGCACGAAAGCAGCAGGGCCAGCCCCTGCAGGGCGACCATCAGCGATCCGTAGTGGTGGGTGTAAACCATTCCAACCGCGCACAGGACGTAGAGTATCCATTCCAGCGCCGGTTTGGCGGGCGGTTTGGCTCCGGTCATCTGCGCCCGCAGCATCGGAAACCAGAAGGCCATGCTCAGGGCGCACAGCAGAAACAGCAGGGTGTATCCGCGGGCTTCCTGGCTGTAGTAGATGGGAAACCACAAAAAGGCGGTGAGCGCCGCCGCCCAGACGCCCTCGGTTTGCGAGAACATGCGCCTGGCCAGCAGGTACATGGCGGGAATGCACAGCACGCCGAAGAGCGCCGAAGGGAACCGCAGCCAGAACTCACAGTCCCCCAGGTAGCGTTCGACGAAATAGATAATTGCCGGATGCGCCGGGGGGTGGACGTCGCGGGCCGCCTGGGCGAGCACCTCCCCCAAAGACTCCTTGTCCGAAAGCCACCAGCTGAACAGCTCGTCCCACCAGAGCGATTGCACCTGAAGCCCCAGAAACCTCAGCAGGGCGCCGGCGGCGATCAGGCCGGCAATGATCCACAACACCCGCTTGGAGGTGGGGTCAGACCCCGACACATGACACTTATACAACCTGTTGTATTGATGATTAAGTGTCATGTGTCGGGGTCTGACCCCACAAGCTCGCGGATGACGCTGGTGGCGTATCCGCCGGACGTCAGGGTGAAGGACAGCAGCACCGAGGTTTCCTCCGGCTCTGCCTTCAGGTTCTCGGGCATCAGGCGCAGGGAGCGGCGGGTCCCCCGGGTCAGCTTGGGGAAGCGGGTGAAGGCCGCCGCGGTCAGGCCCGAGGCGTTCAACACCTCGCGTTCCATGTCCCCCGGTTCACCCCCGGCGGCCTGCATCTTGGGGCCGAAGATGGGCCCGGAGGGGTGAATCTCCCCTGCGTCCATCCGGGGCTGGTCGACTTCGGGATCTTCACAGAGGAAGCGGCCGCCGGTTTCGGCCTTGATCATCACGTCTCCCGAAAGCGCCTGGTGAAACATGCCGATGGAGATGCGCCGGGCCAGCAGGTCGTTGAACAACCCGGACTGCACCGCGGAAAGCAGCAGGCGCAGCTTGCGCTTGTCGTGGTGAGTCGACTCGCCGGTCAGCAGGTCGCGCCCCACGATTTCGTTGCGCCCGTCGCGCCCGAAGCGCTGGGGCCCGAAGTAGTTGGGCACCCCCTTTTCCCGTATGATGGTGCAGCGCCGGGCGATTTCGTCGCCGTCTCCAGGCTCCAGATCGGCGATGCGGATGCAAAAGCGGTTGCCCTTCAGGTGGCCGGTCTTGAGCTTGTTGGTGTGCAGGCCGGTCTCGAGGATACTCGCGCCCTCCAGCCGGAAGGAATCCAGCCGGCCGCGGGCCGCGGCCGGAACCGACAGCCACTGGCGGGTCAGCGCCAAGCGATCCTTGAGCCCGGCGCAGCCGATCTGCCCTGCGGGTATGCGCAGCTGCTTGGCCAGCGCCCGGATGACCTCGTCGGTGGTGCGTAGTTTCTTTTCCACCAGGAGGAACAGATGCGAGCCATGCCCCGCGGGCAGGTAGGCGGGTATCTCCTCCACCTGGAAATCATCGGGCTCCTTGCGGATGGTGCCGGCGGCGGTCGGGGGATCCAGCAGGGTGGGCCAGCGGTCGGGCATCAGTCCGTGCCCAGCAACTGCACCACGATTTTCCGCTTGCGGGGGCGGTTGTCGTGGCACAGCACCACAACTTGCTGCCAGGTGCCCAGCACCAGCGAGCCTCCCGAAACCGGTACGGTCACCGAGGGGCCCACCAGCGCGGAGCGCACGTGCGAGAAGCCGTTGCCGTCGCCCCAGCGCGCGTCGTGCCGGTAGTTGATGTCCTCGGGGGCCAACCGGCGGACCGCCTCGCGCAGATCCGACACGGCTCCGCTCTCGTACTCGATGGTGGAAACTGACGCCGTGGCACCGGGAGTGAATACCGTGGCCAGGCCTTCCTTCAAACCCTCGTCGGAGACGATCTGCTCCACCCGGGAAGTTATGTCGTGGATGTCGGTATGCCCCTTGGTGGACACCTCGAAATCCCGGCACAGCGCTATCATGATCTCCTCCTTAAACAAACCTTCTAGCGGTGTTGAGGTACTGTATAGTGTTGCCCCCCGGGAGGCAAGCCCGCCTATGGCGAACGTTTGTTCGGCGCGTTCGGGGGCGGGCCTTGAATCGGCTGGATCCTTGAAGTATGATCTCAGAAGTTACCCGAGGGAGGGGATTGTTCTTGCTGACTGGCGACGTAGAACATCGATTCTGGCTGACCTTCGATACCGTCGAAGACTTCGAGCAGGCCATGAAGCGCGACGGGCCGGACACCGGCATATTTCACAAGACTCTGCGGGCCTTCGCCGTGGGAGACCGGTTGTCGATCCTGGTGAGCATCAAGGGGGCCGAGGGCATGGTCAGCCTGGAAGGCCGGGTTTTGTGGCGGCGGATCCGCTCGGGGGGGCCCAAGATGCCCGCGGGGGTTTTCATCGCGCTGGTGGACCGCGACCGCGCCCGCCTGGATTCCATCGTCCGCTACCTGAAGTCGACCAAGCCCAACAAGCAGAACCGTTTGCATCCCCGCTATCCGGTCCTGATTCCCGCCAAATACCTTACCTCCAAGGGGGAGTTTCCCTCCGAGACCCGCAACCTCTCACGGGGCGGGGCGTTTCTGCGCTGCAAGGGGCCGCTGCTCACCGTGGGTGCCAAATTCCCCGTCGTTTTATTCCTGGAGGGGGAGGCCGGAAAGGGGGTCTCCCTCGACGCCAAGGTGGCCTGGATCGACTATTTCGAGGACACCCAGGGCATGGGGGTGATGTTCGATCCCGGCCAGTCCCAGTTGAAGAAACTTCACCGGATGCTGGACAAGTTCGAAAAAAGCCTCCGCAAGCAGAAGGCTGCCGGCGAATAGCCGCCCGCGACGACTCTTCTGATGCAATTGTCCGAAGTTCTTGCCGAAATCCAGGCGCTCTGCTAAGATGTGCCGGTCTTTTTTGGATGTGAGACATGTGCGCTGAGCGTCGACGGATCATGCTAGGGGAGTTGCTGCTGCGCGCCGGTGTAATCACCGAGGAGCAGTTGCGCAAGGCGCTCGCCGAGCAGAAGAAATGGGGAGGCAAGCTGGGCCAGGTGCTGGTGGATCTGAACTTCCTCGACGAGGGCCTGCTGGTCAAGGCGTTGAGCAAGCAGTTGAATCTTCCCCGGGTGGACTTCGAGGGCATCGCTATTTCACCCGAGGCGCTGAAGCTGCTGGATGCGGAGTTCGCCAACAAGCGCCAGGTGCTGCCCATCTCCTACGAGGAGGGCAAGAAGCAGCTGGTGGTGGCCATGTCCGATCCCGGCGATTTGGGACTGGTCGACGAGATCGGGTTCAAGACCGGCTGCCGCGTCAAGGTGGCGGTGGCCGGAGACCGGGCTCTGGCCCGGGCCATCCAGAAACACTATTTCAGCGAGGCGGTTTCCGCGGGGAGTATCGTCAAGGAAGACCAGGTACCCACCGCCCCACCTCCGCCTGCGCCAGCGCAGGCTGCGGCACCGGCGCCAACACCTGCACCGGCACAGGTGGACGGGGACGGTCCGGCCGAGGAGAAGATCAAGCGGCTGGAGCAGTTGCAGCTCAAGCAGGTTCAGGTGCTCAAGGCGGTGGTGGAGCTGTTGATTGAACGTGGTTACATCGAGCGCGAAGAATACCGCAAGAAAGTGGAAAATTAGGGAGGATCCCGATGGCCGCGAAGAAACAACTGGGTCAGATCCTGCTCGAGGCCGGCGCCATCGACGAATTTCAGCTGAAGTCCGCACTGGGTTACCAGAAGCAGTGGGGCGGCCGGCTGGGCAAGGTGCTGGTGGAGAACCGCTTCATCACCGAGAAAGCCCTGGTGGAAGCCATTCACCAGCAGACCGGCATCGAGATCGTTCAACTGGACAAGCTGAACGTGCCGGATTACGTCATCAAGATGGTTCCGATGGAATTGGCCGAAAAGAATAGCATGGTCCCCGTCCGGCTGGAGGGCGAGGCGGGCAAGCCCGGGGAGTGCGTGGTGCTGGCCATGTCGGATCCCACCAACCTCAACGTCCTCGACGAGGTTCAGTTCCGCACCGGCAAGCGGGCCAAGGGGCTTCTGGCCTCAGAGAGTTCCATAGCCAAGGCCATCCGCTTCTATTACCACGGCGAGGAGAGAGAAGGACCGCAGGAAGTAATAACCGATCCGAACAGCATCCAGTTTGGCGGCCAGGAACTCGCCGCGGACGATATGGTGGTGGTCCAGGGCAAGCTGGAGTCCGCTCATGAGCAGACGCCCCAGTCGCCAGCCCCCCCGATACCCGTGTCGCCTCCGGCGCCGGTAGACGCCGAGGATCCCTTCGCCGAATTGGAATCGCTGGCCAGGGGCCCCGCCCCCAAGCCGCCGCCTCCGCCGGTTCCGCTGGCTCCGGCGCCCGAGACGGAACCGGCGGAGATGATCGACGTGGACATCGACGTGGGCGTCGAGGAGGAGACCTCACCGGCTACTCCCAGCGCGATAGAGACCGCTGACGCCGCTGGCACCGCACCAACTGGCACGGCTAGCGCCGAAGAAGATCTGCCCGAGGTGGAGATACTGGAAGACGTACCGGATGCCCCGCCGGAACCGGAGCCGCCGCCTCCGTCCGAAGCACCCGCGGAGAAGGAAGCCAGCTTCGGCCAGTCCGGTGATCTCTTGGGTTCCGGTGGACTGGCGGAAGAACTGTTTAGCGAGCAGGGCGAAACAGAATCGGAAGAAAAATCCGAACCGGAAAAAAAGCCCGAGCCTCCCGCGGAGGAGGAGGAGCCGGCCGAGCCGGACAAGAAGTCATCGGCCATGGATGCGCTGCTTTCCCGGGTGGGGATCGGGAGCAAGCCCGGCGCCGCTCCCCAGGCGGAGCCGAAGGAAGCACCCGAGCCGGAGCTGCCCGACCTGGGCGAACCGGCTCTGCTCGACGACGTGGAACGGCTACTGGATCGGCTCGAGTCGGACGAGGAGGACAGCGAGCTGCCCCAGATGATGAAATCCAGCCACCTGATCGCCGCGCTGATCAGGCTGCTGTTGAAGAAGGACCTCCTCACCCAGGAAGAACTGCTCGAAGAGCTGAAAAAGCGGTAGCGCCTGGATGCCCTCCGAAGCCGCCAAAGCCCGCGCCTTACGCCGGGGCCCCGGTGCCTGGGGGTTTCTCTTGGCCCATCACTGGTCCGGTCAGCTGGACCGCTGCTACCAGACCTGGATCGGCAAGCACCCGGTGTGGTTCTGCTCACGCTGCTGCGGCGTCTATCCGGTGCTTTTTCTGGTCCTGGCGCTGCAGTTCTTCCTCGACATCCCCCGGGGCTGGTGGGATCTTTTGTGGTTGTTCCTGCTCCCGGTCCCGGCCCTGGTGGACTGGGCCCTGGGTCGGCTGGGCATCCGGCCGGGCACCAACCGCGGCCGGACTTTCTGGGGCGTGTTTCTGGGGGCTTCGTTGGCGCGGATGATCTACCTCAACATGCTCGCTCCCGGAAACACCCTGGTGGTGATCCAGATCGCCGCTTTGGTGGGCGTCCTGGTGCTGGTGGAGTCGGTCCGGCCGTTCGTGATCCGCCGCCGGGAGGCCGGGCCATGAAACGCGGCACCATTCTGCTTCGCGAGTACCTGCGCACCTGTCGGCGGGTGAAGCTGCGGCCCTCTCCGGACGGGTTCAAGAAGGTGGAGTACCTGCGCTTCATCGGCGCCAACGCCTGTCCGGCCTGCGGGGAGGAGGTGGTACCCGAATACTACGTCTGCACCCGCGACAAGGAGAGCGGCGGCGTGCTGGAGAGGTACCGCTGTCCCTCCTGCCTGACCGAATACCGCTTCCCCAAGGACGTGGTCCACTGAGCACCGCTCTGCTACGCGGCCACTTGACCGATGGGCCCCGGCCGCGGCCGGATCGTGATGGCCATCACACTCTAATATTCTGAAATAACTGAACTATACATGGTTTTTTCGAACGATCGGGCGGCCAGCCGGCCGATTGCCGGTCCACCCAACCTCCCGGATAATGGAGGCAGTTGGAGGGCGACATGCTGATACGAATCCGCAGGGCCGTCATCAGAAGGCGATCGGATCAATCCGGCCAGGCCGCAGTGGAGTCGGCCATCATCCTGCCCCTGATGGTGTTCATGCTGCTGGGCATCGTCCAGCTTACCATGATGCATCAGGCCCGCCTGATGGTTGACTACGCCGCCTACAACGCCTGCCGGGCCGGGATCGTCTGGAACATGGACAAGCACCGGATGGTCTCCGCCGCGGTGATAACCCTGATGCCCACATTCGCCGCCACCGACACCATTATGGGGGCCAACGACTCCGAACTGGGAAGACGCCCGGGCATCCTGGAGACCTGGGCGAAGATGAAGGTGCTGACCATGGGCAGCGCCTATCTTTCCAAGGTGTTCTCCGCCCTGGGCGGGCAGGGGAACGTAGACATGATCCACGTGGAGATTTTGAATCCAACCGCGGACATGTTCGGCAGCAAGCCCGAGATCCATTTCGACGACTTTTTGGTGGGCGACGACCAGCTGACCCGCAACCGCAAGCTGCGCGAGGCCACCCGCTTGACCATCCGGCTGCGCTACCTGTACTGGATGCGCATTCCCTTCGCCAACTGGATAATCCACATGGCCTGGCTGGCCAACGAGGCCGGCATCCAGCTCTCCGGGCCCATCGACCAGCCGGCCATCCGCGTCGGCGCCGGACCCATCTCCACCTCGATCAAGGGCGAGGCCCGCGACCTGGCCATCGGCGGAAAGGTGAAAGATTCCACCAGGCCGTTTGCGGAAGAAGACCGCACCAGCCTGTTCAAGACCCTGTGGGCCCTGGGCAATTACGCCGAAATGTACTTCATCCCCATGTACTCGACCTACACCATGCGCATGCAGTCAAACCCGTACAAGAAGCACCTGTAGACGCAGGAGAGCGATCATGTTGATCCGGATTAGAAACATGAGAAAAAGCCAGGACGGCCAGGCAATCATCCTGGCGGCGCTGGGCGCCCTGATCCTGGCCATCGGCGTCCTGGCCACCGTCAACCTGGGCCACGCCATCCACGAGCGCATCAAGCTCCAGAACGTCGCCGACGCCACCGCCTACTCCCTGGCCGCCCTGGAGGCTCGCTCCTTCAACTTCTTCGCATTCACCAACCGCGCCCAGGTCTCCCAGTACGTCACCGCCATGAGTCTGCAGAGCTGGATAGCGGTGTTCTGGTTCATTGATCTTGTGCTGGGCCTGCTGGCGGACGTGACCAACATGATCTGCACTTTCTCCTGCTACTGCTGCGAGTCCGTCATTCTGGCTCCGATCTGCTGCCCCATAATGACGGCCATCTGCGGGGTTTACGTGGGTCTCCGAGCGGCCTACAAGGCGTTTCACAAAGTGGCCGGGATGGTCGACAAGTTGGTAGGTAAAGTCATCTACTATATCGGGAAATTCAACCACTGGGGGACCCATTCGGCCCAGAAGCTGATGAAGGGAATGGTGGTGATGAACCTGGGCAGCGCCACGCTGATGGTTCCGGAGATAACCAAGGAGAACGATCCCGAGGCCAAATGGTGGCCCATGGGCGGTGTGGCCGCCGGCGTATTGAACACGCTGGAATACACCGAAGCCTTCGACACCGACGCGGAGAAGCTGCCCAACCAGGATATCAACAAGTACAAGGACGAGCGGCGGATGATGACCGAGATCACCAACGCCACCCGCTACCCGCCATTCGTATCCAACCGCAAGATGAGCGACTTCCTCAAGAAGATACCGATGGTGGGTGATATCCTGGGTGCAGTCTGGGATTTGCTGCCCTTCAAGGTCGACGTGGTGGGTCAGACCAAGATGACCTCGAAGATCGACAAGTGCGAATTCGACATGTCCTGCCGCTGCAGGCGGCGTTTCGGCTCCCAGTTCGACCACTCCCAGCTGGCCCGCGGCCACGTCATCGTGGCCGACGAGGTACTGATGCTGAGCATCAGCATCGCCAAGATTATCAACTTCGACTTCGGCAACGCCGACATCGTCAGCGTCTGGGCCCACCCCACCAAAGGCCAGCACTGCATCTACGATCACTTGGGTCCGATAATTGGTGGAACTTGCCCAAATTACTACATCCCCGATCCATGGGGCGAGTGCCACAAGTGCGGCAACCACAAGTGGGATGGGATCCAGCCCTACATCAAGTTCCAGCCGGACTCCAAGGACGAGTTCCAGGGGCAGCCCTCCACCTACGCGTTTTTGAACAAGAAGCCCGAGGATCTGGGCGGTCAGGCCTACGTGCAGAAATTCGACTTCACCGTGGGCTCGCGGACCGAGAGCCTGGACACCAACGTCGGCCAGGATCCGCTGATCAGCTTCTTCGGCCAGGTCAAGGGGCTGAATGCCTGGTCGCGGGGCATGGCTTACTACCATCGCCCCTCGTTCAAGTCCGGCGAGAGCAACTGGCACGAGCACCCCAACTTCTTCAACCCCTTCTGGCGCGCCAAGCTGGCCCCGCTGGGGGAGAAGCTGGATCAGTTCGTGGGCAAGCTGGGGATTCCCGGGCAGGCCTCCAAGCTATTGAGCCGGGAATTCATTACCCACTGAGGCGGCAAGGAGAAGAGAGATGAGGACGCTGACACGATTTCGAGGCGAAAAAGGCTCGTCGGTGGTCGAGTTCGCCATCGTGGCCACCATCCTGGTGCCCCTCGTGATGTACAGCATGTTCTTCGTCGACATCGCCAAGGTGCGGATCAAGACCCAGGAGATGGCCCGCTACACCGCCTGGGAGATGACTTCTTTCCCCCTGTCCGATTACGACAGCGGGTCGCATACCGACTTCTTCAACCGGGCGGCCGACAACGTCAGAAAGGATGTGGTCGACCGCTTCTCGGACGATCTGCGCTCCGACACCGTGCTGGGAAACCACGTGGACTTCATGACCGGCACTTTCGAGTTCGGCTCCACCGACATCACCATCAAGAACCAGGACACCAAGCTCCTGCCCGGCGGTCAGCTCAAGGGCTCCAACCTGGAGTGGGTGGGGGACATACTCAACCAGGTCAACGGGGGGATCAATTGGCTGCTGGGCAGCGCCTGGAAGTTCAACACCAAGGGCCAGATCCGCGTCGACGTGGCGGTGCGTTTCAGGCAGAACTTCATCCCCGAGGTTTTCGCCCAGGAGTTCTTCGAGAACGACCTGGCCCCCCAGGGCATCAACGAGTTGACCTTCAGAGATCACCTGGTGCTGGTGGCGGACTCCTGGACGCTCTTCGACGGCGAGGACGTCTACCCCCCGGGCGGTTACAAGCAGCACGACAACGACGCCTTGTTCTACAAGCAGACCAACCGGGTGCTCTGGCTGGGGGTTACCCAGATACCCCTGTTGGGCTCGATCATGAACTTCTTCAACGATATCCAGAATTATCCCATGCTGCGGGATCTGATCGACGTGGCACCTTTCGCCCCCCGGATGACCTCGATCGCCTCTAGGGGGGGTGATCCCAACAAGGCCAACGACGTCAAGGTGGATGTCGACTGCGGCGAGACCGAGATCCACACCTCGCCCATGCGCGAGTGCTGCCTGGATCCGCTCAGGAGCGAGTACGGCAAGACATACAAGAAGCGAGGGGACTGGTACATGGGTTGCCCGCAGGCCCAAAAGGAAAGCTGCTTCCGCTAGGAGCTTGATTTGTTGCTTTCGGCTAAATACCTGCTTTCGATCGTCCTGCTGGCCGGGGCCTTGCCCGCGGGAGTGGATATCCAGCCCTATCCCGGCGCGAAGGTGTTTCCCATGGGGGATCGCGCCCGGGTGAACAACCGCGAGTTTGGTGTATACTATTTCACCACCAAGACCCCCCCCCTGCAGGTGGCCGAGTACTACCGCAAGATGTGGGAGCAAGCGGGGCATATCGTCTTCTTCTCCAAAAACGGAGTTAGGGGAGCCGCGGTGGGATACGTGGATCTGAAGACCCTGGCTTCGCGCAGCGTTTCCCTGTGGCGCCAGGGCACCCTGACCTACGGCTTTCCGGCGGTGGTGCACGGGCTGGCGGTGCCGGCCTCCAGCGACTCTACCCAAAAAGTCGGCGTTGTGCCCATTCATCCCGGAGGGGAGGGAATCAACTCGTACGAGAGCCTGGAAGAGGGAGCCAGGTTCCTCACCGTATCGTATTCGGACCGGGCGACCCTTCAGAAGAACGAGTCGTTCTATTTGCGGGAGATGGGTCAGCGGGGTTGGGAGCTGGTCAAGCGCAATACGGTCGAAGACCAGAAGAACGCCGTCATGCTTGACTTTGCAAAGGGACGCATGAAAATGAGCGTCACTTTAGCCTGGATGCCTGAACATCAGAGATGTTCCGTGTTTGCGGTGACGAACGTGGTAGCCAAATCCCGCCGGGAGGAACGGCAATGAAGCTCTTTTTGAAAAAGCGAAAGAAGAAACGGCGCCGGAACTTGCTGCGCGATCAGCGGGGGCAGTCCATGGTCGAGTATGCCATCATCGCCTCCTGCATCCTGGGCGGGTTGATCTCCATGAGCATCATTTTCCTGCCTACCATGATCCGCGCCTATAATATCTACTACAAGAGCTTCTATGTAATCCTGAACCTGCCGATTCCCTGAAGCCGTACCCCAGACCCATGCGCTTGCTAAAGTTCGTCATCTACATCGGTATGCTCGTCGCGGCCATGGTGCTGGGGATTCCCAAGTGGAAGATTCTGATCATCTCCCTGATATCCTCGGCCTCATATTTCCCCGATTTCCCCTTCTGGCCCCTTTGGCTGCCTTTGGGGCTTCTGGTTCTGGGTTACCTGGTTTATTTCCTCCTGGGTGCGGGTCTGCGCTTTCAGATCTCCTTCAAACACCACGTCATGGTGGTGGTGCTGTTCGGAGCGGTGTTGATTGCCCGGGTGGCGGCTCTGCTTTCTCCGGTGCCCGCGGGGAGCTGGCGGGACGAGGGCGATGCGCCTCCGCAGCTCCTCATGGCCCGGGCGGCGGCCCGCCTGAAGTCGTCGGTCGATCAATACGCCCGAAACTCCGACAACCGCGCTTATCCGGCCGATCCGGAGATCCTCGACGAATTCCTGCGACAGGACAAGCGGGCGGCGCCGTCCGGTTTTCGCAGCCACGCCCTCCAGGCCCCGGTGAAGCTGGTGGTGGTTGGCGAGGCCGACGGTCCGGTACTGCAGGCCCGGTCCGGCGATCGGGCAGGCACCATTTACTATGCGCTCAGCGAGGACCAGAGCCGTTATTGGATCACCCTGGTGGGACTGTCGGAGCTTCCCGCCGGCCGACCGGGGATCATGCAGACGGCGGATCACCAGCCTATCGTCCTGGGGATCGACCGGACTCCCGCCGAAGAGGAGGAATGACACCGTGAGTAAAACAGCAACGATTGGTTTCTTGCTGGCCGGTGTGCTGGTTCTTGGTGTTTCGGCGGCGCAGGCGGGGCAACCTGCGGCACCCAAGAAGATCCTCAAGCGAACCCGGTCGATCATGCTGGGTCCCAAGCTGAAGGTCAAACCGGGCGCTTGGGTGTCCTACATTTTGACCGCGATACCTCCCAAAGAGGCCAAGATGCCCAAGTGGGAGATGAGGGTAAAAATCAGCCTTCCGATCCACGCGGATCCGGAGCACCCGCTGTTGGAGGGCCGGTACTGGATGGAGATTGAGTTCGCCGACCCTAGAATGAATGAGGAGGATCTCTATATGGCTCTGAAGATGCTGCTAAAAGGAGATCCCCGGGACGGACAGTCACTCAAGCGCGTGTTTTTCGCCGCCGGAAACCGCAATCCGATGGAACTGCCCGACAAGTACATAGACAAGAAAACCGACGAAGAACCGGCATGTTACCGGGCCGACCCGGAAGGGTGCGCTGCCAGAGGGGGGAAGGTGCGCCGTTTCAAAGAGAAGAAAATCTATACCAAAATGGGTTGGATCCGGGCCACCCGGGTGGTGGTGAGGCATCCGGGACGGAAAGGCCGTGCGGAATTCTGGATCAGCAAGCAGATTCCCCTGTTCGGTCTGGTCCGCGGCTCAACTCCCACCGGACTTTCACTTGAGCTGGAAGCC
>Ga0180432_10004668_pt1 | contig 18654 bp, 17 predicted proteins | sample SS_ome_10_FD_132414 | JGI IMG/M metagenome (GOLD analysis project Ga0180432, IMG submission 132414) | Hypersaline lake sediment archaeal communities from the Salton Sea, California, USA - SS_1_MS_2 metaG | ecosystem: Environmental > Aquatic > Non-marine Saline and Alkaline > Hypersaline >...
AGAACGCCCGCCCTACCATTTCGGGTGGAGGGATGACCGAACGGCAAGGAGCCGGTCTCGAAAACCGGTACGCCCGAAAGGGCTTCGGGGTTCGAATCCCCGTCCCTCCGCCACGGTGCCTTGAAGTCCGACCAGGAGTCTGCCGGAGGCAGACTCCCAAGCTGCCCAAAGGGCAGCCATGCGCCCGTAGCTCAGCGGATTAGAGCGTCGCACTGCGGCTGCGAAGGTCAGAGGTTCGAGTCCTCTCGGGCGTACCAGACGAGGCCGACCGGGCACTAGAGTGCTCGGTCGGTTTCGCCTTGCATCGAGAGGCGAGAACCTCTGTCACGAGGGAGTTTCGCGACCGCGAAACTCGCAAGAGACTGGACAACCTCCTAACCCCTCCAGTCGCCGTCCTCTTCCGGCGTACCAGACGAGGCCGACCGGGCACTAGAGTGCTCGGTCGGTCTCGCTTCGCACTGAGCCGCCTCCAGAGGATGGGCTACTCGATGGAGATGACGAGGTCGTCCTCCATCGCAAACTCAAACAGGAGAATGAAACCCGACCTCACTCTCACTTCGGCATCTGGCTCGAGCGCTGGATCCATCTCGGGCGCATCCTCAGAGATCAACGGGCGGAGGAACTCGACCGTCAATGTCCCGCTGTCGAAACCCGCAGCCGCGATGACGTCGTTCGTGCCGCCGTTCCTCGTGTCGAAGGCAAACTGAAGATCGGCTGGGTAGAAGGCGTCCACCGTCATTTCCTCCACGAGGTCGAACATGATCAAGTCATCTCCCACCGTCCACTGCTCTCCATCTTCGTTGACATCGAAGCCGACGAAGACCTCTTGGCAACCGGCATCCAAAAGCTCCTCGACGCTCTCATACGGCAACTCAGTGATTTTCACGGCCAGATACAGACTCTCTCCGTCCTGCTTCATGTAGATGATCGCGGGATACGACAACGCGCCACCGACCACATCGACGGGGATGGCTTGCAGGAATGGATCGCCTGTCTCCTCGGACGTGACGGCTCCATCGATATCTTCCTCGCGGATGACGCCCCAACCAGGTGATAGATACACCGGGCCCGAGCCTGAGTAAACGACTTGATAGGAAACGACCGGAGATCTTGGCAGCGCCTCACCTGGCTGACTCCCCTCGCCCCCCTGCAATCCATCTGCTCCAACAGCGATGCTCTTTGAAGCAGTTGCGTAGACCCAACCACCTGTTCCGTTCGTCGAATTGCCGTTGCCCCCCTTGACCTTCCCTCGGTTCTTGATTGTCCCCTTCCTCGACCGTGGTCGTCGCCTGCGATCCACCCATCTCTGAGTGTCAGCAGTCAACTGGACATCCCCCCCGTGCCACCCGCCGTCACGCAGTCCCCGCCCTTGATTTCCCCTTTCGAGGAGTTCGCGATGTGATTCGCAACCAACGTGACGGATCCCCCGGCCGAATTGGGTGCAATCTGAGCGTTATTCGCGATCGTCGTCGGCGTGCTCGACGCGCAGCAGTCCCCACCCGTGATCTGCCCATTGTTTTCGATCGCGCCAGGTGGTGTGTTTGTACCTACACCGGCTTCAAGGCGCACCGCGCTCGTCGCCGGAGCGTCCTTTCCTGGATCTGCTTTCCCGCCGATCTCGCCGTAGTTCCTCACACCGCCAGTTGCACGTATGTCGATGCTACCGCCTTGAATCTGAGCGCCTCCCGCGACATCCAGGGAGTTCACGTTCTTCGTGCTGCTACTCGTCACAACCACTCTTTCGCCTGGGGGGATGCGTACGTCGTCGTTGGGCCCCGGAACGCCAGCAGGGTCCCAGTTATTGCCATCCTCCCAGTTGCCCGTATTGGGCCTGAATGTCTTTGCAGCTGCGACCTCGAACGACCCGAACGCCAGAGCCACCAAGATCCCTGCAACCGCGATCCATCCGCTCCGTCCGAGTTTCACCGCATCCGCACTTGCTCGATTGGGCACAGTACCCACCTTCCCGCCCGTGCCGATCAGGCGTCTTCCGGGTGTTCGCTGCCTCTTCGATTTCCCTGGGGAAGCGCCTTGACCCACTCGGACCCTTTTGGACCGGATCGTCTCGCAAGGCATCGCTCCGTTGGCGAAGCACAACGGCACCCCATCTGGGTCTTAGCTTCTGGGAGGTTCACTGCGTTAGCCAGGATCTGAGCTGGAGCCATCGTGAAGCTACGACTTCCCGCTCCGGAGACTATGCAAGAGCACTCCTGCGATGCAAGCGACTGGCCTCTACCGGTGAATCGGGGTCAAACACAAGGCGGGGTCGACATGGACATGCGCACGACCACCGAGGGATCTGCGACGATCCAGAGTCTCTACAAAGGTGGCAATAGCGTTCTGAACCAGACTAGACTCGAACCCATCGCGGGGCTGCTCCGGGCACTCGGACGAAGGTTCTGGGTATTGCGACGTCAAGCGCGCCAGGCGAAACCGGGGGATCCCTCTGATCTCCCTGACTTCGTTTCGCTGCGCAGACAAGATTGCGGAACGGGCGATCCCCTACTACTATCCCGCAACCGGGCGCGTCTCGCCTCGTGAGGGAGGTCACCTTGTCGGCAGTCAACGTAGCATTGGCGGTCCTCGCCCTCGTCATCGCTTTCGCCGTCGTCGACCTCGATGACTTCACCCTCTCGAAGGAACAGCCGATCCAGTTCGTCGAGCCGTTCCAATACAACGCCCTGGGCAACGATCGCTCGAACCTCAACGGCGAGATGGTGAATCTGGAGAATCAGGGGGACGAGACGATCGATTTCTCCGGGTGGACGTTGGAAAGCGATGCCGGCGAGATCTACGTCTTCGCGGACGGCTTCGCGCTCGAACCGGGCGCACGCGTGACGATCCACAGCGGCTGCGGCGATGACACGAAGACGGACCTGTACTGGTGCTCCCGCGATCCGATCTGGGATGACAAACGTGGGATCGCGACGCTCCGCACGAGAGACTACGAGTGGGTGACGGTCTACTCGTACGACCTCGTCTGTACAACCTGCGAGATCAAGCGACGCGACTAGACGTACGCAAAGCGAGGCGTACTCGAGAAAGCTCCCTCAGGCCGGCGGACGCTCCATCTTCTCATCGGGTTCCCACACTCGGTCGAGATGCGCCCTCGACGGCGCCCTCGTCGCCAGGCTGACGACCACCATCAGACCCAGGCCGACGCCGATCCCGGGGATGAACCCGTGAAGGCCGAACGGCGAGCCGATCGCCATCCAGAGCAGGGCGGCCACAAACCCTCCGACTGAGCTGGCGAGGACGCCGACGCGTGTCGCACGTCGCCAGTAGAGGCCAAACAGAAGCGGCCAGAGACAGGTCGAGGCGATCACCGCAAACGAGAACGCCGTTAGAACGAGGATCAACGCCGGAGGGCGAATCGCGATCCCGAGCGAGATGAGTCCGACAATCGCACTGACGATCCGGCTGAGACGGACGACGACCCGATCGGGGAGCCGACGGCCGAACCCTTTCACGACGATGTCTCGCACGACGGCGCTCGACGTGATGATCAGGATCGAGGCGAAGGTCGACATCCCGGCGGCGATGACCCCGGCGAGGAAGAGCGCACTCCCCCAGGGGGAGAGCACAGCCTTCGTCAACGTCGGGATCGCGAGGTCCGGGTTGGCGAGATTCGGGTGGAGAACTCGCGCGATCGCCCCATCGAGATACGGGAGGACGGCCATGCTCCCGCCGATCGTGGCAATCACCGTCCCGACGCGAAGAACGTCGGTCGACTTGATCGAGACGAACCGAACGACGAGCTGCGGCATCCCCCAGACGCCGAAGCTGACAATCAGCGCATACGAGACCAGACCGGCCCAGCCCCAAAGGCCCGGTGTGCTCACCAGGCCCGGATCGATCGCCGCGAGGGCGACGTTCGCGGCCGCGAGCCCGCCGACCGCCTTCAACGCCGCGACCGTCAGAAGGATGAGCCCGACGCCCATCACCCATGCCTGGAAGAACCCCGTCCAGACGACGGCCAGGTATCCTCCGAACGAGACGTACAGGATGATGATCGCTCCGGCAAGGAGAACGCCGGCGGCGTACGGAATCCCCATCAGCACCTCGAACATCCGTCCCATCCCTTGCAGGATGCTGACGTTGTAGATGATCAAGAAGAGGGCGATGACGAGTGCGGTGAAGACCCGGACTCCGTTGGTTCCGAACCGCTCCGCCAGGAAGCCGGGAATCGTCATCGTGCCGAGCCGCTCGCTGAACCGTCTTAGCCTCCGCCCGAGGACGATCCAGACCAACGTGCAGCCGACCAGCACGTTGATCGCACCGATCCAGAGGGTGCCCATCCCGTATCGATAGGCGAACCCTCCCCCGCCCACAATGACGACCGAGGAGAAGTACGCAGCGACATACGAGAGCGACGTAACCCACGGACCGATCTTCCGCCCGCCGAGGTAGAAATCCTCTGAACTCCGCATCCGCCGCGACGCGAGCAGTCCGACAGCGATCAGACCGATCATGTAGGCGACAAGGACGACGACGTGGATCGCAGTCTCGCTCACCGTCTCCTCCGTCGGCCAAGAAGAGCCCAGGCGAGCGCCAGGAGGACGCTCGCAGCGATCACGAGCCATGCGGAGAACGTCAACCACGGCGTATGGAACGGACCCACAGATCCCCCCTCACACGGAACGGCCTCCCAAGGCCGGCGCCGAGGATAGAGGATCGTCGGAGCACTCGTCAACCGAGCGGCCCGCCGATTGATTGGCGGAGTACGGTCGCCGAAGATTCCGGCGATCCGAGCATGGGGAAAAGGGTGGACGAACCGATGACCGACGGCCCCGGTCGTCTGACGACGACCCGCGTCTTCCGGACTTGGTGGCCGCTTGCGGCGAGCTGGGCCTTGATGGCAATCGAAGGACCGGTCATCAACGTCGTTGTCGCACGGCTTGCCGACCCGAAGATTCATCTCGCCGCTTACGGGAGCGTCGTCTTCCCTCTCGCCCTGTTCATCGAGGCGCCGATCGTGATGCTTCTCGCCGCGTCGACGGCCCTCTGTACGGACTGGCCGACCTATCGCAAGATCCGCCGGTTCATGCACGGAGCCGGCGTCGCGCTGACGGGCCTGCACGCCCTGGTCGCTTTCTCTCCGCTGTACGACCTGGTCGCGCGCGATCTCCTCGGCGCTCCGGAGGAGATCATCGCCCCGGCTCGGATCGGCCTGATGATCGCACTTCCCTGGACGTGGGCAATCGCTTACCGCCGGTTCAACCAGGGCGTTCTGATCCGCTTCGGACACTCGATCGCCGTCGGCATCGGAACCGGGATTCGCCTCACCGCCGATTGTGCCGTCCTGCTCGTTGGATCGCTCCTAACCGCGCTTCCCGGCACGACGATCGCGGCCGGCGCTCTCGTCGCCGGGGTCCTCTCCGAGGCGGTCTACGCCGGACTGCGTGTCCGCCCCGTCCTCCGGCAGTATCTGAGAGGAGGAGGCGCACCACGGGCGGCGTTGACGACACGCGCCTTCCTTCGCTTCTACGTCCCGCTCTCGCTGACGTCGGTCATCTTCCTCGGTGTTCGCCCCATTCTGACAGCGACCATCTCACGAATGCCGAATCCACTCGAGTCGCTGGCGGCCTGGCCGGTCGTCGGAGGCCTCGTCTTCCTATTCCGAAGCATCGGGGTCGCCTACAACGAGGTCGTGATCGCTCATGTCGACGAGGTCGGTTCGACGCACGCCCTCCGGCGATTCACCGCCGGACTCGCCGTCGCGACGAGCGGAGGAATGCTGCTGATCGCCGCCACGCCGCTCTCCCGCGTCTGGTTCGCGACGATCACCGGACTGAGCCCCGACCTCGTCGCCTTCGCGAACGGGTCGCTCTGGGTCGCCCTGCTCCTCCCACTGATGTCCGCACTGCAGAGCTGGTACCAGGGAGTCGTTCTTCACAGTCGGAGGACCCGCTGCATCACCGAGGCGATCCTCGTCTACCTGGCCGTCATCTCGACGGTCCTCGGAATCGGCATTCTCTGGGGCCGGTTCTCCGGGATCTATGTCGGATTGGCGGCGATGACGATCGCCGAGGTCGCTCGGAACGGATGGCTGCACTGGCGAAGCCGCGCGTCGAGGAAAGCTCTGCGCGAACGGGACGCCGTCGCGATCGGCTAGAGATTCCGGAGCCTCGACCAGACGCGCTCCGCGACCTCGTCGACCGCTCCTTCTGCGTCGATGACGATCGTCTCGGCATTCGGCGCCAGATCGCCTCCACGCGGGGCGTGATCGCCGCGTCCGGCCGCCTCGAGTCGCTCTCGGCGGACCCGATTGGAAGCCTCGAACCAGATCACCGCGTCGAAGTCGGAGCGATCGACGTGCGGCGATGCGGTCAGAAGAGCCCCTTCCACGAGGAGAACGTCCGTCCCTCGCGCTCGATGCTCTTCGCACAACCCTCGCAGACGAGCGACGACCGCCGGATGGACGATCGCTTCCAAATCCTCTTTGGCTCCGGACTCGAGGAAGACGCGGACCGCGAGCTCGCCCCGATCGATCGCGCCGCCCTCGTCGACGATCTCCTCCCCGAACCGCGCGACAACGCGTCGGTAGATCTCCGTCCCCGGCTCGTACGATTCCCACGCGATTCGATCGAGATCGATCCATTCGACCCCGGGATTCGTCGCGAGGAGGCGCGCGACCGCGCTCTTCCCACTCCCTGCTCGTCCGGCCAGTCCGATCACTCTCATGGCAGATAGCCCCAACCGTAGCCCGTCGGGATAGCCACCCGCAAGCTTGCGTTCCCGCCGCCGTCACCCTAGGCTACGCTGAACCGAGGAGGTCGGGATGAGCGATGTGGTTCGACGCTACTACGACGACTGCGTCGAGACGGAATGGGAGCGGCTGGCGACGCCCTATCGTCGCCTGGAGCTCTCATGCACCCTCCGACTGATCGACGAGTACTTCCCGACTGAAGGGCGCGTCATCGACGTCGGCTCCGGGCCGGGGCGGTACGCCGTCGAGCTCCTTCGGCGCGGGTATCGCGTCGATCTCGTCGATCTCTCCGAGCGGGCGGTCGAATTCGCCGTCAAGAGGCTGGGGGAGATCGGCCTCGAGGCCGAGTCGGCCGAGGCGGGGGACGCCCGTGATCTGTCGCGCTTCGATGACGCGACGTTCGACGCCGGGCTCCTTCTCGGCCCCCTCTATCACCTCGTCGACGCCGATGACCGCGCCCGCGCCCTGTCCGAGTTCGGCCGGGTGCTTCGGCCGGGAGCGCCCGGAATCGTGGGGTTCATCAATCCATGGGGCATCCTCCGCTCCGGACTGTTCGAGTTTCCCGACGTATTCGCCGACCGCCGGCGCGCCGAGGAACTCCTCGGGACGACGTTCCAGGTCGGAGAACGATCGGTCTTCACCGAGGCGGCGTTCATCGCCCCACCACAAGCGCTCGCTGAGATCCGCACCGCCGGCTTCGCAGTCGAAGCACGGGCAGGCGTCGAGGGGTTCGCTGCCGGGATGCTCGAGGCGGTCACGCGAATCGCGAGTGAGAATCCGGCCTCCTTCGAGACGATCGAGCAGCTTGCTGTCCAAACCTGCGTCCATCCAGCGTACCGTGATTGCACCGAACACCTCCACGTGGTCGTCCGGCGGCTCGGCTCCGATCCGGCCGTCTAGCGACGGGCGAATCGGGCTGAAACCTCCCGAGAGCCGGCGTGTACGTACGCCGAGGTGATCAAGATGAACAACCGGCGAGTTCGACTCGGACTCCTGCTGATCGGAATCCTCGCTCTCTCCGGGACGGTTGTGGTCGCAAGCTCGCCGGCCCCGCTCGGGCTGATTATCGAGCCGGATCCGACCCCGAACCCGCTCTCGGCGAGCATCTGGACAAACAAGCCGACCTATACGGTCGGCGAGACGACGACGGTGTACTTCAGCATCAACCAGCCCGCTTACGTCTACATCTACGACATCCAGCCGGACGGAGTCGTGCGCATGCTCTTCCCGAACGTGTATTCCCAGGCGAACTACAAGCAGGCCGGAACGTACACGCTCCCGGACGGAGGCTACCGCTTCAGGGTCGCTCCACCCTACGGAACCGAGCAGCTGCAGATCATTGCAAGCCCGGTCTCTCTAGGGCTCGAGCTTCCGTACGGCGAGCCGTTCCCGATGGTCGGGCCGAGCCCGAGCGCGGCAACGCAGGACATCCACGCCCACATCATGGGAATCATCCCGGAGCCCACCTACGTGACGGCCTGGACGTCGTTCACGATCCTCGGCTACAGCTACACGCCCCCGACGCCCACCCCGACGCCGTCTCCGACTCCGCCTCCGTGCTACTCCTGGAACCCGTTCTACCCGTGCCCGCCGTTCTACGGCTACCCCGGGGCAAGCTGGTACTGGGACGGCAGCACGTGGATCTTCGGCGTTCCGCCGAGTGGTTGGTACTGGTACTGGGGCAGTGACGGGGTCTGGCATTTCAAGATCCGAATCTGCTTCGGTTGCTAGGAACGGAATCCGAGGCTTGAAGAGAGGGGCTTGCCTCCTCGGCAGTCAGCCCTGGGCCCGGCGGAAACGCCGGGCCCGTCTCTTCCTCGATCACTCGCCGGCGGAATCCGGCGGCGAGATCGGCATCTCGTAGACGCGCCAGGTCTTGTACCGTTCTCCTCCCATAAACGTCGACGCTCGAAGAATCAGATCGTTGTCTTCGAGGAGCATCGACGGCTCGCAGGCCCGATAGCCTCGTTGGACCGCGTAGTCGTATACCTCCGAGTACAGGACCGCGTCACAGCCAAGCTTCCGGAACTTCGGCCGGACGCCGAAGAACATCAGTCGCGTCATGGGAATCCGCCGTCGAGTCCGAAGGAGACGAAGCGCACGAGCGACGTCGGTGTCTCGAAGACGGTTCCATCGAGGGCGAAACGGAACGTTCGGATCCGGCAAGGCTCCGAGGACGGCGGCCAACTCGCCCCCGACCGATGCGAACCGTATGAGGCCCGGATCGGCGACCAGCTTCAAGCTCGCGGCCGTCGCCTCCGCTTCGGCGTCTGTCAGCGGGAGGAACCCCCAGTTCTCCGACCAGGCCTCGTTGTAGAGGAAGACGATCCGATCGACCTCTTCTCGAAGGCGAGACAGGTCGATCGGGCGAGTCTCGATCCCGCGCCGCCTCCGGACCGTCTCGGCGATGCGGCGAAGTCGCTCGTCGGTCCAGGGTTCGAGGCGGATCAGATACGCGTGGTAGTCCATTGCCTTCCGCAAACCGTATCGCTCGAGGAAGTCCGCGTAGTAGGGGGGGTTATGCGTCAGCTCGACCGTCGGCGGTGACGCGAAGCCATCGATCAGGACCGCCTGGTACGCCTCGTGTGTCGCGTTCGAGTAGCCTCCCGGCCCGCGCATCGTGACCATCCCGCGTGACGAAAGCCAGTCCCGCGCTCGATCGAGGAGGTCCTTCGCAACGGCGTAGTCCTCGCAAACGTCGAAGAAGCCGAAGGACCCGATCCGAACGCCGTGGTACTCGTTGTAGCGTCGATTCACCGCCGCCGAGACCCGCCCGAGCAGCCCTCGACCGGTCCGTGCAACGAAATGCGTCACCTCAGCATCGCGATGATACGGATGAGCGTCGGTCAGAAGCCCCGTGATCCCAAGAAGGCGACTTCCGAGCAGCTCCGCCCGCAACGGCGGCGTCCAGCACGGATCTCCAGCGAAAAGAGCCCAGGGGACATTCACGAAGTCCCGCAGGCGTCGATCCCCCAAGCCGATCTGCTCGATCGAGAACCCCACGTCTCACCCTTCCGGTCGAGGCTTGCGTCGATTATCGGCCAAAGACTCCTCGTGGGAAACCCGTCGGCCCGCACCGACGGGTTTGCATCGAGCCGCTCGACGCGGTATCCCTCCGGTATCTTCAATCGACGGGAGCGGGCAATGCAGGACAGCGAGGCGAAGAAGCTCTTCCAGTGGGTCCAGCGACATGCCGGGCTCTCGCGCCGGAAGGCCCAGGAGCTGATCTCGACCGGCGAGGTGACGGTGAACGGTTCGGTCGTAACCGATCCGTTCGCCCCACTCGCTCCGAGCGCTCTCCGGAGCCTCGCCCTCCGCGGGCATCCCCTTCCGATGGAGCCGCCGGAACCGCGAATCTATCGGCACCACAAGCCGGACGGGGTCCTGTGCAGCCACGACGATCCGCACGACGGGAACACCGTCGGCCGCCTCCTCCGCATGGAGGGATTCATCGGATACACATGGGCCGGTCGGCTCGATCGCGACGCCGAAGGTCTCCTCGTCCTGACGAATGCCGGCGAGGTCGTGAATGCCTTCACGCACCCGCGCTACGAGGTCGAGAAGGTCTACCACGTCTGGACATCGCCGTCCCCGAAGCCCGCGGCGGCACCCCGGATCTTCGCCGAAATGCGAAACGGAATCGCCGACGACGGGGAGACACTGCGAATCCTCGACGGACATCTCCAGGGGCGACCGGTGCACGCCGTCGTTCGGCTCGCCGAGGGAAGGAAACACGAAGTGAAGCGTCTGTTCGCCCACTTCCATCTCGATGTGCGTCGCCTCCTTCGCGTCACCGTCGGTCCGATCGAACTCGGCGACCTGAAACGCGGCGAGGCCACCCGCCTCTCCCGTGTCGAGGAAGGACAGATCTTCGACTTCGTGCAATCGCGGCTGGCCGCCCACTAACGCCCCCCCTATACTCTCCGCCATGCGAGTCGGCATCGGACAATCGGGTTCCATCATCGGGGATTTCGCACGGAACGCGGAGGCGATCATCGCTTCGGTTCGCGAGGCACGTGACCGGGAATGCGACCTCGTTGTCTTTCCGGAGCTCTCCGTGCCCGGCGCGAATCCGCTCGATCTGCCTCGGCGGCCCGGATTCGTCGAAGGCTGTGAGAAGGCGATCGACCGGATCCGAGCCGAGACATCGGGAATCGTTGCCGTTGTCGGTTCGACTGCAATCGAGCAGGGACGACCTCAAGAGAGGTTCCGCGACCGTGCCGTCGTCCTGGCGGATCGAGAGATCATCGCTCGAATCGACAAGTCCGTCCGCCCTTCCTCGAGCCCCGACGGAGAAGAGGGACCGTTCACGTCCGCACCGGGGGTCGAGACCGTCGACGCCGCCGGCATGACCTTCGGCCTCACCATCGGCGAGGGGTTCGACGATGACGCCGCCGAGGTCTTGGCAAGCCTCGGCGCAAGCTGGCTCCTCCAACCGGCCGCTTCCCCATTCCGCGTCGGTCGACCGAGCGAGCGCCGAGCCGCTGCACGGACCTCGGCTCGAACGGCCGGCATCGGCCTCATCTTCGTGAATGCCGTCGGCGGTCAGGACGGCCACGTCTTCGACGGCGGAAGCTTCGTGGTCGATCCGGACGGCCGCCTCGTCTTCCAGGCTCCCGCGTTCGAAGAAGGCCTCTTCGTCGTCGATCTCGACACCGCACAGCCGATCGCGGATCCGTCCGACGACGGATTGGACCTGATCCGGCAGGCCATCGTTCTCGGCATTCGTGACTACGTGAGGCACAACGGCTTCGAGCGGGTCCTGATCGGCCTCTCCGGCGGCATCGACTCCGCCCTGGTCGCAACCCTGGCCGTCGAGGCCCTCGGCTCGTCTGCGGTCGCCGGCGTCTGTCTCCCCTCTGCGCACTCCTCGCAAGGGAGCCGTGATGACGCTCTGGCCCTGGCCGGCAACCTCGGGATCGAGCTCGTCGAGATCCCGATCGAGCCGGCCCGTGAGACACTGGCCAACTCCCTGCCCTTCCCCGTCTCCGGAGTCGTCGACGAGAACCTCCAAGCGAGAATCCGTGCCGTCTTCTGGATGACGCTGGCCAACGAGCGGAACGCCCTCGTCCTCGCCGCCGGGAACAAGTCGGAGGCGGCAATCGGGTACTGCACGCTCTACGGGGACACGACCGGCGCTCTCGCCCCAATCGCCGATCTCTACAAGAGAGACGTCTATCGATTGGCGGAACGGCTTGCCGATCGGATCCCCCGCGCGATCCTCGAGAAGGCGCCGTCGGCCGAGCTCCGTCCGGGGCAGCGGGACGAGGACGATCTGCCCCCGTACGACGTCCTCGACCCTCTCCTCGAGGCGCTGATCGCCGAGAACGCGTCGACGGAAGAGCTGGTCGATCGAGGATTCGATCCCCATACGGTGGCCGACGTCGTCCGGCGCGTCTATGACGCCGAATTCAAGCGACGACAGCTCCCTCCGACCATTGTCGTTTCCGATCACCCGCTCGGCGGCCTACGCATCCCGCTGACCAACCACTTCCGTCGCTAACGCCTGCGGACCCTAAGGAGAACGGGCTCCCGCCACGACGGCGAGAGCCCGCATCACGCTCCGTGAACCGATCCGGTCCGGCTTTTAGGTGACCGGAACCTCGATCGGCTTCTCCTTCTCCTTGATCGACTCCTTCATCGGTGCGGTCACCGTAAGGATTCCGTCCTCGAACGTGGCCTTGATCTGGTCACGGCGGATCTGATCAGCCGGAAGCGGGAAGCACCGCTGGAATCGGCCGTACCGCCGGCCGATCCGGAAGTAGTCCTCCCGATCGATCTCCTCGTTCCGCTTCACCTCGCCGCTGATCGTCAACTGGTCGTCCTCGACCTTGATCGAGATCTCCTCACGCTTCACGCCCGGAAGCTCCGTCTCGAAGACCAGGTTCTTGTCTCGTTCGTACACGTCCGTCCGCCCGAAGCTCGGCGCCAGGTCGAATCCGACCCGGTCGAAGTCTCGGAAGAAGTCATCGACCATTCTCGACAGGCCACTCTCGAGCAAGAACGGGCCGCGTCGCACGTCTGGAAGTCTCCTCATCATCTTGAATCCCTCCTTCACTTGCATTCTTGGCAGTCCGTACGTCTGACTGCCAATTAGCAGTATAGTAATGCGACTGCCAGTTGTCAAGTGGGCGCGTTGGAGTACAATGCGAACGTGGTTCGCAAGATTGTCGTCGTTCCGATTCGGCTCTATCGACGGTGGATTTCGCCGCTGCTGCCCCCGCGATGCCGCTTCTACCCGACTTGCTCGGCCTACGCCGTCGAGGCGATTGAGCGGCACGGGGTCCTCAAGGGCGGATTCCTCGCCGTCCGCCGTCTGCTTCGCTGTCACCCATTCCACCCGGGCGGCTTCGATCCGGTCCCCTAGCCCGCCGATCCGCCTCTGAAGACCTCCCACATTCGGTCGACCAGACCCGGCGTCGTCAGAACGTCGACGGTCGTCATCGCCATCGTCTTTGCGCCGGCCAGCATCGCGACGGCTCCCCGCTCGGAGCCGGAGGCTTCCGCGAACTCGCGCGAGTGCCCGACGACGTCGGGATCGCAGATGGCTAGGTACGGATGCATGCCGGGGACGACCTGCGTTACGTCCCCCATATCGGTCGAACCCAGCGCCTCTGGCGGGTTGTCGAGCGACCAGTCGAGCGCTTCCAGGTTCGCGACGAATGCGTCGATCAGCGGTCGATTCGGCTTCATCGCCTTGTAGGCATGGCCGACCTCACGGAACGTGAGCTTGGCACCGGTGGCGAGGGCGGCGCCCTCGGCGCACCGGCGCAGCTTCATCAGAAGCTCGTCTCGGTAGTCCGTCTCCGGGGCGCGGACGTAGAACTCGGCCGCCGCATGTTCGGGGACGATATTCGGCTTCGCCCCGCCGTCGGCGATGATCCCGTGAATCCGAGCTCCGTCCTTGATGTGCTGACGAAGCGCGTTGAGCCCGTTGAACGTCTGGATGACGGCGTCGAGCGCGTTGATCCCCTTCTCCGGCCAGGCCGACGCGTGCGCCGGTCGCCCTTCGAATTCGATCTTCACTTCAGTGATCGCCAGGCTTCCTCGTCCGACGACGGTGTGAGGGGCCGGGTGGAACATCATCGCTGCGTCGACTCCCTCAAAGGCGCCGGCAGCGATCATCTTCACCTTGCCCCCGCCCCCTTCCTCGGCCGGCGTCCCGAAGAAGATCAGCCGACCGGGCAACTCCGACTTGATCGAGCCGACCGCGAGGGCGGCGCCGAGCGCGCCGGCGGCGATCAGGTTGTGCCCGCAGGCGTGGCCGAGTTCCGGCAGCGCGTCGTACTCCCCCAGAATCGCGACCGTCGGCCCGTCACTCGTCGCCGGATGAACGGCACGAATCGCCGTGTCCAAGCCGGCAAAACCGTGTTCGACATCGAAGCCGGCTCCGCGCAGCGCCTCGGCGAGAAGCGCGGAGGCCCGAACCTCCTCGAACTTGAGCTCCGGGTGCTCGAACAAGTCTTTGCTCACCGCACGGAGCTCCCCCTCGATGCGGTCGACTTCGGCGCAGACGCGCCCTTTCCAATCGCTCATCGGACCTCCTTGGCTCTCTCAGCCCTCCGAAATGGCGGCTCGGACCGTCGCTTCGACCAAGCAGTCGAGCGCGTCGACCCAGCGGATCGGCATCCGCCCTCCATCGAGGAGGGAGATCTCTGTGCAGCCGGCGATCGCGACCTCGGCCCCGCGGCGCGAGAGCGCCTCCACGACCGGGACGAGCGCCCGCTCGACCTCCGGGAGCGCCCTTCCGGCTTTGATCGCCTCGATCGATCGCGTGACCGTCCGCTGATCGTCCCCCTTCGGAACGATCAGGCGAATTCCGCGGTCGCGGAAGGCACGATCGTAGATCCCCGATCGAATCGTCCCCACCGTCGCCAGCAACCCGACCGACGTCGCATCGATCCGGTCGGCCGTCTCGGCCACCATGTCGATGACGAGCGCGGAGACCGCGGCACGAATCGCATCGAGAAAGGCGTGGGCCGTATTGCAGGGCATTGCGAGGACCTCCGCCCCCGCGCGCTCCAACCGCTCGGCCATCCCTGCAAGGGCCGGCGCCGGGGTCGGCCCACCTCGCAGGAGGGCGCTCGTCCGATCCGGAACCGTCGGATCGTTGTCGATCAAGATGTGAAGGTGATTCTGATCGATCGAGGCCGGTGTCGCTTCCACCAGGCGACGGAAGAACTCGACCGTCGCCGCCGGCCCCATCCCTCCCAGCACCCCGATGGTCCTCTTCATCTTCTTCATACGCGTTGGGAAGACAGAGTACGGCCACGACGCACCCTCCGCAATCGTCCGAACGACGGCCGACGGCGCCGAATCATCCGTAGATCACGAGGGCGCTCGCGACGACGCACGGACGAGGGGCGGCCAGGACGTCCGCGTAGTCGGTCAGGTCAAACCGAAGGACCTCGAACCGCCGGGACGGCGCGACGGTCTCGACGATGACGGGGAGGATCTCTCGTTGATCGTTCATGAGAACCTCCTTCGAGCGATGGTATGCCGCGTCGAGCTTCCGGTCGACCAACGCGAGCGCCAGAGTTGCTTCGACTTCGCTTCGCAGCGTCTCGACCAGGTCGTGCTCGTCGGACGCACTCGCTTCAAGCGTTCCGTACGCCGTGCCGTAGTGGACCAGATCCCCAGTCGCAACGACGGCCGTCGACGACGAGACACGATCCCGGAGCCAGGCCGCCGCTTCCCGAGCGAGCTCGAAGCTTCCCGTCACCGGATGCCTCATCATCCCCACATAGACGGGGACCAGCGGAATCGGCCCTTTGCCGAGGACGTCGGCCCCTCGTCGCAAGATGCTCGCGAACGTGTCGAGCGAGAACTCCCCCCGTAGGAGGCTGGCCCGATCGACGCGAAGCAATCCCGGAACCTCCTCCGAGGGCTCGACCGGCTGAAGGCCGAAAGGGGTCTCGATCCTCGCCGCCTCGAGCGTGAACGCACCCCGGACGACGTCGAACGCCGAGGCCCGCTCGGCCTCGGGAGCGTCCTCGTCGAGGGCGATTCGATAGGCTCGGGAGCCGCCGGAGTGAAGCACGCCGAGCGCCACAATGCGGTCGACTTCGCGTTCGTAGAGGGTCGAAACGATCGCCGCGTCGATCGGCCCCGACGCAGCGAGACGCGTGTGGGGGAACGAAATGATCCCCCCGCGATCGACCCCCTCGAGAAGCCTTCGTTCCGCAGGCGCTGCGAGCCAGTCGGTCACCGACGCCCGCGCGTCCGGGCGAGCGAGCTCCTCTCGGTAGTGCCTCTTCCAAGCGACCGTTCTCACGAACCGATCCTAATCGGCCCGGGACGGACCGCACCACCCCCCGTGCGCCCGGGAACGGCCGTCGGTAGACTCCCCGAAGATCGAACGGAGGGATGAGAATGCAGATCGGCCAGTTCGAGCGGATCCGGCTCGGCGATTTTCCCACACCACTCGAGGAGATGCCCCGCCTGCGGAAGAAGCTCGGCGGTCCGCGGCTGCTCATCAAGCGCGATGATCTGAGCGGCCTCGGTCTCGGCGGGAACAAGCTGCGCAAGCTCGAGTTCGCGATGGCCGACGCCCTTGCTCAGGACGCCACGGTGGTCATCACGATCGGTGGTCCCCAGAGCAATCACGCGAGGCTGACCGCCGCGGCCGCGAACCGGCTGGGCCTTCGCTCGATCCTCGTCCTCCGCGGAGACGAACCGGCAGAGACGACGGGCAACCTGCTGATCAACCGAATCCTCGGCGTCGAAGAGGTCCACTTCGTCGGCGGCGGCGGATTCCCGTCGAGGGGGGAGCGCGACGAGGTGGCCGATCGGAAGGTCGACGAGATCGTGGCCCGCCTCCGCGAGGCCGGTGAGCGCCCGTTCGTCATCCCGAACGGATGCCGCGCCCTCCACGGAGCCCTCGCGTACGCAGGCTGCATCCGAGAGGTGATCGCGCAGTGCGCCGAGCTCGGGATCGCCGCCGACGCGGTCGTCACCGCCGTCGGCACAACCGGAACGCAGACCGGACTGGTCCTCGGCTCGGCGCTCTATGCGGGCGGGGAGATCGACGTGATCGGAATCAGCGTCGCGAACGATCGACAGACGCTGATCGACCGGATCGCTCGACAGGCGGACGAGGCCCTGAGCGTCCTGGAGCGCTCGATTTCGATCCCACGGGACGCGATCCGCGTGTTCGACGAGTACGTGGGATCCGGGTACGGTCGACCGACCGACGCCATGCGGGAAGCGGTCCGCCTCACCGCTCGAACGGAGGGAATCCTCCTCGACCCGGTCTATACGGGGAAGGCGATGGCCGGCTTGATCGATCGGATTCGCGCCGGAGACTTCGCGGACGAAGACGCGGTCGTCTTCCTCCACACCGGCGGCGTTCCCGGCCTCTTCGCCGCGGAGCAGGCGGCGGCATTCCAGCAGGATTAGCCCAAAAGATCAGTGGAGAGACGCGAAGTCTCTCCACCGACCGCGCACCGGGTGGTGCTAGCTGTCTGCACGGGAATGATGACACATGACCGGCCCAAAGACTGCGCCGTCCGTCTCGCCGCGATGGGACACACGGCATTCTCGGATGGTCGGGCGAGGCCCACTCGGCCGGTTATGCGTCCGTGCCGTTCATCACGTACGCGTGGATCGCCGCCGCCGCGCGCTTTCCGGCTCCCATCGCCTGGATCACGGTCGCCGCACCAGTGACGATATCGCCTCCCGCGAAGACGCCTGCCTTGCTCGTCCGCCCCGTCTCCAAATCGGCGACGATGTTCCCCGTGCGGTTGACGTCCAGATCGCCCGTGGTCTTGGGAATCAGCGGGTGAGCCTCATTGCCGATCGCCACGACGACCGTATCCGTCTCGATGGTGAACTCGGTGCCCGAAATCGGAACGGGTCGGCGTCGTCCGGAGTCATCCTGATCTCCGAGCTTCATCTCGACGCATTCGACGCCGCTGAGCTCATGGTTCTCGCCGAGGAACCGCACCGGATTCGCCAGCAGATGGAAGAAGACGCCCTCCTCCGACGCGTGTTCGACCTCTTCCACCCGCGCGGGCAACTCTTCGACGCTCCGGCGGTAGATGACGATCGACTCTCTCGCGCCGAGCCTCACCGCTGTGCGAGCTGCGTCCATCGCGACGTTTCCGCCCCCGATGGTGACGACCCGCTCTCCGATCCGAATCGGGGTGTCGTAGTCGGGGAAGCGATAAGAACGCATGAGGTTGGTCCGTGTGAGGAACTCATTCGCCGAGTAGACACCGCCGAGATGCTCCCCGGGAATCCCGAGGAACCTCGGGAGCCCGGCGCCGGTCCCCACGAACACGGCGTCGAACCCCTCTTGGAAGAGGCCGTCCACGGTGATCACCCGTCCAACGATCTTGTTCAATTCGATGGACACGCCTATCGCGCGCAGCGCTTCGACTTCCCGCGTCACGATCGCCTTGGGAAGACGGAACTCGGGAATCCCGTACATCAGCACGCCACCGGCGACGTGCAATGCTTCGAAGACGGTCACCGCATGCCCGAGTTTCCGCAGATCGCTCGCCGCCGTCAGCCCGGCCGGCCCGGAACCGATGACCGCGACGCGCTTGCCCGTGTCCGGCGCAACAGGGGGATGGCATGTCTCGTTCTCCGCTTCCCAATCGGCACAGAACCGCTCCAGCCGTCCGATGGCGACCGGTTCGAACTTCTTCCCCATCGCGCAGACGCCCTGGCACTGGTCCTCTTGCGGACAGACCCGTCCACACACCGCCGGAAGGCTGTTGGTCTCCCGGATCGTTCTCACGGCTCCGGCGAAGTCCCCGCGCGCCACCTGGCCGACGAAACGGGGGATGTCCACATTCACCGGACATCCGTCGATGCAGGTTGGGTACTGGCACTGCAGGCAGCGACTCGCTTCCCGCACGGCCTCTTCTTCCAGGTACCCCAGCGGAACCTCGTCGAAGTTGTGGATCCGATCGTACGGCCGCTGCTGACGCATCGGCGTC
>Ga0180432_10004669_pt1 | contig 18654 bp, 11 predicted proteins | sample SS_ome_10_FD_132414 | JGI IMG/M metagenome (GOLD analysis project Ga0180432, IMG submission 132414) | Hypersaline lake sediment archaeal communities from the Salton Sea, California, USA - SS_1_MS_2 metaG | ecosystem: Environmental > Aquatic > Non-marine Saline and Alkaline > Hypersaline >...
AGCGTGGACAGCAAACTGCGCTGCCCACCCTTCCCACAGCGCCTACTGCTACGGCTGCCATCCCTACTCTACCACACTTCAAATAGTACTCCAAAAGGCGACACCTTCCAGCTTAACACAGGGCTAGTCTGTCGCAAGTGAATACTTGCGGAGAGAAACGTCTCACTAGCCTGGAACGGTTTTGGGAAGCAAGGAGCCTAGGATACTGTCTTGGTGATAGTGCTTTTGGGATCTTCACAATCTTCTTGCCGCGACGCCTGCTTCTGAGTTCCACTGGATCGTGGTGCCAGCCGAGTATTAGATTACGGCCATCGACTATTCTCGAAAAAGTGACAACAGGCAAGGGTGGTTCGGATTTCAAGTAGTCTCTAAACTCATTGCTCAGGCCCATACTTTCAGTAATATCGACAACATCCCCGTTTCGTAGACAGAAAGGCGGACACAAATCCTTTAACTGACCGAGGTAGAAAGTGGGAATCTCTCGATAAGCTATGTTTTGTCTTCCAAGATAGCTTGCAATCACCTGAAACTGTAGTGGATCAGAATACAGAAAGGCATGGATTCTACCTATTGGCTGTCTCAGTAAAACGTAGACTACCCAATTAGGCAGATTTCCTGCCTCGCTTATCAACGATAGCACCTGTGTGTCAACATCTGTTTCATCAGGGTATTTGCTCTCCCAATATGCCAGAAATTCTCGATCGTATTTTTCGAGATCGTCGCTGCTGAGTCCATCCTCGATAATGCTTTTGGCCTTTCGAACACAAACTTCAACGAGTTGTTCTGGTTCTTTGGGGTTGGGGATGCTGGTAATGCGATCAAATGTGCAAATCAAACCATTTGTATCGATGTTGGGGAGAAAGCCCAGTTTAGCGACGTCTTCCTCTGCAAGATAGATATAGGGCAACGACAGGGGAAAATCAGACTTGATCTTCACAAGGACTTCTAAGCACATCACTCCGTCAGGTCCATCGATTTCTAACTCGACTGACCAGGATTCACCCTGTAGAGACAGATTCGCAGAGTCGTCCTCTTGTTTGCGGACGGTGAAAAAGCGGCTCAGATGCTTAAAAGCCTTTTGGCGAGCGGAAGCAAAATCAAGCGTTTGGTAGGTGTTCAAGCGCTCCTCGCATCCGACCGTATGAACGCAGGCGAGTCAAATGCCTTCGCATTCTCCAGCCTGTCTTCGGCCAATTCGCACGGGAAGCGTTTCCCGAAATGCCTTTTCCATTTCGGACAAGCGTCCTTTTGATTTACCTCATCTAACGCTTGCTGTCCTGACTGAGCAAAAGCACTGAGCCTATCCAGGAAGTAGCTCTTTCTAGTCTCGGAATAGTCGGCAAACAAGTCTTCATCGTCAGGGGTAGTGGGACGATAGCACACAAACGACGAATTCAACTGGTCTTGGATTCCTTTCATAGTCTCGAAGAAAGCGATATCATCTCTATCGTCTAGGACTATGCTTTCTGCTGCTAGAATCGTGAGTATCAAGCCGCTGGGCATGTCCCCTCGCAGATCGTCTGCCCAGGCTTTGAAGTACCTAACTATCCGCTTCAACTGCCCCTTATCGTCGCACTGCGCATTGAACCAATCCATAAACTCCTTTGGATCGCTCACTATCCATCCGTCGCGTTTATGCGCAAGTTGAGGATGTTCGTCCGATTCTTTCATATAGTAGAGAACTAAGTCAATGTGATGACCATCCGCAAAATGAACTCTCACGCAAGTATTCTTATCTGAAGGAGGTTGGTTGGTATGGTCTTCTGCGGCCTCCACTATCCAGCGATGCAGGGTAGCGATGCTCACCTCGGGCTCACTGTCTGTCTGAATGTAAATGCCGTCGTCAACATCATAGTCACCGTCCTTGGGAGTGATGATGGTGTTCATAGCAAATGAGCCTTGCCAACAGAATCTGACATTGTAGTCCTTGTCCTTGAATTTATCTCGAACTTTTCCGCGCAGACTATCACGTGAGATTCTCAAGGATCCCTTCTTCGACTCTGACAGTTTTATTCTCTCATTGAACTCTCTAAACAGATTATCGCAGTTAGCCATTGCTCGTTTCCTCCGAGATGTGCTGTATCTCTTCCTGCACCGCCAAGTATGTTCCGCAGTCCGGATCGGAATCAAGTGTAGACTGTTTTGCAGGGAGGGTAAGCGAAAGTCTGGAAAACGGTCGGTTTCCTAACTCCTTGTCTTTCTTGCCGAGTTCGCTGCAAACTGATGTTCCCCCGATTCTATAGACAGATAGTTAAGCAAGAGAAACACCTTGATGGTAGAGTTGCTCATAGGCTTCTGGACTGAGATAGCCGAGCGCCGAGTGGAGCCGACGCCGGTTGTAGAACGCCTTGATGTAGTAGAGGTCCGTTCTTGCCTCGTCGTGGGTCCGATGCGTGCGGTAGTGTCACTTTCCGCCCGAGAATGGGCCACCGGTTTTCGGCCAAGATGGCTCACTCGCAGAGAAGGCACAAGGGCAACTCCTTGGAATAAAACAGATGACGAACGCGTCCCGCTAGGTAGAGTCTGAGGATTCGATATGCACCTCCTCTCGTCGTTGAGGGCCCTGAGCTCTGAAGCTGGCGCCGGTGATGATGACCGTGTGGGCCTCGTGTTGACAAGCTGACCAACTACCGTCTCCTTTGAGTCTCGCTAGTGCTCTCCCTTGGCTACCGTGAAACTGTCAATCGCTCTTAGCCAGGGTGGATAGTCTTGAATGAATCCTCGACCAGGGATACTCCGAACAAATTGACGAGAGTTTGAACAACCGATACAAAGCTTGCCGGATGCCACAGGGATGGCCCACCCATATTCTTAAGAGCAAGAACGATCTCCTTTGGGTCGAGACGCAGATAGAAGAGCTCAGAGATTTCCCATTTATCCTTGATCCCTATTGAGCGGCGAGAAATTATGTCATGTTTGGTGACAGCTTCCATGTAAATAACCCCAGTAAGTCCATAGAGATAGAATGTTGTGTCTACGCAAAGGCTAAAGAATCGCACTTCATCTGACTTCACTTCAACTCCCAACTCCTCTTTTGCTCCTCTTATTGCAGTCTTGTGGATATCTATGCGTGAACCATCCATAGAATCCATATAAGGATGGACTGACTCGCAAATAGGAACCTGAAGGTGGTCACGATAGTGTGAAAGACCCCTATGACCACGTTTGCCAATCACGAGGTAGCCGTCGCTAGTAACGACAGCCAGATTGACGCCAAAAGAGGTTGCCATGAACGGCGTCGGTTTCCTCAAGTCTGTTGCAGACAAGTACTTCTCCCACACGGTTGTTGATAGACCATTTCGGCTCGGGATGGTCTCCCGAAGACACATCGATGTAGCCAGAAAAGTATAGTAGTCCGTTGGCTTGAAGCGAAGGTAAAGAAGGGGATCTTCGTAAATCGCAGTCCTGGTGATGCTATAGTCAATGAACGCAACCATCGGGCCATTATAGTAGGATGAGTGACCTTGTCTCCTTTTGATTTCTTCTTGCTGTCTAGAAACATCATCCCTCAAAAGGGCCAGGTCTTGGGGTAATACAAGACTATCTGAATCAAGGTGACACACTATTCTGTAGGCTGAATAGTATGTTTCACCGTAGCCTTCAAGGATAATGCAGTTTGTCATCCATTTTCCAATCTGGAAGAGATCATAGCTTAATGGGTACATTTTTGTTCTAAGGAGAGAGACGAGCCACCTCAAGATTCTGCCGGTTCGCCTGTACCATAACCTGGCCGTGTCTTCGAATGTGACGGTTATCACTAGCTCGACAAGGGCTCCCACAATGGCACCCAGTACAAATACACCAACAGATGTGAAACTCATAGTAGGCTCCTAAGATTCGCTTCGATGCGACCTGAAGTTAACACCTCACTCGATATCGGGGCGGCTCATCCGCCGCCCCGTTAGCGCGGGCGCGAAGCGTCCGCGCTAACATGTGGCTGCATAGGGTACTTGTCCTAGCAAGAACTATGATTCCGAACCACTGACACTGTCAAAGCCCATGGGCCAGTATAGTCCGAAAGATGACACACTACCCCCGCCCGCTACTTCAGGCCGACACGCTGCCGTATCACAACACGAAAAGCCCACCTACACCAAAATGATGCGGGCGGGCTATGGGCTTCTGCGATTTCTACCTCCAAGGTGTTCCTGCTCCCTGGGCCAATGGCATTGTGTATGCATATTATACTGCATCTTCCTGTGGATGTCAAATGATTGTGCGGGCTGAGTGTGATGTCGTTGCCTTCGGTTCGTATTGCCTGTCGAATCCCCGCCGCATTGTGAGAGGTAATCGACGACAGCGCTTCTGCGCCAGGGCGCGGAAACCGCGCCCCTACCGCGCTGCGAACGGATGCCGCCGATGCCAACGCCGGCCGCGCATAGGCCGGGAGGGGGTGCGGGCTGTCCGCAGTTGGCGTCACGCCAGCTCGGCGGCCATCTCGCCCACCCGCCGGATGGCCTGCCCTGCCGCGTTCGACCAGTTCGCGGCGTTGAGTACGGCCATCACCGCCTGTTTGCGGCGGTGCGGATGATCACCGGTACAGCAAATACGCGCGGGACGCGCGCACGAATTGGTCGAGCCCATCGGCCCAACTTGCGACCAGGTCGACTACGCTCACACCGCTCTCCAGCGCCCGGCGCACCTTGCCGGTGCCGGTCAAGAGGTCGATGGTCACGTGATCAAGGTTTTCAATGCCCTCTCGCCACGCGAACTTGCCGGGATACAGGCTCCGCACCGTGGCGACCACGTGCAGGCCGGCCGTGACCGGGCGAAAGGCCCGGCGGTCGGTGACGTGCAGTTGGACGCCGCCACATCGCTGCCCGGCCCACTTGTCTGCTGCGGGCTGAAAGCTCACCGGGCGGAAGCGCACCCCCGGCAGATCGAGCCGGTTCAACGCCCGAGCTACCTCCCACCCGTCTATCCAGGGTGCCCCGATGTGGTGGAACGGCAGCGCGGTGCCGCGTCCCTCGGAGAGGTTGGTGCCCTCGATCAGGCAGGTGCCCGGGTAGACGAGCGCGGTGGACGGCCAGGGCATGGCCGGGGAGGGGGGCACCCACGGTAGCCCGGTGTCGTCGAAGCACATGGCTCGTCGCCAACCGGCACAGGGCACCACCGTCAGGTCACAGCCGACACCCCAGGCTTCGTTGTACAGCCGGGCCAATTCGCCCACGGTCATCCCGTAGCGGATGGGCAAAGGTCCGGGCCCGACGAAGCTCTCAAGCCCCCGCTCCAGCACCGGCCCTTCTACGATCTCTCCACCGATGGGATTGGGCCGGTCGCACACGACGAACGCCAGGCCCTGGCCGGCCGCGGCCTGCATGGCGTAGAGCAAGGTGGTGACGTAGGTGTAGAATCGGACGCCAACCGACTGGATGTCGAAGACCAGGACGTCGAGCCCGGCCAGCGTTTCGGTCGCCGGCTTGCGCGCGTCGCCGTACAGGCTATAGACGGGCAGGCCCGTGCGCGGGTCCACGGATGACTCGACGGGAGTGGCGTCAGCCGCCAGCGTGTCGAAGCCGTGTTCGGGCCCGAACAGCGCGGCCAACTGGACGTTGGGCGCGCGCCGGAGCGCGTCCACGTCGCTGCTCAGATTGTGGGTCACGCCGCTGGCATTGCTGATCAAGCCAACCCGCCTATCGGCGATCAGGTCCAGGCGTTCCCTGAGCAAGACGTCGATACCTGGTAGGACGGACATCAGGCACCTCCCGCAGCGCGCCGTCACTTTACTGTGGCAATGTCGCATCTAGCCTCAGACTTCCGAAGTCTAGGACATAGCTCTACGTAGCATAGGTCGCGGCTTCTGCAAGGTGCTAGACGGGTCAAATGAACTAGTGAAGACTTCGGAAGTCTAACTGGCCTCAGACTTCCGAGATCGCGGATTGTTCCAATCCGTAGTACATAGCTCCAGGTAGCAGAAATCGCGGCTTCCGCAGGGTGTCAGGCGGATTGAATGGACTACTGGAAATCTCGGAAGTCTAATGCGCGGCGGACAAATCCCTCCGCCGCGACTAACCGGCGGCGCGCCTCGTCGGCGTCTACGCCGGCCAGCAGCATGACCAGAGCGGGTTTGACCTGGTACCCCGTCGCTTCGAGGGCACCGCGCGCCGCTTCCGGGTCTACACCGGCGGCCTCTTGCAGGATGTGAACGGCGCGGCGGCGCAGCTTGGCGTTGGTCGGCTGGACGTCTACCATCAGGTTGTCGTAGACCTTGCCCAGCCGGATCATGGTGGCCGTGGAGAGCATGTTGAGCACCATCTTCTGCGCGGTGCCTGCCTTCATGCGGCTCGAACCGGCGATGACCTCCGGCCCCACGATGGGCGCGATGACCACGTCGGCCTGCCGGGCCAGCGGTGAGTCGGGGTTGCAGGTGATGGCGACCGTAGCCGCGCCGCGCCGGTGGGCCTCGGCCACAGCGCCCAATACCCAGGGGGCGCCGCCGCTGGCGGTGATGCCCACGACGACGTCGCGTCCGCGCACGCCGGCCTCTCGCACGGCCCGCGCGCCGCCCGCCGGGTCGTCCTCGGCTGCCTCGACGGCTTGCCGCAACGCGACGTCGCCGCCGGCGATGAAGCCCCACACCAGGTCCGGTGGAGCGCTGAACGTGGGCGGTATCTCCGAAGCGTCCAGCACTCCCAGGCGGCCGCTGGTGCCGGCGCCGAAGTAGAGCAGCCGCCCTCCGCGCCGCAGCCGCTCGACGATCACGTCCACCGCCCGGGCGATCTGGGGCAGCTCCCGGCGCACGGCCGGCGCCACCCGGGCGTCCTCGTCGTTGATCAGCCTCACGATCTCCAACGCCGAAAGTGTGTCGATGGCTGCTGTACGCGGGTTCCGCGTCTCGGTGATCGAAGTGGCTTGTTCCCTTGGATTGGAACCGTCCGTTTTCATCATGTCCTTCACTCGCTCCTGAGCCACAACCCGAAAGCGCGATTGGGAAATCGCGGCTACAACGTTCTCCTGCTACGCTCCCCCTGCTGCCTGCCGGGCCAGCAGCGCCGCGCCAACGGCTGCATCGCGCCGGGGTTCGATTGCCTTCGCGCGGGGTGCGATGTAGCCCAGTGCGGCGGTGACCGTCTGCCACACCAGACCTTGCCCGCGGAGGACGCCCCCCATCAGCACCACTTCGAAGGCCTCGTCGTCCATTTCCAGGCCACGGACGACGGCACCCAGCGTGGCGCTCAATCGTCGCCCGGCCTCCTGGAGGATGGTCTGCGCCACGGCGTCGCCGGCCCGCGCGGCTGTCTCCACCAGCGGCGCCAGGCCCGCCAGGCGTGGCACGTCCCATTCCCGGGCCCGAGAATCGTCGGCGACGGCGTAGATCACCGGCACCAATTCGCCGGCGTCGGATAGGCCGAGATGCGAAACCAGGAGGGCTTGTAATGCCGTAGCCGGTCCCCGGCCATCGTGCGCGCGGGCGACGGCGCGCAGGCCCTCCACCCCGATCCAGTAGGCGCTGCCTTCATCACCCACCAGGTACCCCCAGCCGTCGGCGCGCCGCGCCTCTCCGCGCGCGTTGACGCCGTAGGCCGTGGCTCCTGTGCCGGCGACGAGCACCACGCCGTGGCGACGGCCCACGCCTCCCACCAACGCCGCCTCGGCGTCGTGAGTGACGACGACGCGGCGGAAGCTGGCAATGCGCGCGCACATACCCTGTACCACCTCCCGGTCACCGGGACGGCCCACGCCGGCCATCCCCAGGCCGATGGCCGTCACGCCGGTCGCTGCCAGGCCGGCGGACGCCAATACCTGGTGAACGGCCTCCCGCAGCGCTGCCTCCGCCGCAGCCGGTCCCACCGAATGGTAGTTGGAGGACCCACTCACCGCGCGCGCTATCTCGCTGCCGTCACCGGTGAGCAGGACGGCCACCGTCTTGGTGCCGCCGCCGTCTACTCCTAGGTAGTAGCTTGCTGCCATCCGTATCCTCCGCAGCCCACCGGGCGACCACAAGGGTCGCCCCTACAATCGCTATCCCCCACGGACCGCCTGCCGGGCGACCACAAGGGTCGCCCCTACAATCGCTATTCCCCATAGACCATCTACAGCTCGGCTATGTTCCCCTCTTCAAGCCACAGCGCGACGGGGGCGGGGGCCAGGTTGTAGCGCGAGGCCATGCTCAATTGGTAGGCCCCCGCGACAGGGATGGCGAGCAGGTCGCCGGGGCGCGGATGTGGCAGGCGGACGTCGCGCACGAGGACGTCGCCCGACTCGCAGAAACGGCCGACGATGGTGACCAACTCGTCGGGCGGCTCCAACGCACGGTTGGCGAGAAAGGCGGTATAGCGGGCACCGTAGAGCGCCGGACGGGGGTTGTCGGCCATGCCACCGTCCACGGCGACGTAGCGGGTTCCGTCGGCGGCCACCTTGCGGGTGCCGACGCTGTAGAGCGCCACTGCCGCCGGGGCGATGAGCCACCGGCCCGGCTCGACGACCAGGTAGGGCAGGGGCCAGTCGCGCGCCTGGCATGCCTCGACTATGGCCCGGCTCACCGCCGCGATCCACTTCTGTACCGGCGGGGTAGAACCCTCCAGCACGCCGCTGTCTTTACAAAGGCGCCATTCTGATGGCGCGTAGGGCACGCCCCATCCCCCACCGGGGCTGAGTTCGGCGGGGACGAAGCGATGCGCAGCGGCGAAGTCCAGCAGGCACTTGATGGCTGCCACGTACGCCGCGGGGTCGAAGATCTGGGAGCCCAGGTGGGTGTGCAGTCCGGTCACGTCCAACCACGCACTCTCCCTCGCTCGGGCCAGCGCTTGAGCCGCCGGGCAGTCCGGCCCTGCCATGTGTAGGCCAAACTTGCTGGCGGCGTGACCGGTCTTGCGGTAGGGATGGGCTTTCACGTCCAACCCTGGAGTCAGGCGCAGCCATATCGCCTGCGCCCTTTCGAGTAGCCGCGATTTCCCAATCGCGCCGGACTGAGAACCCCCGCTTTGCTCTGCCACCAATGCGTCGAGCCACTCCAGCTCGTCCAGGCTGTCCACGACGATGCGCCCTATGCCCCAGTCGAGGGCGCTCTGGAGTTCGTCCAGGCTCTTGTTGTTGCCGTGGAGGTGGACGCGGGCCGGATCGAAACCGGCCTCGCGGGCCAGCGCCATCTCGCCACCGGAGACGACGTCGAGCCCGACGTTAACTGCCTGCAGCCGCCGGGCCAGGCCGGGCGTGAAGCAGGCTTTGGCGGCGTAGGCGACGCGGGCGGGCCCGGGGTAATGACGGGCCAGCGCGTCTCGCAGCTCGGCCAGCCGGTGCCGGAACGTCGCGCCGTCGTAGAGATAGAGGGGGGTGCCGTACTCCTCTGCCAACTCGACGGCGTCGTGACCCGCGATCCAGAGGTGGCCGTCGGGGGCGATGTGGGCGGTGCGGGGGGACAAGGAGACAAGGGGACAGGGGGACAGGGAGACAAGGGGCAGGTTGCCCGGTCGGCCATGCCAGGTCTCGTAGGCCGGGATGGCGAAGGCGGCGGTCTCCTTGGCAGCGCTGGAGTAGCCGGTCTCGTCGTAGTGGCGGACGACGGGGTCGCCATCGGAATGGCGCGGTTTGACGGGGGAAGGGTCGCCATCGGAATGGCGCGGTTTGATGGAGGGAGGGGAGGGCACGGGCTGGGGCGAGTGAGGCGGACGGGTCACGTGGCCCAGGATGGCGGGACGCGAGGCCCCGGTGACCTGGGGCAGGTTGCCCGGTCGACCATGCCAGGTCTCGTAGGCCAGGATGGCGAAGGCGACGGCCTCCTTGGCAGCGCTGGAGTAGCCGGTCTCATCGTAGTGGCGGACGACGGGGACAGCTTCGCCGAAGGCGCGGGCCAGGTAATCGCGGATCATCCGCACCAACACGGGATTGTCCGCGCCGCCGCCGCAGAGGAACACCTCGTCGGGCAGAACGGGGTCGCCATCGGAATGGCGCGGTCTGATGGGGGTAGGAAGCCAGCGGCGATAGGCGTCGGCGATGGAGGCGGCCGTGAAGGCGGTGACGGTGGCGGCGAGGTCGGCAGGGCTCAGGCCGGACGCCTCGGCCTGCCTCCACAGGCCGGCGGCGAAGTCGGCCCCGAAGGTCTCCCGGCCGGTGGATTTGGGTGGCGGCTGCCGCAGATAGGGATGGTCGAGCAGGTGAGACAGGAGCGTCTCGTCCACGTCTCCCTGGGCGGCCAGGGTGCCGTTCCGGTCGTAGCGCGAGGCCCCGTCACTGGCCCGGGCAGCTACCGCGTCTATGAGCACGTTGCCGGGGCCGGTGTCGAAGGCGATGACGCTCTCCGGCCCGCCGCCGGACGGGAGGTAGGTGACGTTGGCGATGCCGCCGATGTTCTGCAGCGCCCGCGAGCAGGTGTCTTGGTGCCACATCAGCCAATCGGGATAGGGGACCAGGGGGGCTCCCTGGCCCCCGGCCGCCACGTCGGCGGCGCGGAAATCGGCGACGGTGGGGATGCCGGTGCGGGCGGCGATGACGGCCGGGTCGCCGATCTGCAACGTGAAGGGTGGGTCGCCGCCGGGCGCGTGATAGACGGTCTGGCCGTGGGAGCCGATGAGGGCGACGGCGGTCGGTGCAACCGGACCTGGGAACGCCGAGCACCAGCTCGGCCTAGACTGGGCGATGACGGCGAGCGCGGCCTCGGCGAAGCAGTGGCCCAGGAGCACGTGAGTCCGACCCAGGGCCAACAAGGGGGCATCGGGGCGGCAGAGGTCGAGGACGGCGGCGCGGGTGGCGTCGTCGTAGGGCTGGGTGAGGAAAGCGATTTCGCGCACGCTCAGGCCGGGTGGCGCACCCCTGATCTCCACCAGGGCCGCGTCCACGCCGTCAGCGGAGGTGCCGGACATAAGACCAATGACGTTCATAACCATCAATACGGGCGACCACGAGGGTCTACATCAATACGGGCGACCACAAGGGTCGCCCCTACAGTAGCATTGTGACGACGGCGTCGTGGAGACGGGGGCGGAAGTCCGTTATCGGCTGCGGGTCGCGCCCGTAGTAGACGCGGTTGGTGAGCAGCGCGACCACCAGTTCTCGGTCAGGATCTACCCACAGCGAGGTGCCGGTGAAGCCCGTGTGCCCGAAGCTGTGAGGGCCGAACAGGCGGCCGGAGCTGGAGTAGCCTGACGAGCGTCGCAGCCAGCCCAGGCCGCGCGGGTTGTCCTCGTCGCCCCCTGCCTGGACGCGCACCATCTCCGCGACGGTCTCCGGCCGCAGTAGGGGCGGGTCTTGTGCCCGCCCTCTCCTGTGCCCGCCATGGGCTTTGACCGTCAGCCCAAATCGCACCTGGTCGTTGTCCTTGCTCGGCGGGTCTTGTGCCCGCCCTCTCCTGTGCCCGCCACGGGCTTTGACCGTCAGCTCAAATCGCACCTGGTCGTTGTCCTTGCCCGGCGGGTCTTGTGCCCGCCCTCTCCCGTACCCGCCACAGTTGAGATACATTTGCCCCAGCGCGGCTACCTCCTCCGCCGTGGAGAAGAGGCCGGCGTGCCCTGCCACCCCGCCCAGACCGGCGCTGTTCTCGTCGTGCACCTCGCCGATGCAACGCCGGCGCCGCCATGCGCAGAACTCGGTCGGCACGATCTGCTCGGGGGAGAAGCCGTTGGCCAACGGGTTGTAGGTCGTCGCCCGCAGCCCCAGCGGCTCCAGGACGGCCTGGCGCAGGTAGACCTCCAACGGGACCCCGGCCAGGCGGGCTATCGCTTCCCCCAGCAGGATGAACCCCAGGTCGCTGTAGACGACGCGAGCACCCGGCGGGTAAGCAAGGCCGACCCGTCCGCGCTCGTCGTAGATAGCGGCGATGCGGCGTGCCCGCAACGACGCCGGGACCTGATGGGGCAATGGTACGGCTTCGCCTTCATCTTGATCTTGATCTTCACCCTCGCGGTAGAGGCTGCGCCAGGCGGCCAGGCCAGAGGTATGGGTCAGCAGGTGCCGGAAAGTGATGGTGCCGGCGTCCACCTCCTGGCCGGCGAACCGTGGATCGGGCGGGACGATGGCCCCGGACAGCGGGTCCTCGGTGGGGCCGATGGACCACGTGCCCGCGAACTGGGGCAGTATCTCCGCCACCGGCGTGTCTAGCGATACGCGACCGTCATCCTTATCCTTCTCGACCAACGTCACGAAGGCGGTCGCGGTGAAGAGCTTGGTGAGTGACGCCAGGTCGAAGAGGTCATCGGGGCGGGCGGGATGGCGGCGTGTTTCCGGATCCAGGCACCCATAGGCCCGCTCACAGACCACGGAGCCCGCCTGGCGGACGTGGAGGACGGCGGCCGGAAAGACGTGATCCACGCCGCTGCGCATCACGGCGTCCACGCGGGCCAGGCCAACCGGGTCGGGATCTGCTAGGGTGGAAACCCGCTTCGCCGGCTTGCCGAGTACCACGTGCGCGATAGCCGTGCGACGCTGAGTATAAACCACGTGGACCATGCCGTCGTCCGCTTGCAGGAGTGCCGGATAGGAAAACTCGCCTGGTCCGGTCTCTACGTCCAGCCAGCGGTGCCAGCTCTGCCCATCGTCGTCAGACAGAAACAGGCTGAGCGGGGTACGCAGCTTTGCATCCGCCACCGGGTTGCAGGCCAGGAGCAGGAGCTCGCTATCCAGGCGGATCAGGTCGAGGCCGCTGTTGTTGTTGGGGATGGCGGCCGGCGTGGCCCGGCTCCAGGATCGCCCGCGGTCGGCGGAAGTGGCTTGCCAGATCGTGCCGCCGGGCCCGCCGGTGCGAAGCAGCATCAACAAGCGGCCATCGGCCAGAGGCGCAAGCGCTGGCTGAATGACGCCCGCCGGTGCAGAGACGCGGTCACCCGGCCGCCACGTCCGTCCCGCGTCGTCGCTGATGAGCACGAAGCTCGTCCAGTCCCGCTCGTCGTAGACTGGCAGCAGCCACTCGCCAGAGGGGAGCACCAGGGGGCGGTTGCGGGTCATCCAGCCCGGTTTAGGCCGAGCTGGTGCTCGGCGTTCCCAGGTGTGACCGCCATCGCCAGAGCGGCGGCACTTCATGCGGCTGGTCGTCCATCCCTCGCCGGTCAGGGTCACGTAAAAGAGCCAAAGGCTGCCGTCGGGCGCGGCAAATAAGACCGGGTTGCCCTCGGCGTGCCGGGGCGTGTCCGCCAGGAGGAAGGGGCGCCATCGGAATGGCGCGGTCCGATGGGTGAAGGGCGCGCTCCACGCGGCAGAGCCTTTGGGCAGCCGCGCGCCATAGATCGCCACGTCGGGGGCGGCCTCGCGGCTGCCCGCGTACCACGCGGCGAGCAGGTCACCGCCCGGCAATTCGGCGAGCGTGGCCGCGTGGCAGGAGGGCAACGCCGGTGTGGCGGCGAAGACGGTTAGACGTCGCATAGTTGAAACTTGCTGGCTATGACAAAGCGCTCTGTTCCTGCTCAGCCACTGGCGTGACTCAAGACCTGACAGGTTTTGGATACTGGTTCTCGGCGTAGGTGTTCTTCCAAACAGTGATTCCCTTCATCCCAAAAGGCTTCCCTGGAAACCTGTCAGGTCTAGCCTGAGCAGTAACAGCGCTCCGCTTACGCGCTTGTTGTCGCCTCGGCCTGGCGGCGGAACTCATCCATGGGGACGATCGTCCCGTCGACGCGTGCCTGCTCGGCGGCGAAGGCCATCAGGTGGCTCTCCAGCGACTCGCGGGCTGTGGTCAGGGCCGTGGATGCGTCGTGCACGGCCTTGACGAAGGCGGCCATCACTCCCTCGTCGCCACCGCCGTGGCCACTGGTCCCCGCTTCAAGGTCCACCTTCTCCATGCGACCGGTCAGGTGATCGTGAATCTCGATGGCGTCGCCCATGCCGTAGGCGAACTTGCCCCGCAGCGTGGCCCGCGTGCCGTCGTAGCGCATGGTGCGACACTCCTCGTGGGAGTGTCCGTGCATGAACAGCACGCCTGTCGCGCCGCTTTCGAACTCCATGTTGACCGTCTGGTGGTCCACCACGTCGTTGTCGCAGTGGTAGACGCAGCGGCCATAGGGGCCTGTCTCCAGCGCACGCCGCCGGGCCTCCAGGCTGGTGTCCTCGGAGATGACGGAGACAGGCCAGCCGGTGTAGTCGTTCAGGTAGAAGCGCGGGGCATACCACGGGCAGTCGTCAGCGACCGGGCATCCGTCCGTGCAGCGCTCCGTAGCGCCAGGAGGCGCGTTCTCGGGGCGGTAGTGGATCAGCGATCCGAAGGAGTTGAGCCGCGTCACCGGCCCCAGGTTCCAGAACAGGATGTCCATATCGTGACAACACTTGGCCAGGATCATGGGGCTTTCGCTTTCGCTGTCGCGCCAGTTGCCGCGCACGAAGGAGTGGGCCATGTGCCAGTAGACCACGTTCTCGCGGTGCTCGACGGTGATAACCTCGCCGAGCCGTCCAGAGGCGATGATGTCATAGAGCTTGGAGAAGAAGGCCGTGTAGCGCAGGACGTGACAGATCATCAGGAGTCGGCCGTACCGCTCCGCCGTCTGAACCAGGCGCACGTTCCCTTCCAGCGTGTTGACCATCGGCTTCTCCAGCAACACGTCGTAGCCCAGTTCGAGCGCCGGCAGCGTGGAGTCCAGGTGCATCTGATCCAACGTGCAGTTGATCAGCGCCTGGGCGATCTGGCCCTGGGCGTAGAGTTCCTCCCAGGTACGGAACTGCCGCCCCTTCGGGATATCGTGGGCCTCGGCGAAGCGCCGCCGCCGCTCGTCGTGCGGCTCGACGATGGCGGTGAAGCGGATCTCATCTGGATGTTGGAGTGCATAGGGGCCGTAGGCGTGGTAGCCCCGGCTACCCGCGCCGATCATGACGGCTTCGATAGGTTGGGACATTGAGATACCTCCTCGGGCGACCACAAGGGTCGCCCCTACAGATTGTGTGTGTGGGTCGCCCTTGCAGATTGTGTGCACGGGTCGCCTATACAGATTGTGTGTGTGGGTCGCCCTTGCAGATTGTGTGCATGGGGCGCCCCTACAGATTATGTGCGTTGTGCGGTATGTGCTATTGCTGCTCGGCCCGGTTCAGCCTTTTCATCGCTTTTTCCCAGGTTTGCCACAGGGTACAGTAGTCGCCAACGTCGTAGGTGGATAGCTCGGCGTCCACCGGCTCGCCGGCCAACAGGGCGCGGTGCTGCTTGTGTAGCCAGCCCAAGGCGGCGTCGTAGCGAACGCGCAGATTGACGAAGTAGCTCAGGGCAACGTGCATCTCGCTGCGATGGGCACGGGCCAACCACAGCGCCTCGAACTCGGCGCGTAGCTCCTCCAGCTCGACGTCCAGGGCTTCCAGGGCCAGGATGTGATCGTACAGCCGCCCGGCGTTGTCCTGGACCGGCTCGGGCTGTGCGGCTATCGCTCGCAGGGTAGCCCGAATCTCTTGGGCCAGCGCCGTCTTGCGAGCGGCGTAGGCCGTGAGGCGGGCGGCGGAGGCCATCTCGCGCAGCGTCAACTCGCGGGGATGAGCGAGGGCGGTAGCGTCGCAGGTGGCGGCGACCTCTTCGGCTAGCTCGCGCATCTGGGCCAGCGTCTCGGTGGCGAGCGCGTTCTCGCCCTCGACCGTGGTGCCGGTCAGAGGCTCGTCGAACAGGGCCAGGACGGTGTGGGAGCGGTTTGTACGATGGACGTTGGGCAGCTTGTTCGTCCGGGCGAGTTGGTGGAGTGCTCCCATAATCGCCTCGTGATCCAGGCCAAAGAAGAGCGGGCCAAAGGCGGCGTCAAAATCCTCGTCACTCGTCGTGCCGCCGGTCCAGCCCTGCTCCGCGCCGAAGGCGTAGCCATACCAACTCAGGCCCATGTGCTGGTAGTGGCCGTAGTCGCCCCAGTCGGTGTTGAGCATCCCCTCGGCGCCAGCGGCCACGCCGTCGCGCACGAAGTTGCGGATATTGACGTTCGCGCCGTAGAGGCGCGGGAAGATGGTGTTCCAGGAGCCGACGCCAGGGCAGACCCAGAACCGCCGCCCGGCTTCAGCGAAGATCTTGACGGTGGGGTACTCGTCGGCGGGGGCGTAAATCCAGTCGAGCAGCGTGACGTCGTCGGGTACCTCGCTGATGAGCTCTGGATGGTGAAGCAGGATGTCGCCCCACGCCTGGATACTCCGCCCGTGCTGGGCGGCCAGTTCCCGCACGCGCAGGATGTGGTTGAGGTACACGCGCCCCAAGCCGATTTCCTCGACCAGGGCCTTGCTGGCCCCTCTGCCCAGGTCGTAGGTCTCATCGCAGTCTATGTTGAGCGTCGTGGATCTGAAAGCGGGTAGCATGTCGGCAAAGAGCTCGTCCAGCAGCGTGTAGGTCTCCTCGAAGGCTGGGCTTAGCGACCAGAGGATGCTCGATTCGGCCAGGTGCTGGTATTCTGGGAGGCGCAGCGTGTTGCGGGCGTGGCCGAAGGATTGCAGGTTGGGCATCAGCTCGACGTGGTGCTGGCGGCAGAGGGCATCCAATTCCAGGATGTCCTGGCTGCTCAGCGAACCACAGCCGGCCCCGATCTTGGGATGGCGCGGAAACTGGAAGGTATGCTCGGTGTAGAGCTGCAGGACGTTCACCTTGTAGTGGCCCAGTTCCTCGGCCAGTTGCCTGAGCGTGGCCAGAGTGGGCACTTTGCGCCGCGAGATATCGAGCATCAGGCCGCGATAGGGCAGGGTGGGCCAGTCCCGGATGGCCAGGTCAGGCAGGTGTGTGCCTGACGTGCGCACCAGTTGGCGCAGGGTCTGGGCAGCATAGAACAGGCCGGCCGGCGCGTCGGCATACAGGGTGATGCGGCCCTGCTTGACGGTCAACGAATACGCCTGGGCGGCTACGGCCTCGGGCGCGTTGACCGTGCTCGGTTCCACGTCAAAGGCAAGGGCCTGTTCCGGCCCGCAGACCAGCAGGATGACGTTTGCCGGACGCGGGGGGGTGTAAGCCTTGACAACCGGCAACGTCAGACAGGTCGCCCGGGCCACCTCCTCCTGGATTTGGCGGGCTGCGAAAAACGCGTCGTCGCCCGCTTGAGCGGGAATACAAATCAGCGTGTCGGCGTCGAAGGTGAATGTTCCCTTGATCAGCATCAACTCTTTCGGTTGGGGGAGCAAATACAGAGACATAGGATTCCTCCTCGACTTGTGGACTTATGGATTGCAGATCGTGACTGCGAATTGAGCGGTTCGAAACATCTCAAGCTATGCGATTCTCTTGTGGCGCGACCAGGCGAAAGAAGGAGACCGCCAGGACGATGGCGCCCAGGTTCAACGCTGCGGCGAGGAAGAACGGCAGCCCCAATGCTGTCTCCACCAGCGTCCCCCCGGTCAGGGCACCGACCATCATGCCCACGTTCCACAGTACCTCCAGCATTCCCAACACGCGGCCGCGCTCCTCGGCCACCGCCGCATCAGAGACCAGGCAGGGCAGCAACGTGGCCAGCGACCACGCCGCGCAGATCCCCAGGACGCCAAAGACGTAGAAACTCCACAGGTGAGTGGCGAAACAGGCCTGGCCGACGATGGCAACGATCAACACCCCGAACGCGCCCAGGGTCGGCCGCCGGCGGCCCCACCGGTCGGCGGCCCGGCCCGTCACCGCCTGGCCCAGCGTGGCCAGGATCAGGCTGAGCGTGGTGTAGAGAGATACGGCTGTCTTGCTCCCGGCCATACGATTGATCAGCAGGGGGTTTAGCACGGTCGCCATACCGTAATAGCACGTGGGCAGGAAGCGCAGGAGCCCCAGGATGACCATCACCGGGCGGCGGATGATGTCCCTGTAGCCGAACAGCGACCTGCTCCAGGCCGGTGTGTCCGCCCCGCGTCTTGCACGCAGGCGCGGCAGGAAGGCCAGCGTCCCCACCGTCGTCGCGAGAGAGAGCGCCAGGAGGGCCAGCCCGAATGGGCCGAATCCCTGCCGGTCCAGGATAAACCCGGCACCAGGGCTGCTCAGCGCCCCACCGATGGTATAGCCCCAATGGAAAAGCGCGGAAATCAGCCCTAGATGCTCCGGACCGGCCACGTCAATCATGTAGCTCTGTCCACCCAGGGCGTGAAATCCCAGCCCGAGACAACTGACGGCCCAGAGTGAGGCGACCAGCCAGGGCACACGAACCAGGTACATCAGGCTGCCGAAGACGAAGCCGGTCAGTCCCAACACCAACGTCCACTTGCGCCCCAGGACGTCACACAACGTACCGCCGAGCGCTGAGGCAACCATGCCCAACAACTGCCCCATCGTGACGAAGGCGGAGACAGCGACCGCCGCATATCCCAACTGCTCCTCCAGGTAGATGGGGAAGAAGGACCGCTGCGGGGTCAGTACGATCCCGCTTAGCAGTTGCACGGTCAGCAGCAGCACGACGGGCCAGCCTTGCTTCTGGACTAACGCTGCCCAGTTCTTGCGTTTCTTCGTCTTCAGGATCATGGACTGACCTCGTCCTCGCCGGGCGACCACGAGGGTCGCCCCTACGGTGTTGATGGCGTCGCTGGGCGACCACAAGGGTTGCCCATACGGTGTTGATGGCGTCGCCGGGCGACCACGAGGGTCGCCCCTACGGTGTTGATGGCGTCGCTGGGCGACCACGAGGGTCGCCCCTACGGTGTTGATGGCGTCGTTGGGTGACCACGAGGGTCGCTCCTACGGTGTTGATGGCGTCGTTGGGTGACCACGAGGGTCGCCCCTACGGTGTTGATGGCGTCGCTGGGCGACCACGAGGGTCGCCCCTACGGTGTTGATGGCGTCGCTGGGCGACCACGAGGGTCGCCCCTACGGTGTTGATGGCGTCG
>Ga0180432_10004671_pt1 | contig 18650 bp, 16 predicted proteins | sample SS_ome_10_FD_132414 | JGI IMG/M metagenome (GOLD analysis project Ga0180432, IMG submission 132414) | Hypersaline lake sediment archaeal communities from the Salton Sea, California, USA - SS_1_MS_2 metaG | ecosystem: Environmental > Aquatic > Non-marine Saline and Alkaline > Hypersaline >...
CGACACAGAAAGATTACAAACAGCGAAAGGCAATGGCCGAGCAACCGCCTCCGGAAGAGTCGATGCCGGACAACCTGTCGCCGACTGAGTTGATGGAACGAAAACTTCTGACTGAGCGTGGCCAAGAATTGTATAAGATTCGAGGTCGGACGGTCGAACCGGTATTCGGACAGATCAAGGATGTTCGCGGCTTTGACAGATTTATGCGGCGAGGAATTGAGGCTTGTCGCAGCGAGTGGTCGCTGATATGCGCGACGCATAACCTTTTGAAGTTGTGGCGAAGCGGAAAGGCCTGCTGGAATTGATAAAAAGGCTGTTTTTTATAGATTTGACGTGTAATTTTGCTTGATTTATTGGCAAAACACGATTACATACAAAACGGTCAACAAAGGTTGTATGGGAAACAGAGAATTGAGCCGTCTGTCCCAGATAGCCTTTGGATCCAATGGTTGGATTTGAAAATTATTGTGCAACAGGCTCTTCAGTTATTTAATTGAAACGGCACTAGATTTCGAATCTTAACCAAACCAAAGATTTTAACCCCCCTCTCGCGCACACACGCGTGCGTTAAGGTGTTAAGAAATTCAGTTTTAGCCCAAAATCTGCCATCGTATGTTCAAAACATTCACCATTTTTTGCAAAGATTTTTTGAAAAAAATAGGTGTAATTGGTACGGGGCAAGCCCTTTCATTGAAGATTTACAATTGACGATTGACGATTGGGGTTGAGATTTGTGGGTGGGTTTAGAAGGTCAGGTATTTTGCGGCTTTTAGCAGTCTTTTGGAGATTGGGCCGATGTCTTCGAGGCGGGACAATCTGGCCTGTCTTCTTCGTTGCAAAATCATCTTTACCGTTACCGGGCCCAGGCCGGGCACGCGCAAAAGAGCGAACTTCGAGGCTGAATTGACATTGACGGGGAAGCTTTCGGGATGATTGAAGGCCCAGATTTGCTTGGGGTCGTCTGATAAAGAAAGATTGCCGCTGCCGTCAAAAATGATGTCGGATTGTTTGAAGCCGTATTTTCGAAGTAGAAAATCGACCTGGTAAAGGCGATGCTCGCGTACGAAGATGTCGGCTGGTTTTTGCAAAGTAGTTTTTTCGCCGGTGATAGAGTCGTCGCCGGCGCCTTTCTGGTAGGCACTGAAATAGACCCTGTTCATATTGAGGCGGTCATAAAGGGCGGCCGCATACCTTACAATTTCGCTGTCGGATTCGCCGGCTGCGCCGACTATGAACTGAGTTGTGTGTTTTGTACGCACATATTTTGAGCCGGGCGAGGTGAGGCTGCTGATTAGCTTAATCGGCTCGATTATGTCGCGGATATAGTCTTTCCTGCTGGAAAGTTTTGCCAGATGTTCGCCGCCGGGCGTTTCGATATTGAGGGATACGGCGCTGGCGAGCGAAACGGCCTCTTCGATGGCGGCATCGCTTGCGCCGGGGATGATTTTTAGATGGATATAGCCGCGATAGGAGTATTTATTTCGTAAAGTTTTTGCGGTAGCGTTGAGTCTGTCCATCGTGTTATCTGGTGAGCCGAAGACGGCGGAGCTTAAGAACAGGCCAAAGACCTTCCCGGCGCTGAGGTAGTCGCAGAATACCCTGGCGGTTTCTTCGGGGCTCAGGGAGCATCTTGGGATGTCGGCCTGCTGTCTGAGGGGGCAGTATTTGCAGTCATTTGTGCAGACGTTGGAAAGGAGGGTTTTCAGAAGGACGCTTGTTGAACCGTTCGGCAGTGTTACCGGATAGAGCCATTTTCCGTCGCCGGCTCTTTTTCGGTGTTGTTCTTTGGATGCGGAGCAGGCACAGGCCAGGTCGTACCTGGCGTCGGCGCTGAGGATTTGGAGCTTCTTATGTGTATCGGGTTTGAGTACTGCGGCGAACATAGTTAGGCCCTTTGAACTGAACCGACGGTGTTGAATTATACAGTGCCGGAGAGTTTTGGGCAAGAGGATTTTATGATATTTAGAGCGAAAGTAAAATATCGCTTTTCTTGACTTTTGGGGGGATTGAGGTTATTCTCTAATAATAGCGCAACAGGTAATAGCAGAGGCGGTAAATAAGAGATGAAAGAAGCCAGAGAAATCACGGAACGTTTCGAGGATATGCGGATTCTTGATGAGCTCAAGAATTCGTATCTTAATTATGCGATGAGCGTGATAGTATCACGTGCGCTGCCGGACGTTCGCGACGGTTTGAAGCCGTCCCAAAGGCGCATCCTTGTTGCGATGAACGATTTGAATCTTGGGCCACGCAGCAAACACCGCAAGTGCGCAAAGATTGTCGGCGATACCAGCGGCAATTACCATCCGCACGGCGACCAGGCGACATACGGGACATTGGTTCGGATGGGTCAGGAATGGAATATGCGTTATCGGCTCATCGACCCGCAGGGTAACTTCGGCAGTATTGATTCGGACCCGCCTGCGGCGATGAGATATACCGAGGCAAGGATGGCGGCGTCGGCTATGGAGATGCTTGAAGATATTAAGAATGATACGGTGGATTTTGTGCCGAACTATGACGAGACGCGGGCTGAGCCGACGGTTCTTCCGAGTAAGTTTCCGAATCTGCTGGTCAACGGCTCAACGGGCATTGCGGTGGGGATGGCGACGAATATTGCGCCACACAATATAGGCGAGGTTTGCGATGCGCTGCTTCTGGTTATTGAGGATGCGGACTGCGGTTTCAAGGACATTATCAAACGTCTGCCCGGGCCGGACTTTCCGACTGGCGGTATTATATGCGGCAAAAAGGGGATTATGGACGCCTATACGACGGGCAGGGGGCATTTGACAATCCGCGGCAAGGTAGAGATTGAAACAATAAAAGGCGGCAGGGAAAGAATCGTAATAACGGAAATACCGTATATGGTCGTTAAGACGACGATTGTATCGAAGATTGCGGATTGCGTTCGTAATAATCTGATAAGTGAGATTTCGGATATCAGGGACGAGTCCGACCGGCGCGGGATGCGGATTGTAGTGGATGTGAAAAAAGAGGCGGACGCCAATGTCGCATTGAATAAGCTTTACCGTTATACGCTTTTGCAGACGACGTTTGCGATTGCGAATATTGCTTTGGTTAATAATCGGCCTGAGACACTGAACATCAAAGAGATGCTCGAATGCTTTATTGAGCATCGTAAGGTGGTTATTCGCAGACGCAGCAAATTCCTTTTAAGGAGATGCCGAAACCGGGCGCATATTCTTGAGGGGCTTATTTTAGCGGTCAGTGACATCGATGAAATAATCGAGTTGATAAAGAAATCGCCCGATGCACCGACGGCGAAACTGGAGTTGATGAAAAAGCCGCTGCGATTAGCCGAATCGGCGACGTTAAAGGAACTGTTAGCGAAGGCTTTTATAAAAGAAAAAAGCGAGTCCGACCAGTTTCTAACCGGTCCGCAGGCAGATGCGATTTTGACGATGCAGCTGCAAAGGCTGACCGGACTGGAGATAAAGAAGCTGGCCAAGGAATACGCCGGACTTATCGAGCAGATAGAGGGGTATGAAGCGATACTGGCTAACGAGCAGATTCTGCTGGATATCATACGTGAGGACATTTACGAGATAAAAGAGAAATACGGTGACAAGAGACGAACGCAAATCAGCGCCAGGGTCGAGCATCTTGAGATTGAAGATTTGATTGCCGAGGAGGAGGTAATCGTTACGGTAAGCCACAGCGGATACGTTAAGCGGATGCCGATAGATACATATCGCAAGCAGGCCCGGGGCGGCAAAGGTGTTATCGGCTCAGATACGAAAGAGGGTGACTTTATAGAGCATCTGTTCGTGGCCTCGACGCACGATTATCTGCTTATTTTTACCAATCGCGGAAAATGCTACTGGCTGAAGGTCTATGACATTCCGAAAATGTCAAGGCAGAGCAAAGGCAGAAATATCGTGAACCTTTTGAAGCTCGGCAATCAGACGATAAAGTCCATAATCAATGTGCGTGATTTTGACAGCGACGGCGAAGAACAGCACCAGCAGAGGCAGCTTGTTATGGCTACTAAAAACGGTCTGGTTAAAAAGACAAAACTCGGCGCTTACAGCAATCCGAGAGCAACGGGCGTTATCGCAATCAAACTTGACCCGAACGATGATGTGATTGGCGTTGCATTAACGAGCGGCAGTGACCATATTGTGTTAGGGACACGCAACGGTATGGCAATACGCTTTGAAGAAAAGCAGGTCCGTTCGATGGGGCGGGCTGCGCGGGGGGTCAAGGGAATAAAACTTCGCAGCAATGACAAGGTTGTGGGTATGGTTATAGCCAAAGAGGCATCGGGACTGCTTACGGTGTGCGAGAACGGCTACGGCAAACGAACGAATTTTGACGATTACCGCGCACAGTCACGGGGCGGGATAGGGCTGATAAATATCAAGACGACCGTCCGTAACGGCAAAGTAGTGGCACTAAAGGTGGTGCGGGATGACGACGAACTAATGATGATAACTGCCAGGGGGATAATCATTCGCACGGGTCTTGAGCAGGTCCGCTCGATAGGCAGAAATACGCAGGGGGTCCGGCTGATTAAGCTCAAAGCGGGCGACAAACTTGTTGCCGTCGAGAAAATAGCTCTCGAAGAAGTTGGTGATTCAGAAGGACAAAGCGGCAGTAACCAGAAAGTTGAGCCTGAGCGTGAAACTAAAAAAGCTAAAAGTAAAAAAACTCCAAAATCAAAATAGCACCTCCGCATCAGTGATAGTCAAATAAAAATGGTTAAACAAAAAGATAGTTTTGAGAAAAAAAAAGAGCTGATTTATGTAATCGCGGGCAAAGAGGCATCTCTGGTTGGGATGGAGTGTGAGAGGCTTGTTAATGAACTTTTAGGGCCGCAGGAGCGAGCGACGGGGTTTTTTAAGGCGGACCCTGCACAGGTTTCAGCAGTGGAGGTTCTGGATGAGCTGCGGACGATGCCGTTTCTGAGTGAAAAGAGGGTTGTTGTTGTAAAAGGTGCGGACAAATTCATTTCTGAAAATCGCGGACCGTTAGAGAAATATTTTGACAATCCCAGCCCTACCGGACGGTTGATATTGACGGTGAGCAATTGGCAAAGTAATACGAAGCTTGCGGGTAAATTGGGTAGTGTCGGCAGGCTAATCAGTGTTACTGAGCCGAAGGGCAGGCAGTTGGCGCAGCGGCTTATTCGGTATGCTAACGATGCGCACGGGAAAAACCTGAGCAGGCAGGGGGCCGAGTTTTTAATGGAGCTGGCTGGTGACGAATCAGGGCGATTGTACAGCGAAATTGATAAACTGGCCTTGTTTGCGGATAAGGAAAAAGCGATAACAGTTAAGCATATAGAGCTGCTCATCGGTCATAATCGTTTTTTCAACGCTTTTTCTGTGATAGGCGCCGTTACAGCGGGACAAGTTACAGAGGCGGTCGAGCGGTTGAGGAATATGTTCGCGGTAGATAAATCTACAGAATACACGGTGGTCGGTGCTTTTGCGTTTCATTTGCGCAGGATGTTCGGCGCCAAGGCCTTGCTTGAGAAGGGCGTTGGTACTGCCGAGGTTGCCAGGCGAATGAGAATATGGGGCAATAGAGAGAAGTTTTTTGCGCAACTTCGCAGTGTGAGTTTGAAACAGCTCGGTGATAATTTGTGTCAGTTGGCTGCGACCGATTATGCGATAAAGACCGGAAGGACAAAACCGCAGGTGGCAATAGAGCAATTAGTATTAAGACTGGCAGGTTTTTAAGGATTTTTTGTCGGGAGTTTTATGGGACCCCATTTTGCAATAAGAGAGCAAAATGGGAAAACCCGCGGCATCAAAAATGGCCATATAACCGGCCGTGCTTTCGTTCGAAATGCCGGTTTTAGTGAATAAAGGGCGTTTTTCAGGGCCGTTATGTTTTTTTCCTGCTCAAAGCTGCGTTTTTTAGGGTGAGGTATTTGCGTACTTTTCTCAGCAATATTTCTCTGTTGATTGGTTTAGCGATATAATCATCGCAGCCGGCATTGATGCATTTTTGCCTGTCCGCCTTCATTGCATAAGCGGTCAGAGCAATTATTGGTGTTTGCACTTGTTTTTTTCTGAGGGCTTTTGCGGCCTCGTAGCCGTTGACATTGGGCATCTGTATGTCCATCAAAATCAGGTCGAACGTTCTGCTGAGAGCTTTTTCGATGGTCTCTTTGCCGTCTTCGACTATTGTTACCTGCAGGCCCATTCGTTCCAGCAGCAACTTAATAAGCTCCTGGTTTGTTTTGCTGTCTTCGGCCACTAAGACGTCTCCGGAGAGCTTGTCCTGCTCGCCAAATTCCGACCGGTTTAATAACTGGTCTGCGGCATTGTATTTGTTAAAGGACTTCTGGGATTCTGTCTCAACACTTATGGGGATTACGAGGGAGAACACCGAGCCTTTACCTGCTTGGCTGGTTAAGGAGATTTCTCCACCTAAGAGACGTGTTAGTCGTTTTGTGATAGCCAATCCGAGGCCTGTACCGCCGTATTTGGTGGTGCTGGATTTGTCGGCCTGCATAAATTCCTTGAAAATCGATTCCTGCTTATCGGCCGGTATGCCGATTCCGGTATCTTCGACATCAAAACGGAGAGATAATTGCGGCTCGCCATTTTGAGGGGGTTCCCCAAGCGCATTATTTCGCGTTTGGGGGCCCCGAGACCGCAGAGGCGCCGGGCAGTTCCCTTTACAAGTACCCTTTTCGAGCGAAACATTCACGTACACGTGGCCTTTTTCAGTGAATTTAATAGCATTACTAATAAGATTAACCAAACACTGTTTCAGGCGTACAGGAGCGGTGCGAATTTGTGCAGGGAGGTCTTCACACTGCAGTATTTCAAACGCCAAATTTTTTTCGATTGCCAGCGGCCGCATTAACGATTCGGTGACAGCAAGCAAATGTTCCAGCGAACAACTGACAATCTCAATATCGAGTTTTCCGGCCTCGATTTTTGAGAAGTCAAGGATGTCGTTAATCAACTGTAGCAGGTTTTTAGCGCTATCGCGGATGATAGTGATGTAATATTTTTGTTCTTGAGTCAGTTGTTCTTCAGAGAGTACATCACTAAAGCCTATAATGGCATTCATTGGTGTGCGGATTTCGTGGCTCATATTGGACAGGAATTGACTCTTTGCCAAATCAGCCACGACTGCTTCATGAGCCATAAGGTTTGCCTGCTCGGCAGACGTTTCAAGCTGGAGGTTTAACTGTTTGAGCTCGATTTGCGTTTGTTCTGCGCGTTTCATAGCCTGTCTCATAGTTTCCTCGGCCTGTTTTCTTTTGGTGATATCGTGGATAAAAACCAGCCAGGCTCTTCGGTCGCCGTAGTCGGTGACGCTGGTGTTAAATTCGACTTCTATTCTCCGGCCGTTTTTGTGCTTTAAGGCTGTTTCGTATCTTTGCTCGTCTTGCTCTCCAGTTCCAAAACGCTGATACTTTCCTTTGACTTTCTGCAATTCATCCGGATGGACAAAATCCTCAAAACTCCTGTCAATAATCTCATCCGTAGAGCATCCTATTATTTCTGTGAGCGAGTTATTTGTGAATTTTACCAAATCATCCTGTATAATGCAGATACCATCATTGGTGTGTTCGACAACATTACGATATTTTTCCTCGTTTTCACGAAGTGCCTTTTCGGCTTCTCTCAATGCCACCAACTCTTTTTTTGGTGTGATATCGTCAAGCATTCCCTGGAATCCGTTGATTTTGCCGTGGACGTCTCTTGTGATGGTGGAAAAGACAGTAACGTATATTTTTCTGCCTTTGGCGGTTTTGAGGGTCAATTCCTTTGTATCAGTATATCCATTTTGCAGTTCCTTTAGAAACTGTTTTCCTTCTCTGGGTTTGTTCCAGAGCTTTTTTGGCAAAAAGGGCTGGTTAATGAGTTCTGCCGGGTCGGTAACCTCTAACAGTTTCATAAAGGCGGGGTTAACATAAGTTATGTTCCCATCGAGGTCGAGAGTATATATGCTTCTTTTGGACTTTTCGAGCAGGCCGAGGTTTTTTTCTTCTTCGTCCCGGAGTTTCTTTTCTATGGCCTTGAAGATGTCTGTCTGGACAATGATACCACGCAAGCATTTATCTTCTATAACAACCAGCCTGCGGATGTACATTTTTTCCATAAGATTGTTGGCACTGATGACGGAGAAATCGGGGGGGATACTTATCACCGGCGAAGACATTACCTGCTCAACCTGGGTGTCAGCAGATTTTTGCAGCGTAATAATTCTATTGATGATGTCCCTTTCCGTAAGGAGCCCTATCACCCTATCTCCATCCAGTACCACAATGCTTGAGATGTCATGAGAGGTCATAATCTGTGAAGCCTCGGATACAGTCGTATTTTTCTGTACTGTAGAGACGTCTCTGCTCATTATTTCCACAACGTCCCTCCACATTACATAGGAAGTGAGAGTTCTAATCAGGTCGGTTTGGGTCACAATGCCGACCAATTTTCCTTTCTCCAGGACAGGCAACTGTTTGATACCCTTTTTCTCCATAGTTTTACTTGCTTCGAAGATGGATAAATCAGCCGGTACAGTTACCACCGATGCAGACATTATCTCGGCCACTCTTATCTCATTGAAATCCCTCTTCAGAGACATAGCCCTTTTGAGGAAATCCGGCTCGGTAAGGATACCGGCGACACTGCCGCTGTCTGTAACAACAACACAGGAAATTTTATTATCAGACACTATCTTCGCTGCTGTAGTCACAGTGTCATCAGGGCAAACGGTAAAGACATCTCTGTTCATCACATCCTCGACTTCCACCCAGAGACGGAAGGAAGTCGTCAGACGGTCAGAAGTAACATCAGTTATCTCGGTTTTGATTAAATCGCTGAAGTGTTCTTTGTTTTCCATCGGAATGTTCCTTGACTCCAAATTTTTCAATTGTGATTTACCCGTTCCTGATAAACTCTATTTTTCCCGGCGGCCTGGTTTTCAAATTCACTTTGCACATTCTCAAAAAGCGGTGCATTTGCCGCTAAGGGAAACCGTTTACTCACAATAATCTGCGGCGCATCCCAGAGCACATTTCTATTAATATTTTTCCGCGAGTAAATCCGCTATAAAACATAATAAACATCGGCAAAAGTGAATTTGTGCTTTGTTATAAAAAGGTGAGGATTTCAAAGCTTCCCGATGGAAGCGATTATCGAGCGTTTTATCAGCTTTTATAGGCCCCGGCTCGATATTCTTAAACCATCCCGCATTTTTTTCGGACCGAACACTTTCAATTATCAGGAAGTTTTTCTGCTTTGGTGCAATTGCCGACTTATTGGCCGGTTCTGTTTCCAGTTATAAAACAAGTAACTCTTTGAGATACTACATCACAGATTATCTGCAGTTTTTCCGTATCGAGCTGATACACTTTAACGACATTTGCATATTTGCCGGCCCTGGGTAGAAGTTCAGGGAGTTGATTTGGCAATTGCGAAATCAACTTTTCGTTCATAATTACATTTTTCATCCGGGGGAATATGGCGACATAAAAGATGTCGGCCTCTATTAAGTTCTGAAAGAAATGGGTTCCAAAAGAGAGTTCCGGCATTAGATTGGCGCCCTCATATGCAATTTCACCTAATACAGTAACATTGTTGATTTCCGAAAAACTCACAGGAACGCCAAGAGACGGCGTTGTGGTGCCCCATCGGCCGGGCCCAAGCAGGAGAACGGGCAGTTCTTGTTTATTTAGGATTTGTTTGTTTAGGTTCCCCACGAGACGTGCGATGTCATATTTTTGAGACAGCGACAGAGCGATGTAATTTGTGGGCTGAACATATATGATTCTTCTAATATTCTCAGAGATATTGCCGCCCATAAAATATCCTTCGCATTGAAAGAGGATTTTTTCAGGCTTGATGTATGAGGGGATTTTGGCTCTCGTTCCCAGTCCTTTGCTCTGCAAGGGTCTGCACTGAAGCAGGTTAATCATAAGCGTTTGGCCTTTTGTGAAGTTGACGGTAAACTCAATCTCTATCGGATATTGATATTTTTTTTCGAGGGTCTTGAGCATTTTTTGCATAGTTTTGGTAAATGAGGCATCGGCGAGGAGCTTTTTGAATGTGAGCAGCCAGGCCTGCTGCTCGTCTATGCCAAGCTCCCTCATTTTTTTAGCTGTTTCGTGGTCTTTTATGGCCACCATGTCCAGCTTAAGGTCGAGTTTTTCGGCGAGCAGTTTTTTAAACGGCATGGTTATCAGGGCATTTTTTTGCGTATCGAGCAGGTCAACCTGGTGCTGTGAGAATTTTCTGACATCCTCCATCCCTGCGATGGGTCTTAAGAGTGGGGCATCAAGAGCAACAATGCGTGGATAGTCGTCCTCAACGCGGTTTACGGCTCTTGTTCCCAGTCCTAATACTAATCTTAGCATTCCGGCTTTTGGGTCGAGTTCGCTCTTCCAGACAAAAGTATTATAAGAGATTCCAACGCCGGCAACATCCGGGAAGAAATAATAATTCCGGTATGAGCCCGATACTCGCTGTATGAGCAGTGCCATCTGTTCATCCTGCTGGTCTAGTCCTCTTTGAAGGCGATAAACAAGGGCATCTTCACTCATGGCACTGGCATATACCCGGCGAACGGCGGACATAAACTCTTCCAGCCTTTGATTTCTTGGCCCCTGATTAGTGCAGAAGATACTTTCATATTTGCCGGCGAAGGTATTGCCGAAATTGTCTTCGAGCAAACTGCTGGAACGTACAATAATGGGGGATTGTCCGAAATAGTCCAGCATATCGATGAACTGATTGACTATGTAGCCGGGAAACTTGCCATGCAGGATTCGCTGTCGGGCTTCTTCGGCGCCTTCCAGGAAGTCGCGGGCACTTTCCTGTTTTTGGCGTATCCACCATACATCGTTCTGCACGAGAAAAGTGTAAAAGACATCAGAGCCGATATAGAAGGAATCGTGGGGTTCGAGAAACCTGGCGGGTCGCTTATCGGTTTTTTGTAGTATTGCCCTTGCCAGGAGCATCCCGACGGATTTTCCGCCGATAAGTCCGGTTCCTATCATTCGTCGGCGAATGTTAAGCAAATCCGCCATTGTAAAATACTTTTCCGCCAGTCGCAGGACCTGCTCATTACGGGAAATCTCCATTCGCAAAAGCATATAGCGCATTTTATCTATCTGGTATGCCACATCTTTTCCGCTGTGTAAATCATCGAGGAGCTTTTCGGCCCCGGCAAAAGTACTGCTCCAAAACCCAAGTCGGAGACTGGGGGCATCGAGGCGCTCCCAGGGAACTTTTCCAAGAATCTTCGTTATTGTAACACTGTCAGTTACCGGTGAAAAAACGTCGCCCCGCCGGAAGTGAATCATATACATTGTCGGAGAATGTCTGCCGACAACCTTAATCGGATAGACATATAAATTTTTCTTATAGCGATAGACATCCAGCAAAATCTGCAGTGTTTCAGTAATAGGTGTTGTTGCGTGAAACGAGTGAGCATTTCTTAGTAAAGCAAAATACGCAATAGCACCGGCTTTACGAATGTATGGACAGACGAGCATGAAGAAGTTTCCGAGCATTCGGTCGCTGTTCCAGTCCACGACAAGCTCAGAAATACAATCGAAGATGTAACATCCCTCTTTGCCGGTTTCGTCTATGACCTTGTGAAATTGCTTAATGAACTTTTCAAATCCCCGCTCGGGATAAAGTCGATGGATTTCGACTCCTGAACCTTTTGAGATAAGGGGTCGGTGCTTTGCAAACCGAAAATAGACGGGCTTTAATCCGTTTTTGAGTGCGTACTTGTAATAAGGCTCGACAAATGGCAGATAATCTTTTATCGAATCGACCTGCCAGACGATATTGTCTCCTTCGTGAAGATTGTTTAATATTTCATCCAGACCTTTTAGTCCGGTACTTGCAGATGCGGCCATAAATCACCTTTTGCATTCTTTTCAGTTTTTTTTAAGTGTAAAACCAGACCATCTTCGCCGATACGACCGGAGAGGGCGGGATTCGAACCCGCGGTAGGAATAAATCCTACACAGCCTTTCCAAGGCTGCTCGATAAGCCACTCCGACACCTCTCCAAAATAGTTTTGAGTTCTTAGTTTTGAGTTTTTAGTTCTGTTTTTCGTTTCGTCGTTTCTGAAAGAAACTTTGTAATTGTGCGCCGCATTCTTCGGCCAACACGCCGGCGGTAACCTGTAGTCTGTGATTTAGTCGTTCGTCTGCGACGATATTATAAATGCTTCCACAGGCGCCGCTCTTTGGGTCGTTGCAGCCATAGACTAATCTGTCGAGCCTGGCCAGTACCAGAGCACCGGCACACATCGGGCACGGCTCTAATGTAACATACATCGCACAGCCGTTCAATCGCCAGTTTTGAACGAATGCCGCCGCCTGTGTTAGAGCGATTATCTCAGCGTGCGCCGTCGGGTCGTTTAGTTGCTGACGCTGGTTGTAGGCCTTGGCGATTATCTGTTTTTTATAAACGATGACCGCTCCAATCGGCACATCGCCGTTTTCGGCGGCAATCTCTGCCTGCTCAATAGCCACCCGCATAAACCGCTCATCCTTTTCATCAGTCATTTTTTGTTTCCTACATTCTGGATGTTCCAGTATAATACATCTACTCGACGAAATTAGATTATTCAATAATATAATTTTTACCTTCTATAAGAGGCCGGTGAATTTATGATTTGTCTTATCGAAGAACATCTTTCAGAAATCAAAGAGATTTGTTCGCAGTTTAATGTCAGCAGGCTTGAGGTTTTTGGCTCCGCTCTGAGCGAAAATTTTGACCAAGGTTCAAGCGATATAGACCTTCTGGTAGAGTTTAAGCCGTTAAAGCCGGGACAGCATGCAGATGCCTACTTTGGCTTGCTGGAGGCAATAAAGAATCTGCTTGGCAGGGATGTGGATTTGATAATGACCAAGGCGGTAAAGAACCCCTATTTTCTGCAGAAGATAAACCAGAACAGGAAGGTTTTATATGCAGCTTGAATCGAAAAAAATTCTGGAAGACATTCGCTTGGCTGCGTCTCATATCATTGATTTTACCGCCGGTGTAACTTTTGATGATTATGTAGGTAACGAGATGCTTCAGTCTGCGGTGGAACGTCAGTTTGAAATTATAGGCGAAGCTCTTAACAGATTGTCTAAAATTGAGCCGGATACAGTCTCAAAAATAAGTTACTTTTAGCGAATTATATCATTTCGAAACATCCTGATACACGGCTATGATATTGTTGACGATACCGTTGTGTGGGATGTTATTCAACAGGACTTGCCGAAACTACATAGGCGTATTCAGGAAATGCTTGGAGAGAAATAAACAGGCACATCGCCGTTTTCGGCGGCAATCTCTGCCTGCTCGATTGCGATTTTCATAAAATGGTCTTCGCCGTTGGATTTGTTCATTTAAAAACCGGACGATATTTTGTGAATTGTTTCAGTTGTCTAAGTAATGGCTATTGTTAGCGTTGGGTTACGTGTTCTAATTCTGCTTCAATCCTCTCTGCCAGGAATATTTTCAAAAGGGATTGATATGGCACATCTTTTTTATTGGCGAGCAGCTTCAACTCTTCAACCATCATTTCCGGCAGTCTGATCGAAATTGTTCTGACTGATGGCTGGAGCTTGTTCAGAACAACCCTTTTGCCTTTTTTCCAGTCGATATAATCCGTAGAATCATGTTTGCTCCAGAATTGTCTTTCCCTGTCTTCATTTTTGAGTTTTGGTATCTTTTTGTTCATAATGACCTGTAAGCCTTCCTTTCCTTTTTGCTCATATCTCTTGCAGAGATTACGCGAATCAATTTGTTGCGAATTGTAAATACGACAAAAAGTAATCTTTTTTTATCTGTCTGTCCTAATACATAATATCGCACTTCTTTCTGCGAATGTTTAATATCATCCTGCGCCACTAAAGGCTTATTGAAGAAAACCTGCTCGCATTCAAAAGGACTGACGTTATGTTTGGCCCATATTTTTTCTATATTATTCCGGTCCCAGTCAAAACCCGAACAGTTTAACAGTTTTTCTAACGCGTCCATACAATTAAAAGTATATAATGGTTATATACACAAGTCAAGGGTTTTTTCCCAAAAATTTTTTGAAATTTACCTGATTTTTTCAGCGACCCCCGTTTGTTTAATGGCCACTCGCATAAATTGTTCATCGCCAGTTAGATTTGCTATTTTTTTCATTTGACTAGAAATTGATGGTTTTAGGTTCAGCTTAATAATAGAACTATCATAAATAACACTTCCGTGATAAAAAGATTTGGCCTTAGCTCATGGGTTTCCTTAATTTTGCATCTTGCTGAAAGTTGAACAGCAGAGCGGTAGGCCGCAGTTTCGCATTTTCACCTGTTCCACTGTTCAAATGCTCAACTGCTCTATTTTTCAGAGCCAATGGCTCTGAAAAATACAAGGGGGGACGAACAAAATCCCCTAAAGGGTGATAATACTATAACTTATGAATCTGGCACTGTCAAGAGGTGGCCTAAATCGGGGACTGATTCTGCAAAAAATCCAGAAAATAGCCAAAAATCGGCTGATAATCTGCCGGATGATTTAGCGGAAATTGTAGAAGTTTGGCCTTCATTGCCGGAACATATCAAAGCTGCAATCAAAGCTTTAATACATACCCAAAATAACGGGGGAAAATAAAATGACAAAGAAAAAACCGAAAAATGAACTGGCCAAACGAGACGAGAAAAAAGAAATACTGGCAAGTTATAAAAATGCTGACGGTAAAGAGGTTAGTATTGAAAGATGTCATATAAAGGACATTAGTTTCTGTCCAACTCCAATAGTAAGTATGGGCAAAGCAAGTGAAGAGAATCTGCTTTATCTTTCCCTAAAATTGAAGGCTGTAAAAATAGCGTTGAAATCTGAATCAAAAGAGCTTCAAAATGAGGCTATCGGTGAAATTTTAGGGGATTTAGTTGAAGGTGCTTATCAAGACAAAGTCATAGCCTATAACAGAGCGCTTACTGAAAATTGTGAAGGCAGCTCAAAAGCATTCCGTGAACTTCAAAAGATTCGGCAAGCGGCAGACATACACCTGTTAAATATAATCAAGACAATCAGGGATATTAAAAACCCGCCAGTAAATGCGATTGTAAAAAAGGCTGAACAGGTAAATATAGCAGAACAGATAAATCAAGGCGACAAACAGGTCAATATTGCCAAAAACCAGAATAGTAAAAATATACAGAATCCTTAATGATTTCGGTAAAAAAGGAAATGAGAATATGGGCAGATACTACTGGGACAAAAAAGACACGGTAGAAGAGGCAACACGACTTAGCATATTTAAGCTGAAAGAGTTTGGCTTGCTACGTGGCTATGCCGCTACGACCTTGACCTGGACACGCAGACTATCAGAACATAAAAGCTCTATCGGTATAATAGTCGATACCGAAAACCTATACGCAAAGGTCAACTATACCATCACAGACCGAAACACAGACGAAAAAACAGATTATGACTACAAAATCAGCCTTACGACAACGCCCTGTAATTTCGGTGGTGTTCGGTACTGGTTTATCTGTCCGTTAAGTGTGAACGGCGTATATTGCGGACGCAGGACAGGAACGCTTTACCTTGCTTCGGGCGGACATTATTTCGGCTGTCGGCACTGCTACAACCTGTCATACGAGAGCCGGAATGAGTGCCGTTTAGGGCGGTTCGGCCAGTTAGGATATGTTTTGAAGGCTGACAGGCAATATGAAGAGCTTTACAACAGCATTAAACGCTGGACTTGGAGAGGCAGACCGACAAGGAAAGTGCGAAAATTGCAAGCTCTTGAACAAAAAATGAATCGGGCAGTTTCTTTGAGTGAAAGATTTCTTCTGGATTAAACAACGGCTTTAATAGACTATTTACGCCTAAAATTCCTATAAAATTTTTGTTTTTGAGCTAAAATTTGAGGTTGATTTTGCTTGATATATGCAAAAATCACCCACTGTGGTGTCATTTTGGTAACATGCATTTTGCTTTGATTCGTTGGCGTTTTTTACATGGCGCAACATCGTCGCACCCTCCGATCGAAAGAAAAGTGCCGAAACAACAATCGTTGGTTTAGTTAGGTTAGGTTTATTTTCTGAGATAACAAAAGGCAATAACATACATCGACGCAGAGATGTCGGTGCTTACTCATTAGGTTCTTCTAAAGTAAAATTTTTTGAAAGGTCGGCATTTTCGGCCTCACCTCCAATTTTGCCATCTTTTCCGTAGCTTGCTAAAAAAACCTTATGGTCTTCATGGTGGTAGCTAATTTCGTTTCCCCATCCATCTTTTGTGCTGTTATTATACCCAGGTCTTTCTGGTAAGTAAGATAGTGACGGTGGTAACTTGCCATTATCTTTAACGTATTTCCGTATTCTCAACTCTATCCCAGACATTCGATTTCGGGTATTGGTACTTGGTGGTATTTTTTCAATAAGTAAAAACGATATTAATCCGAGTATCAATAAGACTAAAAAAATGACCATTATTGTTTTATTTTTCATACTCGCTTATCCTGAAAACCTAAATGAACAACCACAGCTTAAAGCCTATAATACTCTTTCTTTGGGTTTTATCCATCCCAAGCTTAAAAGCTTATTTTTCGGCTTCATGCTTATGCAGTAATTCAACAATCTCTTCTCTGTTACTTTCCATCGCGAGCATAAGGGGTGTTTTACTTTCGTTATTCTTTGCATTTACATCCGCCCCCTTTTCCAGTAATGTCTCAACTGACTCCAAATCTCCTCCTGAATATATTGAGTTATGTAATGGTGTATCACCTCTTGCATCTTTTGCATCGACTTTAGCACCGTTTTCTATAAGCATCTTAATCATTTCTGAGCTGTGAGGAGGCTCTGTGGCCATATGCAACGGGCTATCACCAGATTTACTTTTTAAATTCACATCTGCACCTTTTTCAATAAGCATTTTAACTATTCTGGTTTGATTCCGACGAGCAGCATCATGTATAGGTGCCCAACCGTGAGGGTCGAGCGTGTTAATATTGGCTCCGTTATCGATAAGTATTTCCAACATCGCATATATCTTATCCTCAACTTCTTCGGGTGTCTTTCGACTAATCTGTCGCGTGTCTCTAAACGGATTTATCTTCTTAAGTCCATACCGGAAACAAAGAGTGAGCATATTTTGCCCGCCGGTACTTTTTGCATTTACATCATATCCTTTAGAGATCAATTCTTTGACTTTTTGGGTATTTCCTTTTTCAATGGCTACTTCCAAAGCGTTGTTACGATATGACATCATTCCGTAACCTAATAATGCAAGAGATATCGCTACACTCAAAATTGCATAAACTAAGCCAGGTAGTAGCTTGCCACCTTTTTTTAACAAAATTACTATGTTAAAGATTCCCCAAATACCCCCAAAGGCAAGTAAGAGCATCGCTAAAGCATTCTGTGAAAACGCAGAAAGTAAAAGAGCAATTATTATTAGTGGAAACAGAAATCTAGCTGTAACTTTGGTTATATCAGATTCATTACCTAATAATATGAAACGCATATATTAACCCACACCTTATCTAGCGATTGCTTACCCAAAAAGTTACCAAGACCAAAATATTGGTATCCCAGATTTCCACTTATATGTAAAATCTTTCGTTATTTTGGTTTTGCAAGTTGTCTTACAAGATAAGTATTCTGAACAGTTGCTTACATGCATAGTACCTTTAAGCCCGGCCAATGCCCATTCCCTTTTACACCCATAATCACCAGAGATAAGAGCCCATTCAAGTCCAAGTTCTGTATGGTATCCTGGCACAACGCTGCATAACGAATTCATAACTCCCCATAAATAATAATTTACAGCATGCTGACTATAACACCTTCCATTTACCTGTACGGTTTCTTTACAATCACCTGTAGCACAACAGGGATATAGACCTGGGCCGAAGTGGAGCTGGTCAATGTCCCATCTATCTGTGCCCCACATACCAGAGCATTTCAAAGTCTGTTGCCAAGTCGATAATCTGTTAAAATCTCTAGCACCTGAGCTTTAAATCGGCTAAGAGGACCGGTTACATCTGGTCCACATTGGCATTGTTTAGATTTTAACCCATAGGGATCCACATAACTAACAGGATTCGATATACAATACTGATACAAATTCATCCCATCCAAATACTGGTCTTCGGGCATTGCGAGTTGTTCTTGCTCCACCCATCTTCCTGTCTGCAATTGAGTCTGAGCTTCATGAACACTAATGACCGCGGTTTGAACCCGACTTGTAAGACTTGCATATCTCTGTTGAACTGCCACTTGCGGATGAATATTAGGTCTTCCAACCGAATTCATCTGAGCTATTGCATAATCCATATTAGGATTACTACCAATATTCTCCAGGCCAGCCATAGGATTGGGTGCAACGGGCCTGGGATCACTAATCTGTGGACCATTGGTGCCAACCCACTGGGGGCCGTGACTGGTGTGTACTATTCTTGGGCCTCTGCCTAACGGGTCCTGCTGGTGGAAACGGCCCGTTACGGGGTCATAACCTGCAGAAGCAACGTTGACGAAAGCCAAAACGCTTATTGACAGGACAAGTTTTTTCAGAAAATTCATCATTTTCCCCTTCCATAAAAACACTTGTCAAATTTTTAACACCAATATTTTTTATACCCAGAAGAACCCTTTGATCATCCTTCCATCCGTGCCCAGCCTACGCCAGCACACACCATATGGGTGGGACCCG
>Ga0180432_10004674_pt1 | contig 18642 bp, 12 predicted proteins | sample SS_ome_10_FD_132414 | JGI IMG/M metagenome (GOLD analysis project Ga0180432, IMG submission 132414) | Hypersaline lake sediment archaeal communities from the Salton Sea, California, USA - SS_1_MS_2 metaG | ecosystem: Environmental > Aquatic > Non-marine Saline and Alkaline > Hypersaline >...
CGGCGCAGTTATCCACAATATTGGGGTAGGTCGTAAAACCTAACTGGTACCCGGCCCTTTGAGTGGCCCGATAGACCCGGGCATCGTACGATCCGTGCGGATAACTCACCGCAGACACCTCATGGCCGAGAATGTGTTCAAGATGCCGTTTCGAATCCTTCAGTTCAAGCTCCAAATCCTTATCATTCAGCTCGGTGAGCCGTAGATGTGAGATGGTATGCGATAAGATCTCAAACCCTTCTCTGTCCAGCGACACGATTTGCTGTTCATTCATGACGAACTCATCTTTTTCCGGGCAATCCGGCGCCATCGCCCAGCCGGGGCGTTGCCCGATATGGCCGGTCGGAACAAAAATCGCCGCCGGCATTCTATATTCCTTCAGAATGGGAAGGGCATTATCCAGGAGGTTCGTATATGCATCATCAAACGTCAGCGCCACAATCGTTTTATCTTTATCACTGCTGAGACGGCTAATGTCGCCAGGCTTGACCACCCGACATTCTTCCGCCAGATAGGCGATCTGTTTTCTGAAACCGTCCACACTCGCCTTGTCCACACCATGATAGTACAAAACAACCCGGGGGCGGTATTTTCGGGCCAGTTGGACAGCGGCTGCATAGACTACGGCACATACCAATCGTACCGAGGATTTCACTGATTTAGACATACGTCTCAACTCCAGATCCAGGCATGAAAACAATTAAGATCAATCCAGTACATTGTGCCTGCCATGAAGAGATAATCTCGGAGGTGCCACGATCGCGGGCATGGCACCACAGATAGCCATAATCACATAAAACAAGGTCAAAATCTGCTCGAACAGCGCCACCGACATGAACGAACAATACATGCCGAACAGCGAGGCGCCGACGCACCAGATGAGCCAATGGTCGCCTTTTTGCGACGCCAATGTGTCACTTAATCGGAGGCGTTTAATCGCCTCCACGTTCATCATGACAAAGGGGACAAAACCGATCAATCCAAAACGGACCAGCACCAGGATATAATGATTGACAATGTCCACATAGCTTCGCGTATCAATGATGGGCCCCCAGCCGGGATCCGCGTTGTAGCCGAAGCCGGCAATCCAATGGCCGCGCATGCCGCCTTCAAAAAAGGCCACTTCGATCAACCGGGAACGATACCAGGCGGTAGCGCTATTAAGCGTGAACCGGTCGATGACCTCGAAAAAGTGCCGGTCGCTCAGAACTTCGACGACCCCGCACATGATGATGAGACTAATGGCCATCAGCCTCCAGGACTTTCGATACCGAAAGAAGACCATAAACGCGATCGAGCAAAGAATCGCCAGCGCCGGTCCACTCGATACGCACGAGAAGAGTCCGAGGGCCATAAGAAACATGCCGACCCCACATAAGACCTTGTTCTGCCTGACATAACCGAGAAGCCCCGCGCATATCGGGCTAAACATCGCAAAGAACAAACCGAACATAATCGGATGAGCAAAGACCACATTCGCCCGTGTCAAGCCGAGTCGGGACATCGACGGATAGGCGGGCCGGCCGCGCGCCCAGGCCGAATGGTGAATCATGAAACCAAACGGATTGTTTCCCGAGAAACATTGATAAATACCGACAATCGCCAGCGGAGCCGCGATGAGCAAGACCGCCTTGAGAAACGTAAAATATCTCTCCCGGTCGGTGATGACTAAACGTGCCGCAAAATAGGGCAGAACGATATCAAACATTCTACCGGCGCGATTCTCAAGCAGCAGTGCCAGGGAGGGCGTCGTAATGGACCCGGCCACAAGCTGAGCCGCGAAATAGATAATGACGACCTTATCCAGCCAAATGAATTTGAAGCGGCCAAAAAGCGTTGTCATCATGTACAGCTTGATATAAAACGCAAGAATGATAATCCTGTGCACCGTAAAATCAATCGTGCCTAACGGGGCCGACAGATACGACGGGTACCACAGGAAGGTTGCAAGATAGACAAGAAACCCCGGGAACGGCGGCAATAGAAAGACAAGGGTACTTGCTATAATGGCGACTGTGAGAGTTACACCAACCATTAACTGTCCTCTTTTAAGATTGCCCGACCCGACACTCGTCGGTCACATCGGGAAACACATAATCCGTCTCGGGATTTACCGTCAGCTTCAACGGTTTCGTCCATCCACGCGAGACAATCCGTTTCAATGTTCCGCCCAAAGAACGAATCTTGTCCTTTACCGATAATCCGAGCCAGCTTCTGAACAGAGAAAAGCCGACGTAATGCGGCGAAGGCACGCGCATCATCCGCATCATCAACAAGCGTCCCCAAAGCTGGCGCCGGCGGCCCAGAAGGCCCTTCTGCGACCGGGGGAGTATCCTCGGATCGGCTTTTTGCAGATCGATGTAACTGGCTTGCTGGGCTTGCTGTACGATTCGTCTGCCTTTTTCCGTCCTTGCGATAACGAGCGACCATCCCTTCTCATTCGGTCCAAGCTCTCGATACCACGGATCGCCACACGACACATCGGCGAATTCGCCCGTGGAATCCGGGCAAAGCCGACATCGGATTTGGCCGTGTTTGCTCAGGATGTTGCCCCAGGATTCCTCGTAGGTCATCTGAGGCGCCCGGGTGTCGTCACTTTTCAGCGTCACCGTCGTTGCGCCCGGCCAGCCACAACCGCGATATCTGAATTCCCGGGCCTCTTCGGGGGCCGCGCCTAATTTCTCCACAATCTTATAGGTTCCCTCCGTCGTCGGCGTCCCCGCACAGAAAATACTAATCGCCAGGCAGATCTTGCCATTGAGTTCGGGATTCACAACCTGATATTTTCGCAGGGCGACCACATCGCAGGGCTTCCCGATGAACACGCTCGGGCCGGAAGCCTCCTGAATCCACGATAATTTTTCACAGGGCGCCGCCGGTGCATAGCGCGAGCCGGTCCGTGCCACCAATTCCGCTCTGCTCCGACTGTACACCGCCGTATTCTCTAAAGGCATCTCTTGTCTGGCGCCGATGTGCAACACCCCCGAAGTCTCTTGTTTTTCCAAACAGAAAAGGGCCAAAGCCGTCGCCGCGCCGCCCGATGAGCCGCAATAACGAATCTCAGGATCGCTCGCATAGCCTTCCCATACGTCCAGCGCCGGCCCCCATTCCCGACGTAATTCAGCGATGATGGGGCCTCGGTCGTCAAAAGGTGGATGAGAGACGTCAATTCCGGGACACACTTCGATGCAACCGCCACATTGCTGACACCGATCAGCGTTGACTATCGGCCGAATCCCCTGGTTACGTATATCCACCAGAGTGATGGCCTGGTTCTCGCACGCCGCCGCGCAAGCGCCGCACCCCATGCAAAGCCGTCGTTCAACGACCTGGTCAATTCTTTTGAACTTCATTCAAAACCTCTTCCACCGGTCGCAGGAATTCGTCCATGCTGTCCTTAAGCTCTTCAATATCCTTGTCCCACCAGGCTTGACGCTTGATCCTATCAATCGTTTCAGCGGAGAATCGGTACCTGGCGACTCTGGCCGGGTTGCCCAGGACAACGGCAAAGTCAGGCACATCTTTCGTCACTACGGCGCCCGCACCAATCACCGCGCCGTCACCGATCCTTCTAACGGAAGGTAAAATAAGTGCGTTTTGTCCGACCCACACGTCATTTCCAATGGCGATCTCGCTTCGGGAGATTTTTTCATCCTGAACGTACTGATAGTAAGGGTTGTAGAAATACGGATGCATCGACCTGAACGATAGCGGATGGTTCCCATTGAACCGGCAAACGCCCGCCGCAAACGAACAGTAGCGACCGATCTTCGTAAACGCATTGAAACACAACGCGTCGAAACAACCGCCATAGCTGTACAAACCGACCTCGATACCGTGGTAATCGCGGAAGATACGACGCAGCGTGTTCGAGATCATCTCTCCGCCTTCGAGCTTTTTGATCCTATTCAATATGCAATTCCTCAGCCTGCGTCGTTTAATGGCATACAGTTTATAAAGAAGATTAGATAGCACGGTTATGGGTCTCGCTCTTTCACCTTACACATCGACCGTCTCGAACATATTCATGATGTTCGACTTCACGTCCGGAAGAACGCTGTTTAATTGCGACCGGATTTGGTCGCGTTCCTCGAACGCGGCCTTAACAATGGATAACAACTCGTCTTTATCGCACTGATACACTTCCGCCACACAACGCCCCAATCCAACCGTATCAAAAACCCCTCGAAACTTCTTGCTGTAAGCAATCCCAACGGCCGGGATCGACTGGGATAATGCCGCGATACACGAGTGCATTCGCGAACCCATGAAGAAATCACACAACCCGATGACGTACTTAATTTCATTTTGGTTATACGTTCCCTGCGTGAGAAATATCCGACCCGGGTACTTCTCCTTGAGCATCTCGTACATCTGTTGGCACGCACGGGGATCATCCTCTTCCGGCCAGTCCGGCCTGAACACGTGCGGCACCAGAAGGACCAGCGTTCGCTCATCCGCCATCACATAATCCAGGACGCTCTCAATCATCCCCTGATAATCGGTTTGTAAGCCGAACATATTGTTCCGCGTATAGCCGCCGCTGAAAAGAAGCCCGCTGATATTGAGGCCCACGACAATGGAATCTTTCGTTCGCACATCGTTAAGCGAGCCAATATCCATTGACCGGGGTTCAGCCGGATCCAGAACAAACGCCACGTCCGGCGCGAACCGGAGTTTTCCGTTTTCGCTGTGAACGTTGAGCAGGTTCTTCGTGTAGTCCAGTCCCTGACGATCCCTGGAATAGACCGCACCGGCGCGCTTCAAAATGTGCCGGGCCAACGCCCTGGCCCGTTTTCTTTTAAACGGACCATAAGTTTGAGGCAGCAGAATGAACGGCTTTTTGAGAAAGAGAATGAGCCATTTCTGTAAGAAGCCCAGAAAGAAACGTTTCATACCGTAAATGTCACTAAAACTGTCGCCGCCGGTAATGTCCAAAACGATGTCCATTTCGTAGAGTGTCTCGAAATACGGATTGCGACGAGCAAGTTTCTTCTTGAACCACGCGCGCGGCATCGCTTTCGCGAGGAATCCATAAAACGCATACCAGAAGAAATGCGTGGGTAAACGTAGATTCTTCGAGAATCGTATAGGCAGCGTTTTCACGGTCAATTCTTTTCCCATGACCACCAAGTGATGCTCCTGAGGCTCGTACGTCGAGCCGACCAAGGTCACCTGGGCATCGGGCCACCGGTTGAGAATCAACTTGATGCTCGACTCGGCCAATGCGCTGACGCCCATATTGCCCGTATCGAAACACGCGCCTAACAAGCCAACCTTTACGTCCCTTTGTTCTGTATTATACTCTTCAACCATGGATCTACGAGTCACCCTATGGATTTCCTCGCTTATCACCGACCGTCATTTCGAACGGCTCAGCATGTATGCACCCGCTGCAATCGATCCTGTAAAGAGACCGAGTCCAACACCGAGAAGGACAATAGGATTGCTAATACCCACGAACCGAAGGAAACCCACAACCGCCACAATCGGTATCGCCAGAAGCACACCTGGAATGAGGCCTCGCAAATAAACGATGGGTCTAAGATCGACAATCCTTCGGAACCAAATAACCTGCATACACAGTGCAATGACATAACCCGAAGCGACAACGACCGCAGCACCGATCAATCCAAAGTAAACGACGCCCGGGTAGAGTAAACCTACAATAATCGCCACACGAAGCGCTGTGAAACGACGATGCAAGTGGGGTTTTCCCGCCGCCAGAAAGGCTGACGCAAATATGGGCGCCTGGGTTTGTGCCAAAACCATCAAAGACAAGATCGCCATCGGAATCGCTACGGCGATATATTTCGGTCCATACGACAATTGCAGAATTCCCCCCGCACAACTGGCCATAAACGCCGTCAAAGGGATCCCGAAAATCGCCGATGCCTTTGTTGTCTTTACGATCACCTCATAGAGAGAATGTTCGTCATCCTGTTTTTCCGAAAACGCAGGAAGTAAAACGGGATTGACGACCCGGCCAAATAGAAATATCGGCAACTGCACAAACATCGTGGCTAAGAAATACATGCCCAATTCACCTTCGGGAACCACTTTTCCGAGCACCAGGACATCCAACTTTAAAGCGACCACCGTGAGAATAGGCAAACCAAACATGCCTCGGGCAAATCGGAGTAATTCGGACAAATCCTCTCTATTGATCTTGAAGCTCGGCTTGATCGGCACGAATATATAGGAGATCGCACACATGATGACGTATTCCGCTACAAAGCCGATCACCAGTGCCCATACGTTTCGAAGAACAAAAGCAAGAACAACCGCGATCAAGGCCCCTAAAATGCCGCTGCCCTGGATTAAGAGCACCACTTTGCCAAACTTATATTCCCTCTCCAGGACATACGCTCGCGGGCTCACCAGCCCTCTGAACAAAAGGGCCAGAAACGCGACCTGGAGCAGCCTCAACAACTCGGGTTTTTGATAATACGCCGCGATCCATGGTGAGGCAAAATACGCAATTAAGAACAGCGCCATCCCTCGAATGACCTGAAACCACCAGGCGACATTCAGATAATCGAACTCGGCCCCGCGCTTGTTCTGGATAACGGATTGCTTAATCCCGACTTCCGTAAAGGCCTCGAACATCGTCGCCACGACCATGACGATCGCCATGAGCCCGATTTGCCCCTCCGCCAGAATCCGTGCGACAATCATATAGCGAACAAACTTCAATCCCCGCTCGAAGACGGTGCCGGCGCCCAGTAACATCATGGACCGGATGCCCTTGGCCTTGAGACTATCCCCTCTCAATTGGGAAAGCTTATCCGTAATTGTCCTTCGAATCATACCGGAAGGAACCACCCCAGTTTGTGCTCCGGACATACTTCGTCCCCGTCGGGCGCACCTAAGTAACGCCGTAAACAATGAATTACACTTCCTTTACGCGGCCATCCGAACTCAACGACCGCTTCTCCCCACGCGCGTTCGCTTTATCCCTTGGATCCTCTCAACGGATCGATATACTCTACAGCCCGGACTCTCCCCACCTTATCCGGAAAAAAGTCGAGAACCAGATCGACCATCTCCTCAGCCGCCGACCGGATTGAATTTTCCAGGATGGAGCTCACCTGAACCTGGGTCACATACCGCGCCGGATCCCCGTTGATATTCGGCGTTCGCCACCCGACGCCCGAAAAAACCCGGTCGTCCGAGGTGAGATGGCCGTTCACAATGTAGAAGTTCAACACGAGAATCTCTTCGTTACTCGGAGCGGGCTGGTGAAAGCGATGGATCAAACACGGCACGACCCTTCCCGCAGTGGACCGAATCGTCGCCTCTTGCGTACTGTCATGGACCCAGCCGCCGGCAACGTAGCAGATGCGAGGTCGATGACCCAGCATCGTTCGCGGGTGCGCCGTATAGGCAATGTACAAATTCGCCCACTGGTTTATCTTCTCGTTCGTATATAAACGCTTGAGCGAGGCGTCATTTCCGGCGGCGCGCAACACATTCGGCGCAATCGGCATATCTTTTCCCACCCAGCGACCGACCCGTTTCGGGAAAGACGTCAGCAAAACGGGCAGTTCAACGGGCGTATCAACGACCAGTCTCAGGCGAGTCGCCAGGTAACGATACAGGACCCCGCAGCTCAGCACCATCATGACGGAAAAAAACCAGACCAGCCAGATAGAAATGCTTCCCCTTTCGGGGCGGAAGCCCCCAAAGTCGCCATTCCGTTGCCTCATATCCCTACGTCTAAATGAATACATATAAAGATATAACTCCAAAGGAGTAGTCACACTATATTATCGGACACTCTGATCCATAATGAGTCCGCACCGGTGCGGTGACCATGTAAAGTACCTCCTCCGTGAAGGTACTTCACTATTCTAAGCTGCTCATCGGCTTTTTGTCAATCCTGCATTGCCTAAATACTCAATGGCTTTTTAGCAAGAAATACCTAAGATGAAGCGAATCGAAATCCCTCTCATCCTTTTTGTGGAACGCCGCATCCTAAACTTTTTCTATAGCGTTATTTAGAAGATCATTCTATGATATGAAAAGCTCTTTCGGGCCGGGCAAATACCTCTCCATCTCCCATTTTCGGCATACTACAAAATGATTAAATTCATGTTAGATTCTGTAAAAATTCCGATAACCACACGTCAAGGGGATCTAACTGAGAATGAAATACAACCGCTCCCGCACGGATCCCGTCTGCCTCCTCCGCTCGCATTCGAATCCGGTCGACAGGTGCGTTTCTGTTGTAGATAAACGTCCATAAATCTTACGGACCCATAATTTTCAATGTTAGTGGCTTGATATAACCGATGAATTGGTATATATTCCCTACGCTGTCAGGGGAAATCTTTTTGATTCATTGTTGTTTTAAGGAATAGAACCATGAAAAGGACGTCTAAACACTATCTCATTTTGGCTGCTCTTACATCGATCGTGGTCTGCATCGGTTGCGGAAAAAAGGAAAAAGAGGAACCCAGGGAATCCTCGACCCCGTCGAACCCACAAAGCACCCCGGCGAACAACGAATCCACCACGCCGGCCCCCACCTCCGCGCCGACGGCGACGCCCCCTCAATCCTCCGCGCCGACGGCGACATCACCCGGGTCCTCATTCGTTGCGCCGTCGGGGCCCTCGGATAAGGACATGGCCGAGATCGCGGCTAAGAACGCTGAAACGCTCAAAGCCATGAACCAGGGCAAGGACATCGAACCGGTCTCGACGGGCACGCTCAAGGATTTCCTGCCCGCCACGCTGGCCGGGATGAAACGGGGCGAAACCGATGTAAGGCAAATGGGCATGATGGGGATCAAGGCGGCTGCGGCCCAGGCCGATTACGAGGCTGGCGACGCCACGCTGGAACTGATGATCATGGATCTCGGTAATGTCAGCGGTCCCATGCGCATGGGCATCGCAGGCTGGACCATGGCCCAGATCGACCGGCAAACCGATACCGGCTACGAGAAAACAGTGACCTATCAAGGCTACAAGGGTATGGAGGAATACGACCGCCAGACCAAGCATGGAGAGTTCCGGATCTTCGTAGGGGACCGCTTCGTCGTCGAGATCACCGGCGATAACGCCACGATGGAAACGATTAAGAAGGCCATGGGCGAGATCGATCTGAAGAAACTCATTGAAGCCGCCAAATGACACATCGCGTTCAGCACGATGTGTCATCCTGAGTGAGGCGAAGCCGACCGAAGGATCTGGGAGAAGAAAATTTGTCAACGTGAAATAACAACCCATCATAAGGAGGAAAAGACTATGAATCGTCAGACCAGAGGTTTTGTTATCATTCTTGGCGTCATCGTGCTTCACGCACAGAACGTGTTCGGGCAATATCTCCCGCCTTCTCAGGTCGATTTCTTCAGTACACCACCAGCAAGCGTGAGTGACGTCGCTTCGGCCCTGGATTTGCAGGTGGACGGTAAGGTGTCGGGGTTGTTTGCGGGCGAGAGCCTCATGGCGACCCTGGGACCGACCGGAGCGGGCAAGACGACCTTGCTGGGAAGTCGCGGTTTTGACTCGGGGAACAAGGTCCGAATCACCAACGTTGGGGAAGGCAAGCTCAAGATCGAACGACTGGGCGGCTCATCATTGAAGATTATTGTCGATGTGATGGATTTCATGCGTCCTGAAGGTGTCGAGGAAATGGCTATGGCGCTGGGCATGCAGATTGTCGGCAAGTCAACGGGTCTGTTCGCCAGGCAGCATTTAAGTGCGATCGTCGGTCCGAGCGGTTCGGGCAAATCAACGCTCATCAGCACACGGGGATTTTCAGCGGGCCAGAAGGTGAAGGTCACCAACACCGGCGGGGGCAAGCTCATAATCGAGCGTCTGGGCGGCTCGGCGCTGACGATTCATATCCAAATGGACGAATACTATCGCCCGCAGGTTGTGGAGGAGATCGCTTCGGCGCTGGGCCTGCAAGTGGACGGCAAAGCCGCCGGTCTGTTTACCAGGCAAAGCCTGAACGCCGGGGTCGGAACCGGCTCGAAGATACTGTTCGACAAAGGCTATCTCAAGGGCAACCGCGCGAAAATAACCAACACCGGCGGGGGCAAGCTCGCCATCGAACGTCTGGGCGGCGCACCGTTGACGCTTCACGTCAACATGGACGACTTCTATCGCCCACAAGCGATGAAAGAAATAGCCTCCGCACTGGGATTGCGGGTGGATGGCAAAGCAACCGGTCTCTTCAAAGGCCAGAGCTTAGAGGCCACGCTGGCTGGAGGCGGCTCGAAGATGCTGTTCGACCGAGGCTATCTCAAGGGCAACCGCGTCAAGATCACCAACACGGGAGGCGGCAAGCTCAAAATCGAACGCCTAGGCGGCGCACCGCTGACGATTCATGTCCACATGGAGGATTTCATGTGAGCCGGACCGACCCAACGGAAGACGAACGTTGATAACGAATATCGTAAGCGGAGCCGAACGGACTCCTAAACAAATGACTCGTAAGCCCTGTCATTTCGACTGGAGGTCCACGAAATGTGGACCGGAACGGAGAAATCTGGTTACGGACGAAAAGCATATCACGTTCGTCACCAGATGTCTCGACTGCGCTGCGCTGCGCTCGACATGACAGATGCGTGTTGAGTGTCGAAAGACTTGTGGCGCACGTTGGGTTCACCCGCGTGTGCAAATAACGGAATTTGCACACCCTACGGATGACTTAATGTCATCCCTGCAAAAGCAGGGATCCAGGAACGTAACGTATGAAGTGGATTCCCGCTTTTGGGTTTGTTGAAAACATCTTACCATAACGTTTGAGATTGCCGCGCGATTCTTCGAATCGCTCGCAATGACACGTAAATGTAGTGAAATCGTTAAAAAGGATTTTAACCAACCGGAGTAAAGGAGACACCGAACATGGAGAAACACCCATTACGAATTTCTATTGTGCTGCTCGTGCTGTGCTGCGTGGCGATTGTCGGATGCGGCAAGAAAGAGGACGAAACCAAAGAGCCAACGCCAACCGTCGCCCAAACTCCACCGCCTCCAGCGCCGAGCCCGGCGGGTCCGCCTGCGCCGCCGGACATGAGCGATCCGGCGAAGGCGAGGGAATATATCCAACAACAAATGGCGCAGATGGAGGCGAGGGTCCAGGTGATGGACGCGACGGCCGCTTATGCCCTGGCGCTGGTGGAAGCCAAAAAATGGGACGGCCAGGCGAAACTCTACCAGCTCAAAGGCGATAAAAAACTCACGCCCGACGGGACCGCGTCGATGTGGACGGCGTACTTTGCCACGCAGATCGATGATCGCAATACGCCGCGACAGGAACAGGGCAAGAAGCTCACGGTTCTGATGTCGGACGGGCGGGTAATGAAGGTCAGTGCGAAAGAGACGCCGGACGATATTAAGTTCTCCGCCCCGTGTCGCGCCTTTTTGCCCGGCGAGAAGTTGAACAGCAAGGAGACCCTGGCGAAGTGCCTGGCCGGCCTGAAGGCCAAGCACGGTGCGGCCGCCGACAGCGCCGAACTCAAGCGGATCATTTATACCAGCAGAGACAACGACGCCGGGTACCAACCGGTGTGGGAACTAAATGCTTCGGTCAACGGCTCTTCCGCTACAGTTGTTATTGACGCCGTGTCCGGTGACGTGATATAATCTTAATAGTGAGATTCTCGAGAAAGCTGAGCTTGCTTCGTCGCGGTGCTCCTCGCAACGACAAAAGGCACATTCGTGTCATTGCGAGCGATTCGCAGAATCGCGCGGCAATCTCAAATATTATAATAGAACATAAAATGACATGCTAATGAACTCAAGGAGATATATGACAATGAATCGCACAATCATTTGCTCAGGAATCGTTCTTTTGATTCTCGCTTCGTTCCTCACGCCGGTGATCGCCGGGGAGAAAATCGACCCGTCGCTGGCGCGGGTGGAGTCGATCCCGTGGTATGACATTCGTCATCTCGGCGTGGAGGGCAAGGGCTGGACGGAGACGAAGAGCTTTTACGACCGTTTGCCCGCCAAAGCGGAAGGCGTCGTGCGCGGGCCCGTCTGGAATTTGAGTCTGGATTCAGCGGGAATGTGCGTGCGCTTCGTCACGGACGCCAATGAAATCCAGGCGCGCTGGGAGCTGCGCTCGAATAGCCTTGCGATGCCGCACATGCCGGCAACCGGCGTGAGCGGCCTGGACCTTTACGTTAAGGATGCAAGCGGAACGTGGAGATGGCTCGCCACGGGACGACCCACGAAATTTCCCGTCAACTCAGCAACACTCGCGAAGAATCTCCCGGAGGGAACGCGAGAATATCTCCTCTATCTTCCACTGTATAACGGCGTCAAAATGGTCGAGATTGGCATCCCCAAAAACTCGACATTATGGAAGGCGCCGCCTTATCCCGACCACCGCAAGCCGATTGTCTTTTACGGCACGTCCATCACCCAGGGCGGCTGCGCCTCGCGCACCGGTATGGTCCACACCGCGATTGTCGGACGACGGTTGAATTATCCCGTCATCAATCTCGGCTTCTCCGGAAACGGGCGAATGGAATCGGAAATGGGGGACCTCTTTATGCAACTCGATCCGTCCGTGTACGTTCTCGATTGTCTGCCGAATATGAACGGCGAGGCGGTCGCCGAGCGCGTGGAGCCGTTCGTCAGGAAACTCAGGAAAGCGCATCCCGAAACGCCCATTCTTTTCGTCGAGGATCGAACCTACTCCGACGCCTTCATGAACGAGTCGCGGAAACAGCGAAATACAGAGAACCGACGGGAGTTGCGCAAGGTCTATCGCCGCCTCGAATCCGAGGGCGTGAAATACCTCTACTACCTGCCCGGCGAACGGCTTTTACAAGACGACCTGGACAACCTGGGGACAGTGGACGGCTCGCACCCGACGGACCTCGGCTTCATGCGCCAGGCCGATGCGTTCTGCGACGTGCTGGAGACCATCCTGCTCGAACGAAAATAGGTGCAAGTTGCACACTCTACTTGATAAGTCCATTCCAAAATGAAACGGGGCAGGCTTGCGGGCCTGCCCCGTACTACGTCGTGTTATGGATTCATGTTAATACAGCCGAATGTCGTCAATGAACATCGTCCCTGTTCCACCGGCTGAGGCACCGCCTTTGCTTCCCAAGCCAATCGCCAACTTATCTACATTCGTCAGATTGATGCCCTGATCGACAAAGGATTGTAGCGGGATCTTCCATTCCTTCCAAACACCGGATGTTGCCGCGGCCGGATCATCGTAGGCCACGACCGCAGGGACACCGCCGCTATTGGCTATCGAAAGATACAACGGCTCAGGTGCATTGTCGGAAGCACCGCTGAACCAGACGGATAATTCCTCAACAGCCCCCAGCGTCCAGTCCCTCGGCGCCGTCAGCGTCATCGACGCCTCCGAGTTCGACACCCCCGCTTCATTGGTGTACAACAGCGGCATGGATTGACGACCGCCATGAACATTCGTCTTCTCGGCATACGGCGGGAACAAATAGCCGACTTGGGCGCCGTTATCGGGGATGCCGAAGCCGTCGATCCACGTTTGCCAGATCGCCTCGCCGTCAGTGTCATTGTCGGTATACCTCCCGAAATCTTCTACCCCAAGGAAATCGCCGACGGTGAAGCTCCAGACGGGGCCTCTGACCGGACTTCCGTTATAGACTTCATCCACTCGCCAATAATACGTGGTGTCCAGATCGAGCAACCCGGCATCGTATGTTTCAGCACCCAGCGATTTGGGGCCTTTGTACTCCGGCGAGCTGGTATCGGCGGTTTTCACCGCGTCTTTGTCCAGTCCGAAGTACACCTGGTGGGATGCAGCGTTATCCGCCGCGGTCCAGCTCAGGGTTGCGGCCATTCCCACGTCGATCGCCCCGTTGGCCGGTTGCGGATTGCCCACGGCGCCCGGCGTCGTGAAAATCCAAATATCGCCCTTATGCGTCTCGAAACCGTCAAACTGATCGATCCGCCAGAAATAGACCTTTTCCGCTTCAAGATCGCCGGGATTGTGGAACGGCGCCCCGGTCGGAACACCCATTGCGGCATTGTCCACCTCGTCATAATCATCGCCGAAGTACACCGTGTGCATTTTGGCGCCGTATCCCGGTGTCCATCTCAGGGTGACCGACGTGCTTGTCAGCCCGGCTCCATCGACCGGATCGGGTTGATACGCTTTCTTGGGGGGAACCGTAAAGCTCCAAATATCGCCTTTCCACGGACTGGCCGGATCGGCGTCGTTGACTTCATCAATCCGCCAGTAATAGGTCGTCCCGGGTATGAGCCCTTCCGGATAGGCATATCCGGGGAAACCGGCGATATAGAAGTCAGCCCCCTGATTGCCACGGAATTCCTCTGAGTCGTGCGTCGCATCGTCCACCGCGTCGAAATCGTCGCCTAAATAGACATCGTGAGAAACCGCATACCTTCCCGCCTTCCAGGAAAGGGTCACCCAGGTATCCTCGTGGTACGCACCGTCTTCTGGAACCGGTTCCTTGGCTTTTTCAGGAGAGACTTCCCCTATCATGACATTGTCAATGCGAAGACTTCCCGTCGTGCCCGCCGCCGCATCGCTGGCGATCTGTACGCTCCCGATACGGGTGAAGCCGGCATTCGTGAGAGTACCGACCAACTCACCGTTGCGGATGATCTTAAAATCTGACCCGACTTGCTCCAACATCACGTTGTTGTACTCTCCCGCGACTACATTTGAGCCGGCGATGTCGGTCCAGCCAGGCCAACTGCCATCTTCGGAATTGGCATGAATAAGGGGACCACCCCAGGTGTAAATCTCGACGAAGGCGCTGGAGTCCGCGTCATCGACGCGGATGTGGAAGTTGAAGCTGTCATCGGCCTTGAAGTCGCACGAGACCTTCGTCTCATCCACTACGGGGCGACTGATACCGCATCGCGCCCAGTCGGTGCCCTGTTCGCCGGCGATGAGAACCTCGTTATCAACAATTTGGACGGTGATGGTTCCGTCCGTCTGAGTCGACCAACCATTTCCCACCTCGCCATTGGGCCTGTCGAAGTCGTCAAACAAACCCGCTCCCCAGGCATTGACCGCCGAGCACATCAAAATTAGTATTGCGAAACGTCGAATTGTAACCATCTTTGTTCCTCCTACATTAATAAAACATGACATTGATAATAGCCTACCTTCATCCGGGTTTTTCCGATTAGACTTCAGAAAAATTGCCCTGAGAACTTCACGTCTTATAATACTGAAATTTCAGCTAAATTTCAACAATAATCTTTCGGAATTAATGCGTTCTCACAAAAAACAACGGCAAAATCGAGCAAATCCGCCGAAAAGCCCACGCCGAAATTTCATCTACACAATAAACTCGATCGTGTGGCTTGATTCCACCCGGTCTTCAAGAACGCGAAAGGTAGCCTTGGCGGCATGACGGCCCGCGGAGGGTTGGGCGATATGATAGCTGTAATAGTGATCCTGATAAGCTCCCCAACGAGCTTTGGGGGCGACTAATGTCGGCTTGACTTCTTGTCCATCGATTTTGAGTTCAAGCAATTCCACTCTCTGTACTTTCGGTAATCCCTGTGTCGTACAATCCCAGCGGCAACGGAGGCGAAACGTTACCCCCTGGTCGGGTCTCGCCGCTTCCCATCGATCCTCAGGCGTCACAGCGACGAGAGATACAAGCGGTAGATTAATCGACGGATGATCCCACCATCGCCATTGCTCTTCGCGTTCTCGAACAAAATCCACAACCTCCGGAGAACCGCCGTGCATCCATGTTTGATCCTTGCTTATCTTATCATGCCTGACGGCGACAACCCAGTTGTTTTGAAGGGCTTTTATCCAAGCGGACCAGGTCGGTTTCGCCGCGAGGAACAACGTGCGAAACCCGGTTAACCGCTCGGCCCACCACCAGGACTCTTTACCGTGGGCATCCTGAAGCGCGATAAAAGGAATTTGCTGCCAATACTGCTTGAGAAACGGTTCGCTGTTGGTGAAATCGGGATTGCCAAAATGAAACGTGCTAATCGCCGCGTAGCCGCCGCGCTGGAGCGAATCGTCAAGATAAAGCCTCGTCAATTCTTCATTCTCACCGAATTGCCATATCAATCGGCCTCCAGCGAGCTGTAAGGGTTGCAACCTTCTCCGCCGGAATTCCTCCCACGACACCGGCTCGTTTCGGGGCAGCGGCGAGCCGCAATCGACACCGGCAGGCGCGGCGATGTCACTCGTATGGCTATACGTCCCCAAGCCCGGTACATGGACGAAGGTTCCATACTCTTCATTGGCTTTAAAAAATGTCACCGGTACGCCCCGGTTATCGGCAAGCCTTTGAGCATGCTCGATCCATCCGGACGGCGAGTTCTTTGCCCCCCAGAGATGGATTCGCAATGCGCGGGCCAATTCAACCGCCTCAACACAACTGCCCGAACCACCAGCCTCAATCTGCGCCGTAAAAACTTCCAGATCCTTTGGAAGCGATGGCTTTTTCGTTTTAATGGTACGGAATGAAGAAGGGAGATCGAAAGCATCGAGAGCTTTCAACGCATCCAGCGCTCGGTATGTCGCAACGGGATTGCTCGGCCAACTGGGCCGAGCGGAAAATCCTCCATCCGGATTCCACAGTGACCTCAAGCTGTTGACACACGCCTGACGTTGAGCCGGATCGGCGCTTAGGTGCTTCAATGCCCGTACCGCCGCCCATGTATAGGTTACATCCTCGATCCCCGCAAAAGAAGGCTCCGGCTGATAGGTGAATCCGCCACCGGGCCTTTGACATCTCCGAATCCATTCAATCGTTCCGTTAGGATTATCGTTTTCCTCGTTTAATGCCTCCAACGCCTGGATCGACCACCAGGTGTTCATCACGTGCCCATCGCCGCCGTCATCGGCCGGGGTGTTATTGAAACTCCCGCTCGACCGTTGTCTAACGTGAAAGTATTCAATAAATTCCGACTCGATTCTATCTATCGGAAGGCCAATCAAACTCCGACAGAGAACAGCCATTGCCTCCATCTGTAAAACCGGATATCCATCTCTCTCGTAGTATTTTGGATATTCCGCAGGTTTTGTCCATTCACCGATTCGCTCACGAAACGAGCTGACATCCTGTCCCAACCAGAGTAAGCTTTGAATTTGCTGAAACTCGAAGACTTTCAGAGGGCGCTCAAGCTTTTTGATCTGAAAGGGATGGTGCGTTCGCAGAAACTCGACTAACGCGTCTTTGTTGGGCGGCTCTTGTTCGAGCAGATGATAGCACCCGACCACGGCATAACTCGGCGTCAGATGGGAGAGTGGCTGGTCCGACCAGGCATACCCTCCGTCCGGCCGCCGTAAACTCTCCAGGTAGTGACAAACCTCTGCCGCCCATGATTGGGAATCGCTCCCAACCACCGTATCGTTTCTCGTCAAAGCGAGAGATAACGTCGCCGCAGTGGTTTTAAGAAATTCTCGTCGTTTCATTATTTCCCTCCGTCGGCCGGTCCATACATGTGTTCGCCGCGCCGGGCCGCCTGGATTGCTTCATGCGTATCCTGCGGCGCACCGGGATCTCCTTGCTGTTTCATCCACCGGTCGAGTTCGGCGCTGAGTCGGGCTTTGATATCGGCAACCGCCGGATCAGCCACAAGGTTATTCAACTCATAAGGATCATTAGCAGTATGATATAACTGCTCGGCCGGGCGGCGCATGTAACGCTTGACGAGATGGTAGGTTTTGGGATCGTTCCAGGCGTCTCTGATCCAGGTCGCCCAGTACGGATTATTCAATTCGCCTTTGCCCGACCAGCCCATCAGGTGCTTTTCGATATAAATTTCATCGGGAGTCAGGTTTCGGATATAGCGATATTTTCCGTCGCTGATCGTGCGGACGGGATAAGCCGGGCCTTCCGGGATATTGTTGTGCATTCCGTAAACGTATTTGCGATGACGCGATGTCTTATCCATAAGCACGGATAGAAAACTTGCCCCATCATACTTGTGTTTGGTCACCTCGCCGCCCGCGGCATCGACAAGCGTGGGTAAAACGTCTGCGTATTGGACTAAAGCATCGGTCCGTTTGCCCGCCGCGACTTTCCCCGGCCAGCGGGCGATCAGCGCGGTGTGCACGCCGGTATCCCAGTTGGTCCACTTACAGCCGGGGTATTGGCTCCCTTGCTCCGAAGTAAACAGAACCAGCGTATCCTCCGCCCGACCGGACGCTTCCAATGTTTTAAGAATGTCGCCGACCTGTTGGTCCATGTAAGAAATCTCGCCGAGATACCGTGAAAAGGCTTCTCGCGTGCGCGGCGTGTCGGCAATATTCGGCGGGAGTTTAATTCTCTTAGGTGGATATTTCGATGGATCCCCCATCACCCACGGCACATGCGGCTCGACCAGGGCCACAACGAGGCAAAACGGCTCGCTCTGATTCTTTCCCATGAACCGGCGTACATGTTGTAGATCGTGCGGCCGGGTCGGATTGCGAACGCAATTCGGATCGAATCCTCCTACCTTGGTGAAAGGAAACGCCTTCTCCGGCTTGACGTGGACCTTACCGGCAAGGCCCACACGGTACCCCATCGCCCCAAGGTGATGCGGCATGGTGGTGATATCGGGCCGGCTGCTCGAATGATTCCACGCACAGCCGTTACTCATGGGGTAAAGGCCGCTATAGAGTTCCGCTCGACAGGGCTGACACATCGCCGAAGCCAGATAAGCACGATTGAAGACAAGACCCTCGGA